>Ga0222712_10000670_pt1 | contig 44165 bp, 69 predicted proteins | sample C33_657DmetaG_FD_165043 | JGI IMG/M metagenome (GOLD analysis project Ga0222712, IMG submission 165043) | Estuarine water microbial communities from San Francisco Bay, California, United States - C33_657D | ecosystem: Environmental > Aquatic > Marine > Unclassified | place: USA: California... | reverse complement strand
CATCCGCAGCCTCCGCCGCCTTGTACTCCGAGGCCGGCAGAGCTTTTTCGAGCGCCGTATAAACCATCTCCCGCAGGAGCGCCGTCACCTTTTTACCTTCCCCAGCCGCAAGATTTTCCGCTAATTTATACCTATGAGGATCTAAAAGCAGCTGGCAGTAGAGTTTTGAGCCGTGTTTTAGAGGCATTTGTGTAAACAACTCCCGGTTGTGCTGTACTGCAGTAGTCTACACTGTATCACCTTGCAACGGGCAAAGACTCTGCCGAGTTTTTTCGTAAGCCTCAGCGGCCTCCTCAATCGTGTCGTAAATGCCGACGTAGACGCTTTTTCCGTGGTCCGTGTACGAGACGCGCCAGCGCCCGTTCATCGCAATGACACCCCGATAGCCGCTTTTAGCCGTAATTACCTTGTTACGCCCGTTCCAAGACTTTCCGCCGTCCACCAAGTTTTCTGGTCGATCGTTAAGGCTGTTTTGGTCAAGGTGGTCCATGGCATCCGAAATAGGATCAGCGCCGTGCACCATTTTCCATACCAGCCGGTAGCGATAAAACATTCCCTTGTAACCAGGAACCCTGATAACACAACGCAGACCAGACGTGAGACGGGCAATACAGCCGGCTTCATCGCCGATGCGAATTTTTGAGCTGGGACGTTCTTTCCAGTACAGCTTGCCGGTTTCGCGGTCAAGCTCAAACCAGCGGTTAAGTACCTCGACAGGAGGCAGCGGCTTACACTTAGGCATCGCCTGGGAAGGTCAGGTGGTCAGGGGCTGGGCGTTGGAGCGCCGCAGCCCCACAAATTTACCAGCGGATGTCGTCGTCCACTTTTTTCCGCCACGCATTGGACTGCGCCCGCCTCGCCCCACTCCTCTGCTTGGAGCACCCAGCCCTAATCCCCCGCGCCCACTCCAAAAAATTCGCCGCCCGCTGCAAATCCGCCGTCTTCGCCAGCCGTATCTCCCGCTGGAGCCACTCCATCACAAGTTCCCTTCCCGTGCGGGCTGGACTCATGAGTACAACTCTGAGACTCGCTTGATGGATTGGACCAGGCAGCCGGGATACTGCTGCCTGACCTGCATGTGCGCCTGGAACGCATCCGGCGCCACCACATAAACATCGTGCATCGGGCCATGGAGGCGGTACATCCTGACCCGATACTCGAAGTCCTCCTGGATCACTTTGCCTGGTCCCAGCTCAACCCGACCTTAGCCTCGGCCAGCGGTGGAATATCGCCAAGCCACTTAGCTTCAGCTTCTTCCATGATTGCCTGGAGCTGAGCAGCCCAAACGTCGGCGTGTTCTTCTTTCACGAGCAGGATGATCTCGTCATGCACCACGCCGGCCAAGCGCACCCGGTCTTCTCCGTCTGCTTTAAGGAACGGCCACAGTTTGCCGAGCGTAAGTTTGAGGACGGCGGCACCAGCTCCCTGGATTGGGGTGTTGCAACGGGTCGTAAGTTTATTGTTCTCGCCCGGTAAAAACCGCCGCAAGCCCGATTTGCGTATGCGGATAGATGGATTGTCCGGAGCCGCATCAGCAGCGCGAGCATTGTTGCGCTGCCATGTCGAGATGCCTTTATATGCAGCGTGGAACTTTTCCCGCACCGTCGCAGCCTCATCAAGATCCATCTGGATTCCCATCGCTGCTGCATAATTTCTGAGTCCTTTTGCACCGCTTCCGTATAACAAACCGAAGTTGGCTGATTTACTAACTTGCCGCTGCTCTTTTGTAACATCCTCTTCCTTGACCCCGTAGATCTGCGTCGCTGTAATCGTATGCAGGTCTTTCCCCTGCTGGAACACCTGAGTCATAAGAGGATCTTGAGCTTCTGCCGCCGCCAGCCGCAACTCCATCTGCCCATAGTCCGCTACAACCAGTCGCCAACCAGTTGGTGCCTGCACGCAAGCCCGAAAACGCACGTCCCGAGGCACCTGTTGCAGGTTGGGACTCATGCAACTCATCCTGCCTGTGTCAGCCCCCATCTGCAGATAGCTGGCACGAATAAACCCATCACTCGACAAATTCTTTAACAAAGTCTCCGCCATTTGCCGCCGCTTTTCTACACGTTTCCACCGCAAATAATCGGCAATAAGTTTGTGCTCCCCGATGTATTCCTGGAGCGCAGACTTACTTGCACTTTTCTTGCCAGTCTTCATATCCACGGGCGCTTCACCCAACAACGCGGTGAATTTTGCCAGCAACTGCACCGGGCTATTCAGGTTGAAAACATCAGGATCAGTTTTCTTACCTTTCGCCCCAGGCTTTGTCTGGTACAGCAGGTTCCCGTCGAGCCCGCGGCTGAGTTTGGCGTGCTCGGGCAGTGCGGCATCAAAGTCCTCGATGAACTTGGCGCCAACCTCGTTGTGCTCAATATCGAGGTCTTCGATCAGCTGTTGTAAGGAGTCCTTGTCGAAAGGAAGACCGGTGCGCCACAACTGCGCCATCGCCGGCAACGCCTTGCACTCCAGGTGCCAAGCCGGCAACAGCGGCGGCGACGCAGCTGCCATCCGCTGCATGATCGGCGCCCACAACTCCGTCAACACCACCACATCCTTCGCCGCATATTCCAGCTGGCTCGCCGACAAGTCCCCCGACCAGTCACTGCGCTGTTCCTCCTTGGAAATTTCGTAGCCCAGATACCGCCGGACCACGTGCTGGAGCCCGTTCTTCACGTTGGCCAAGCCGTTGGTCAAGATCCGGCTGGCCAGCATCGAACAAAGCACCTGCCCTTCCGGGTAAATCTCATGCTCCTGGAGCCAGCCCAGATCAAACACCGCATTGTGCGCCAGCCAAGTCCGCTCCGTGGTGAAAAAGTTTTCCAGCGTGATCCAGTCCTCATCGCTGAACTGCCAGCAGTCCAATACGACCGGCGGTTGATCCACGGTGGCCAGCTGCAGCAGCCGCAGACCACCAAATTTCGGCTGGAGCCCGGTGGTCTCCACGTCAAACGCCACAAAACTGGCGCCGTCGAGCGTGTGCAGGTGCTCGATCCCCTGAAGAATGTTCATGCCGGGTAGGGCGTGTTCTGTATTACTCTAACACACCTTCAAGCTCTTTGGCCGCACACAGCGCAGCCAGCTCCGTCCCACCCTCTGGAATCCCCAGCGTGCAGCGGTGGTACCAATGCACACAGGTCCGGCACTCCCCGCCATCCGGCAACGGCTTGTGCTTCTTCAACAAATGTTGCAGCCGCAACTCCGCTTTTCCTGCATCGCTGGAGCGATAACACTTAAAGCAGTAGACGGCATTGGTGGTGATGGCGCCGCACTGGATGCAGCGGCGACTGTTGATTGGAACTTGCATCAGAAAAAACGAACACGTAAAAATCCTGGAAGGCGTCTCATCACGCCTTGATTTGTGTGTTGAGCTGCGCCATCGGGCAACTCAACCTCGACCGTAAATACTTTGTGACCACATTGCGGGCATTTTCGCTGGCGCAAGATCGACTCCGCCGTATCTCGGCAAGTGCGATCCACATCCATCCGCTTGTAATCACACCTGGCGCAACGCATTACGCCACTTCCTGTTTTTCACAATGCACCAGGCGTGCTGATACGAGATCCCGTACACCTTGGCCAACTCCGAAATGGAAGTGCCCGAGGCATAAAGATGCCTCAAATCCAGCGCGTTCTGCGGCGTCAACACTGCCGTCCCCGGAATCGACCCCTCCCGAAACGACGTCCTAGTCGGCGGTCTTTTCGGCTCACGCATCTAACCGCTCCAGCTCATCGGCGATGGCAAGGAGGTCATCGGAATCAATGACAAGCGGCCTTAGGTGAGCAAATTCTTCAGGCACGTTGGAGTAACCAAGCTGTTTCACAACAGTTCGAAGAACAGCAGCAGTTGTAAGGTGATCGTCGATTGGTGCAAACTGATAGGCATCCAAAATTGCCTGCGCGGCGGGCGAGAGGTCAGTCATCGTCCTCAGTTACAAGATCAAGTGAAGGACCGAGAGTCTCAAGCGAGCAAAGCTGGCACCAATCACCTTCGTAACCAGGAATACTGCTATGAATTATGTAACCGTGAACGCCATGTTTCGGGCAGTTAATTTTCGGCGGCTTGTAATCAAAGGCTAGTGAAATGGGTGATTCGTTAGTCATCGATCTGCTCCAGTGCGCGGCGGATGGTGTCGAGGTCTTGGTGCAACTCGCGGGTATCGTCAGCCCCTGTAGCGATTGCGTGAAGCGCAACCAGGGCTTGCTCTTTAATGCTTGGGAAGTACATGTTTTTTACTTCCTTAGTTACGGCATCATGAATACTGGTGGCCAACTCAAGTTTTTCAACCCTGGAACGAAGCTCAAGAACACACGCTTGAAAGCTCCCATTAAAAACTTGGCTGTTTTCAATCTGCTGCCACTGTGCGGGCGTTGCTTTGTAGTCACTCATTCCGATAAGCCTCAGTTGCAAGGGTGTTAATCAGCCGGTTTAGATACCACCGGCACTTTTCCGCATCCTCCAGCGGATCCTTCTTGAGCCACATCCGGCTTAGATACTTCAGGCATTGCCACTGGAGCGAGCCAACCACAGCATCTGGCGCGTGCTGGACCCAATCCTCCAAGATGTCAATGACTTCTATCTTGCCGGCGGTGTAGTGACTGGGGTGATGCACGGCATCACTGACTTGGAACTGAAAGTCGTTCATCCTTTAGAAGCCTGAACAGCAGTGTCGCCGTAATAACGGCCAGTCATTGAATAGTCTTTGCCCGGCAACATCGACATGCGGTGGAACACAATCTGTGCAATCCGCATCCCAGGCCACAACGCAACTGGGTGCATAGCGCGTGCATTTTGCAGCTCCAGCGTCAACCGTCCTTTGTAACCGGGGTCGATATACCCAGCAAGCAAATGCTCAATCCCCTCCCTCGCCCGGCTGGATTTGAGCGCCAGCTGCCCGGCAATACAGTCAGGCAGCTGGAACTCCTCCAACGTCTCCGCGAGTATGAACTCATGCGGCTGGAGCAAGAAAGGTTCCTCCTGCGTGTGCCCCGCAATCGAACGGTGGACTAACTGGCTAGTCAACGGTGACTCCACCATGATGTTCTCGCCGAGTCTCACATCGAGACTCGCGGGATTCAACAGCTCTTGGTCGTAGGGGCTAACCAGTTTGCGCCGCACCAGCGACACAATCTGGTGGTCACACAGGATCGACACCTCAGATCACCACCGTGGCGGGCTGATCCTGCTGGAGCGACACGTGTTTCCACGTCTTGCCCCACTTGATGCAGTTGATCGTGGTGCTGTGGACGCCAAACTCCTTGGCAATCCTGGCGACCGATTTGCCCCCAGCCTGCAGCTGGCGCTTAATCTCCAGCACCTTCTTCTCCGTCAACGCCGCCCTCGCCTTGCGGCTGGACTTACGAGTCTTAGGTTGAGACTCCGGCTTTTGTACGGCAGTTGTACGTACAAGCCGTTCGCCGGCGGGCAGCGGAATGGTTTGCTTGGGCTTGGTCAGATCCAGCTCGATGTGCTGGCACGCATTGATCGCCACAAAGGCTTGCTCCAGGGCAGTGGTGATCTGCTGGAACTGTTCGTCAGAAAGGATGTGCATGTTCATCAGTAGAACGGTGAGAGTGTAGTACAGGATCAGCGAGAAGAAAGCTCGATCTGGAGCGCAGCTTGGAAGTAACCGGCGATTTTCATGCGCCGGAACTCATTGCTGGCATCCTCGCTTTGCTTGTCCTCAATCGCGGCGTAGTTATGCCGAGCTTCGTTGAGGGCTGCCAGCGTTTCCACGTTGAGCAGCTCCAAGTCTCGAAGTGGCATCTCCTTGATCTTGTCCAAGTAGACGGTCTGGCTCAACAGGAAGGACCTGTAGAACGGAACCAGATTGTTTTCAGTCATCAATAGCCGTTGGTGTAGAGGCTCCAACGCTCGCGCACCCAAGCGTCGTATTCAGCAGGCGTCGCAAAACGCCCTTGAAATTCCCTTGGAACGGAGGTGGAGGGTTTAGCAGGTTGCCGATAGAAATCGGCGATTTCACCGGGGCCGTAACCCCGGGACTGCCGATAGTAATCGTTGTACCAGTCAAAGTTCATGCGAAATACCTTGGGTCTTGGTGGCGTAACCGGGTGAGATCCGTGAGACGCAACTTGAGAATCTCGTGGATGGCCAGCTTGGCGAGTCTGCTGGAGCAGATCGTGTCGCTGGTGGCAAACACGTAGATCAGGTGACGATACAGCTGGGTCAACGTTTTGGCGCGGACCCAGTGCGTGTCGCCGGGGATCGGCTCGGTGCCGTATTCCCAGTCGTCGTAATCGGGCTCGTTCCGAAGCTCGCGGGCTTCAGTCGTCCCAATCAGACGTGTCGAGCGGGGCCCAGTCGTCGATTCGCTCGGAGAGGAGTTTGCGGAGTCCGTCATCGCTGGCGGGGATCAGATCCTCTTCGTGAAGGTAGAAGGAGCCTCGGCACAAGGCAGGCCCCCACTCTGGTGGATCGAGGTGCGTCTGCGCGTGGACCACAACCATGCCGTCAACAACGGCATCAACAACAATGCGGGTGCCGCCATCCTCAAACCACAGATCCTCAATTTCTAGTACCTGGCTCATTTGGCCTCCGTAGCAGTTTGGCGGGCTTCAATGGCATCCATCCACTGATCCCAGCTCATCTTCAAAAACTGTTCCAAGTCTTGAAGCTGCTTGAGCTGGAGCACGTCATAGGTCGGTTCTACCAAACCAAGACGCTCGCTTTCGACGATTTTTTCTTGGAGGTAAATTCCGGCCCAGTGGACGGCGAAGTACCACGGGCTCAGCTTGGTGTTGTCGACTTTGGTGCAGGTGAAATCGTCCATGTCAATCAGTAATAAAAGGCACGCCGTTGCGGGCGTGCCCTTACTGTTGCACACAGCCAGCTGAGCGTCCAGCCGGGCTGTTGCAATTCTTCATGTGGCCCATTGGGTGAGGTAGATGGTGGCCGCCAGCATCCCCAGCAGCCACGTCAGCCCGAAGACCACCACCGGCGGAATCACGTCGGCACCCCCAGGTCTTCTGGCTGGTACTGGGTCAGAACGCAGACGTCAGCACCCTGCTTCAGCGCCGTTCCAACGATGTAGTGGAACTGCCCATGGGCATCAGGGCACTCCTCGATCTGGTACTCCTCAACCTCGTACGCCCGGCCCCTCCGATACCACTGAACGCGGACCACGGCCAGCAGGTCGAAGGGGATGTCACCGACGGTGTAACCCAATGTTGGCTTCCTGGGGCGCTTCGGCTGAGGCGGTTCAGGTTTAGCCACGGTGTCTCTCCAGATCAGCCACGCGGCAACCCGCATGAGCCCTAGGAAAAAGTTAGGCGGTCTGAACTTGTCCATCAGTCCCAAAGCCGTGCGGCTTCCTCCATCAGGGTGCTGAGTTCTGCCTCCGAACGCTCCTCGCGCACGCGGGGATATATCTCAGAGGTGTCCACTTGCTCAGATCCCTTGTCCTGCAACGGATCAGCAATGGGACAGGGCTTGGATTTTCGAGCCCGTGTCCCACCAGTCTTCCTTGTGCTTTCTGATGTGGGACACTCTGCCTCCGAAACAGGGGTGTGTCCCATTGCAGATCCACTGCAAATACTGGTGGTTTGGTCTAGGGGACACTCTTTTTCACCCTCTCCCCGCGAGAGAGCTACTACTGCCTGGTACACATTGACTGGACGACCTCCCTTTCCAGCAGGCAAAACCTCAGAAACTTGGATGAGCCCACGCTTCTCCAGACGCTGGAGCGACTTCCTGATTGCGGCCACGCTGCCGCCGCACACTGCATCACTATTCAGCTCCTCACGGGTCTTACCGGCCGGGTAAACCACACGAAGGCGCTGGAGCACCCTGTCAGTGACCCCAGAAGGCGTCGATTCAGCCGGATCGACCTCCGGGGTCCAATCGGACAGCGTGAAGCTCAGATCGGCTTCCTGACGCAGCAGCAGGCTGGTGCCACCACGACCAGACCGGGATTTTTCAATGGTGATAATCCGGGTGTTAGGCCCGGTCTGCTCCACCTGCTTGTCACTGGGCCGCTTCAAGCTCCAGGTTTCATCAACGGCATCCCGAATGGCACTGGTTCCCCTAAACCCGCCGGTTTTGTTGGCGTGGTGAATGATCAGGATGGTGGTTGCCGGAAACAACACGCCGTTGTTACGTGTCAGCCAGTACAGCGGCGTAGCGAAGTCGGACTTGTTTTCATCAAAAGCCCGACCACCAGAGCAGCCAATCAGCGAGTCGATCACCACCAACTTGGGCTTGAGCCGCTCCATAAGCCGCTGGAAACGCGCATACGACTGGAGCGTCCAATCAGTCCTCAAAGTCACAGGCGCATCAGCCGGCATCTCAATTTCTTGGAGCTGCTCCTGCATCTGCACCAGCGGCTGATCACCGTTCAGAAGCAACACAGGACCCTGCTGCACCGGAACGTGATGCCCCCTGATGACAAAGGGAGCGCCAGTCGCAACGTGTTTCGCAAGAGTCCAAGCCGCCATCGACTTGCCATCACCGCCAGCGCCGTAAATCAGCACCACCGCAGGATTAGGCAACAGATCCGGGATCAAGTAGCTGCGCTCAAAATCCTGCTGGAGCAACTCAGCCACCGTCATCGTCTCAGCTTGAGACTCATACTGGACTTGATCGACATACATCTTCTCCAGCTCAAAAGCGTCGCGCATCTTGGCTTTGTACGCGATCTTGTGAAGCTCGTACTTTTGCTCAGCCGGATTTTCCAGCTGGAGCGCCTCCCGAGTAGCCAGCATGATTTCGGTAAATCGCGGCAGCTGTTCGGGTGAGGCATCCACCTCCAGCTGCATCACGACCTTCCGCAGATCCTCCGCCAACCACAGCCGGCCCGGCATCTGCTGGTCCGCCATCCAGAACAGCGTCCCCAGGCTCACCGGCCCCTTACGAAAACTTTTCCACGCAGCGTCACAGGGATTGCCCTCTTGCCAATCCTGTGAAAACTCTGGATCCTCAGCAGACCAAGCTGACCACAGCGTTAAACCGAGATCATTCGGCAGTTCGCTGTGGATCGCCATCCCCACCTTCACCCAGTGGTCCCGGCTGCCAGCGCCCTGCCCCGGAATGACTTTCAAAGCGGACTGGATAATCTCAGCCACCTCAGCTGGATCCCGATCCGAAAAATCAAGCGCCTTGCGATTCCGAATAAAGCCAGCATCTTCAATACCTTTGCCCGCCCGCTCCTTCATCTCCGCCAACAACCACCCTGGAGCCTCTGGGATGGCCTCCAGATCGCCCTGAAAGCCATAAGAACCTTCCGGCGCCTTCCCATCGCTGGAGCCCGGATAAGCCCCGTAGATGACCCCCTGACGGCCCCAGAGGACCTCGTAGCCCGCGCCGGTATCCGACAACCCAAAACCTTGCACCGAGCCCCACAGAGCCTCTGGGACGCGGAACAGATACTTCGCCGCATTGGCCTTGGTGCTCGTAACCACCGGCGCACCTTCCAGCGTCTCTCCCCACTTCTTTTTGAGACGGCTGAGATTGCGATCCACATCAAGAATCACAAGTCCCATGCTGCGACCGCCGGTAAAAACACCAACCGCTTGGAACACTCCGGGTTGCCGCTCGATCTGAAGCGCAACGTCAGCCGGGCTCATCACCGTGTCATGGCTGCGCTTTGTTGGGGTCTTACCCTTGCTTACAGAGCCTGAAGGCAGAACCTCACCCTTGGCGTAAATAGGGGCGTAAGCAAAGCCGTCAGGTAACTGGCGCACAAAAGCCAGCAAATCTTGCGTCGCACGAGACACAGTGTTAGACTCCTACAGGAATGTTTGACTTGCGCCCTGGCCGCCTTCCGCGGCTGGGGCGTTTTACTAGGCTAGCCGCGGCGTCAATCCCGTGTTAGTGTGTTGCACGTTGCCCTCGGGCGACCACCAAAACACAGGAAACACCAATGCCTTTCCTTTCCAAGCAAGCCTCTGCTGCTGTTACTTCCAACAGCACCGGCGGCGGCTACCTCAGCCTCAGCAAGCTCCCCGACGGCGGCTCCGTGCGGTTCGCCCTCCTTACCGACGAACCCCTGGAGTTTTACGAGTGCTGGGGCCAAGCCAACGGCGCCTCGAAGCCCTTCCGCTTCGACTACGAGCCCACCATCGAGGACGTGACGACTGAGATGGGCGAGTTCGAGCCCCGCGAAGGCCGCGGCGGCCCTGGCACCGCCGACGTGAAGTTCGCCATCGCCTGCCCGGTCTACAACTACGAGTCCGGCAAAGTCCAGGTCCTGCAGATCACCCAGAAGTCCATCCTCAAGGAAATCGACCAGATCTCCCAAATGGAGGACTACGAAAACCTGCTGGAGTGGGACTTCACGATCAGTAAGAAGGGCAGCGGCCTGCTCACCGAGTACACCGTCCGCCCCGTCCCCCGCAAGCGTGGTTCACAGGAACACATTGATTCGGCCTGGATTGAGGCCAAATCGGAAGGCTTCGACATTTCGCGCTTACTAACAGGCGCCAATCCGTTTAAGCCTGCCTAGTAGGTAAAATGGTGGGGCAGCGGTGCTTCCAACACCCTGCCCCCGACCACCTACCAGGAATAGGCGATGGCGAAAGCATACAAGCCCCTACCGACTGCGGAAGAGTTGTGGGAGCTGTTTGAGTACAAGCCTTTAACCGGCGAACTTATCTGGCGAGTAAGCACAGGCAGGCGTGTTCGTGCCGGTGATGTAGCCGGATGCCTAAAACCCCGTGGTTACTACGAAATTTGTTGGAGGCAACGTAACTACACAAATCACAGAATCGTCTGGAAGTGGGTTACGGGCGCGGATCCTGGAGTAATGCACATCGACCACATCAACCGCATCAAACACGACAACAGGCACTGGAACCTACGTTTAGCTACTGGCACACAAAACAGACACAACAGAGCGGCAAAAGGCTATGTAAAAACCGGAAACCGCTGGTACGCCCGAATCCGGGTGAATTTGAAGTGGGTCCCTTTGGGAAGCTATGCAACCCCAGAGGAAGCTCACGCCGCGTATAAAAAAGCCGCCATCGAGCTTTACGGCGAATTTGCAGTGGTATAGTAGTTTTGGGACAAACTATTCAAATGCCTTCCAATACGCAAGACACCTTGGCAGGACTGCGTAAATGGAGGCTGGAGCAAGACAACAGTGGCCCCTTCCGGGTCTACCGGGACATCAAAGGTAATGTATACCATAGTGTTACACACATCCTGAAGGAAACAAGCGACAAAACCGGGCTGGAGCGTTGGGAAGCTCGCCTGGGACCAGTGGAAGCAAGCTGCCAGCGCAACGTTGCCGCCACCCGAGGCAACATGGCCCACAGCCAGGCTGAGTATCTCCTCAAAACTGCCCAACAGCTGGCACGCTCCACTGCAAACAAGCGCAACGCCATCCGCTGGGACGATCAAGGGCTGGCCCGGATTCCCTCGCCAATCACGCAATGGGCACTCAAACGGGTGAGGCCAAACGTCCCCCGTGTTGGCTGGAGCGCATCCGGCTACGCCCGCAGTCTCTCCGACTGGATCGCCGAAAACGTCACCGAAATTTTCGCCAGCGAATTTTCCATTCACCACCCGGCAGGTTTTGCTGGAACGGCAGATGCCCTGCTGGGATTCAAAAACAACTCCATCGTTGTTGCTGACTGGAAAACCAGCGTCGGGCGTAAAACTAAAAAAGATGAAGATGGCCTGGAACGTTTACCACCCGGCCATAGCTATATCGACCAGTGTGGGGCTTACAGCCTCGGCCTCAAACACCTGACCGGACTGGAACCGACAGGAGCTGTGATTGTCTTAGCCCGCCGCTGTGGAGCGCCAAACATTCACTGGATGACCCCCGAAGAACTGCAGCAGGCCGAGTGCTCGTTCCTCGCACGGGTAGAGCAGTATTACTCCGCTCTCCAGAATCCCACTCAAGTCTCAGCCTGAGACGCCATTCATGCAGCATGAAAGAAACCCATTCATGCTGGGACTAATCGCCATTCATGTCTCGGCCTAACGGCCTCGACGAAAAGCCATTCATGGGCCTACTTGCCACGGCTTTAGTTCTCGCTGGTGCGTTCCTAGGCATTGCGGCCCTGTATGAACTGGCGGGTGATGCGGAGCCCGACGGTCAGCAGCTGGAAAGCATCGGCAAGCGTCGCAACTGAGTCTCATTGTGAGATCCGCAAAAGCCCCCACCGCTGAGGGTGAGGGCTGGGGCATCAGCTGGAACGTTTGCGGGAGGGCTGGGCCTTGCCGGCATGTGCGCGGCGTTTTTTGTTTTCCACAACTTCCGGCTGGGGATTCTGTGGAAAACCGCCGGCCGCTAGCACCGCCTCAGCGGTGAGGGTTTGGTGGCTGATACTGGCGCGATCTAGAACAGCCTGGAACGCTTCGGCGGCCCGTAGCTTCCGCTGCCGGTCGTGTAAATCCGGCAAGGTCTCCAGGTTCCAACGGCTGGAACCGATCTTGCTAGCTTCGGCGCGATTCTCCGCCAGCCACGCCAGCACCGCATCATCACAGGGGTGGTTCTGGGCTAACCACAGCTTGTCAGCCCACTCGATTTTCAGGCGGCGGGCAGCTTCCCGCTCCGCTTCCCTGGAACGCTTCCGTTCTCTGGCGGTGGCCCATTCCCCGTTGCTCACGGCTGGCACCCCTCCGCCAGCTGGACCATCAGCACGGGGCATCCGCTGGCGGTGCACATGCCGCAATCGGTCACATGCAGCAGCCCGCGGGCCTCAAGAGAGCGGGCGATCCTAATTGTCTTGCGGTCGGGGTGGATCGTGTGGCGTCCGGGGTGGCGCTGGCAGAAGGCCAACATGTTCCGCTGGAGCGGCCCGAGGGGTCGGTTCATTGGGGAGCCTCCTAGGTTGGGTTGAGGGCTTCACCTGTAACAGTAGCACCGGGCGCAAGCTTGCGGAATCGCCAGCCGTGACATACACTATGGGAGCACTTCGGCACACCCTGCCATGCCAACCGCCTCTCCCGCTCTCCTGGAGCGCGTCGACCGTCTTGCCGGATGCTCCGGCCACTGGGTCCTGATCCGCGACGGCCAGCCCGAAACAGACTGCAGCCACCAGTGGCACCAGTCCCCCGAGGAACACCTCCAGACTTGCCTAGCAGAACGCTGGCGCGGTGTTTCCCTAGGTTTCGTGCCGTCCTACTGCGGCTACAGCGACTACAGCCGCACGGGGCTGGTGGGGCTTTCGAACTTCCGCGTGCTCACGGATCCTGCCAGCACGCCAGACCCCCATGGCGGGATCCTTGAAGTTGGCTACGGCTGGAACGGTCGCGGCGTGGTGCTGGACTTGCTGCGGGTTCCGGCTGACGTGATCGAGACAGTGGAAGCCCTGGAGCACTATCCGCTGATCTCAGAAGACGACCACAGTCAGCTGGAGTGTGACGGCATCAGCGCAGACTGGGGCGGCGAAAGCATTGCCGACCGTGTGCGGACGCTGCAGCAGCTGGGGCTGTGCGTGTTCGCGGCCCGGGATGATGCCGCACCCTGGCGCGACGGTTTCGACCGGCTGCGGGAGATGATCCTGGAGAACCTTAACGAGTACCCCACGGCCCTGGCTTGACGCCGGGGCGTTAGCGGTTCTACCATTGCACACGAGACCCAACCCATAGGCTCACCACATGACTCGCTACAACTCCGAAGCCCTGGCGCATTTCCCGTGGATTGCCAGCTGCGACACCCTGCGGCCGGAGGATCTCCTGCCGAAGTTCTGGTCAGTTGCCGAAGTTCTGGCCCTGGCGGCAAACAAGCCGGAAGCCCTCAGCCCTGCCACGTTGGCCAGTCTGGAGAAACTAGTCGGCGAGGATTCCCGAGAGTCGGATTGGGATGATGCCGAAGCCTGCCACACCCTGGAAGAACTGACGGAAGCCCTGCAGGAGTTGGCGCCAACCGGCTTTAACTTCGGAAGCCAAGAAGGCGACGGTGCCTGTTTTGGCTTTTGGCTTGACGAAGGCTGGGCCGAAGCACTGGGGCACTTCGGCATGGGCAACGATGACCCCACCGGCTGGGCTGAGCTAATTGCCGAACTTGACGCCGATGGAATCGACCCCGATACGGTGGAAGACTCCTACTGTGGCCGCGCCGAAGGCTGGAATGAGGAACGGGCCGGGGCAGACTATGCCCAGCAGTTGGCCGAAGACCTTGGCGTCAAGCTGGATCAGATGGAATGGCCGCTAACTTGCGTTGACTGGGAAGCGGCTTGGGGTGAGCTGGTGATTGGCGACGGTTACCGGCTGCACAGCATCGGCGGCGGTGAGTGGCTGGTGTTCCGTGCAGTGTGACCAGCACCGCCACCGATTAAGGGCGCCCTCCATCGGGGCGCTTTTTTGTGGCTGCGCTTAAGATTGAAGCAAACAGCCTGGGGATCTTAACAGTGACCGAACAGCCGGAAGCTAACACCGAAGCGCCGGAAGTTACGGCGGAAACTGTAGAAAACAAACAGCGACCCTATGGGGTGCGAAACCCTAACGCGCTGATCGAACAGCGGCAACAGCGACTTTATCGGCGACAGCTTGACGGACTTAGTGCTCGCCAGCTGGTTCTAGAACACGCTGATCGTGAGGGTGTTTCTGTGGCGACAGCTTGGCGGGACTGGGAAGCTGTCAACAAGTGGAACGCGGAAGACTGGAACCGTGATAGGGAGAACATGCTCGCAAGGCTGCAGACCATGCGGACTAAGCTGTTCAACGCCGCGATCCGGAAGGGCCAGCTGCAGACTGCGGCCCAAGTGCTCGACAGCCTGGGCAAGGTCGTTGGGGAAGTTGCCGGGCCGGAGGCGCAGGCCGCCGCGGCCCCGGTGCTTCGGGTGGAGATCGACGACAAGCGATCATGACGGTTTATTACTTTGTAACACGTTGAACATCGGCCCGGCTGCCGGCCATGTTCTACTGTGTAAGTCAACCAAAGGACACCGACCCATGGCTCACCCTCCCATCAACCCCAAGCTTGCCGCCGGCCTGCTGTTCGCTGGCGCGGCCTGCTGCAGCTTCTTTCCCCTTACCGGCTTGCTGGTGCTGGCTGGTGCTGGTGCCCTCTACTTGGACGCCAGCCGCTAAGTCCGCACACAACAAGGCCCCCCTTGCGGGGGGCCTTCTTTGTGCCTGCCGATCAGCTGCAGGCCGCTTCCAGTGAGGCTATGGGGTCATCACTGGCGGCGGCTGCAACCAGGGCCAGGCCGCCTACGCAATACTGCACCATGTCGACCTCAGCGAGCCAGCGGCCAACAGCGAGAGGATCGCGGCGGCAGTGGATGCCGTGAGCACGAAGGGCTTCGGCTGCGATGCGAACGGAGGTCATGGCGGGGCTTGCCTGTTTGACCCCTTAAGTGTAACACCACCACGCCCCCACGGTGCCCGGGCTGTAACAAACCGTAACACGGGGTGGGGTTCGGATCCTGGCCGCACGGGGCGGGGACCAGGGAACCTGCTGACACATTCCCATTTCCTTCCCCTGTTACACACCCGGGGGCAGGGGTTCAATTCCTGTAATACCCTAGAAGGTACCCGTCACCTACAAAATGGCCGAAACGGCTGGAACGCTCTCCCTCCGCTACGCCCAGGGACAAGTTTTCTCCAGCCGTAAACGCTTCAGAGTATTGGTAGCCGGCCGCCGCTTCGGCAAGAGCTACCTGTCATGTATCGAGTTGCTGCGTGGGGCGATCGAAAGGCCGGGCGAAACATTCTTCTATGCGGCCCCTACATACCGGATGGCGAAAGACATTGCCTGGAAGGTAATGAAAAAGCTAGTCCCAAAAGCCTGGATCAAGTCCAAGAACGAGACCGACCTGAAAATCGAGCTGGTGAACGGCTCAACCATCGAACTGAAGGGCACTGAAAACGCCATGGCCCTACGAGGCCGCAGCCTGGCTGGCGTGGTGCTCGACGAAGCCGCGTTCATGTCCAGCGAAGTCTGGTTCGAAGTCATCCGCCCCGCCCTCGCCGACAAACAAGGCTGGGCATTGTTCATCTCCACCCCAGACGGCACCGCCAGCTGGTTCTACGAACTCTGGCAATACGCCGACAGCGGCGACTCTGACTGGAGCCGCTGGCAATTTACGACCATCGACGGCGATAACGTCCCCCCGGAGGAAATCGAGGCTGCCCGCGCCCAACTCGACGCCCGCACCTTCCGCCAAGAATTCGAGGCCAGCTTCGAAAATCTCAGCGGTCTCGTCGCCGTCTCATTCAGCGACGACAACATCGACAGCGTGGTGCAAGACCTCCCGGTCCTCCCCCTACTCCTTGGCGTGGACTTCAACGTCGACCCCATGTCCGCGGTCTGCGCGGTCAAAAAAGGCGACGTGCTCTGGGTCTTCGACGAAATCATCATGACCGGCGGCGCCACCACCTGGGACCTCTGCGAAGAAATCCAGACCCGCTACGGCGTGGAGCGCCGCATCATCGCCTGCCCGGACCCCACCGGCGGCGCCCGCAAAACATCGGGCGTTGGCGCCACCGACCACAACATCCTCCGCAAGAGCGGATTTACCGTCTCCAGCCCCCGAAACCCCTGGAAAATCCGCGACAAAATCACCTGCGTCAACACCGCCCTGCTGGATGCCTCTGGAACCCGCCGCCTCTTCATCCACCCCCGCTGCAAAGAACTCATCAAATCCCTCCGCACCTTGACTTATGCCCCTGGAACCGGCCTCCCCAACAAAAATCTCGGCGTAGACCACGCATTCGACGCTTTGGGCTACCTATGCCTCCAAACTTTCAACCTCGCCAAGCCAGAGAACCTCGGAAAGACCTCCTATCGTGTGTGGTAACAGCTGGAAAACCATGGCCAAAAAACCAACTAAAGCCCAGAAAAAGGTCGCCAAGGTCATGCGTGAGTACGGCAAAGGCGAACTGCACTCGGGCAGCAAGAAAGGCCCCGTGGTGAAGTCCCGCAAACAGGCAATCGCCATCGCCATGAGCGAAGCCGGCATGGCAAAACCCAAAAAATCCACCAAAAAAGGTAAGAAGTAATGGCCAAACGCGGTCTCTACAGCAATATCCAGGCCAAACGCAAGCGCATCGCAGCCGGCAGCGGCGAAAAAATGCGTAAGCCTGGCACCAAGGGCGCCCCAACCGCCGCCGCCTTCAAAGCTGCCGCCAAAACCGCCAAAAAACGGAGCAAATAACCATGGCCGCCGTCGCTCTAACCGCCAAGGACTACTTCACCAACCTTGTTGAGTACACCGGCGGCACCCTTACTGCCGTCAACGACTGGATGGAAGTCCCCGCCCAGTCCCCCAGCTACACCTTTGCCGTAACCGTCACCGGCGGCGCCAACTTCCAACTCGCCCTGGAGTGCAGCTTCAACGGCAACGGCAACTGGTTCACCATCGATAACGGCAAAACCATCAACTCCAACGGCGAATACGCCTATTTCTACGACGGCAAACCCGCCGCCAAGATCCGCGTCCGCATCTCCTCCATCAGCTCTGGCACACCCAGCGTCACCCCCCACATTGCCGTCGCTTACCACGGCTAATGACGATCCAGACCATCACCGGCAGCTGCCTGCACATCGAAATTGACGGCGAGGAGGGCATCACGCACGCCACCTTCGTTTTCAAAACCCCTTCCGTGCCTGACACCCTGGGCAACTTCATCAAGATGCTTGCCCTCGGCATCGAAGTGCTGGTGCCCATCGAAAACCCCGAAGACGAGGAAGAGGACGATGATTGAGTACCGCGGCGAAAAATTCGAGGGCTACAACAAGCCCAAGCGCACCCCCAACCACCCGAAAAAGTCCCACGTCGTCCTCGCCAAAGAAGGCGACACGGTAAAACTCATCCGTTTCGGCCAACAGGGCGTATCTGGCTCACCAGCACAAAAAGGAGAGTCAGCAGCAGACAAGGCCAGAAGGGCATCGTTCAAAGCACGCCACGCCCAAAATATCGCCAAAGGCAAAATGAGCGCTGCCTGGTGGAGCGCCAAGGTGAAATGGTGACTATCTTCCCTCAACTTTATGAATCCACATCTTCAACTCCAACACATATTTTCTCAACGTATCCGCCTTCTCTAAATGCCAAACATTCCCAGTCTCCATGTACTGGTGCATGTGATTATCAACGCCCTTCAAACACTGATGAATCAATGCGTTCCACGGTTCCCGCACGGGCGTATTCCACTCGCGCACGAGACACACCTAGATCTCTAGTGCCAAAATAGGTACAAAGTAGGAGTCAAGCCGTGGTCTACAGCGCCAACATCCCACCGACTGGAGCTGTAGTCAGCGAATCCCCGTTTGTCCGCAGCTTGGAAGTCATCGCCATGATGCCCGACTGGAGCGTCATGGCCGCCGTCACTAACGGCACCAACTACCTACGTGACCTGAGCGAAACATACCTCCCCCAAGAACCCCGCGAAGACGACGACGCCTATCAAACCCGCGTCGACCGCAGCGTCCTCAGCCCTTACACCAACCGCCTAATCGAAACCGCCGCCGGCGCCATCCTCCGCAAACCCATCCACATCGAAGGCGACCCCTACTGGCTGGAACTCGCCCAAAACATCGACGGCCTGGGCTCGAACATCAACGAATACGCCCGCCGCGCCCTAGTAAGTAGTCTTACCTACGGCCACAGCGCCATCCTGGTCGACTACCCCCCTGCCGCTGGCGCGATCAACCTGGCAGAAGAGCGTGCCATGGGCCGCCGCCCCTACTTCGTCCACGTCGACGCTCCCCAGATCTGGGGCTGGCGCAAGGAACCAGGTACCAACCGTCTCACCCAAGTCCGCATCCACGACTACGACGTCCGCCCCTATCAACGAATTCGGCGAAGAACAGATCGAGCAAATGCGGGTGATCTACCCCGGCCGCTACGACCTCTACACGCTGGGTCAAGAAGTCGTCGAATTCAGCTCCACCGGCGGCTACAGCCTCGACGAAATCCCCCTGGTCCCGATCTACAGCAACCGCCGCGGCCTGCTGATCTCCCAACCCCCGCTGCTGGACATCGCCAACCTCAACATCACCCATTACCAGCGCCAAGCCGACCTTATCCACGCCCTCCACATCGCCGCCATGCCCACCCTCGTCCTAGAGGGCTGGGACGACACGACCGGCTCGGCAACGATGGGCGTCAACTACGCCATCGCCATGCAACCGGGCAACAAGGCGTACTACGTACAGGCCGATGCCACCAGCTTCGAAGCCCAAATGGCCGAACTCCAATCCCTGGAGAGCCAAATGTCGACGCTTGGCGTTACCAAACTCTTCGGCCAAAAATTCGTCGCCGAGTCTGCCGAGGCCAAGCGCATCGACCAAGCCCAAGCCAACAGCGTCCTCTCGATCATCAGCCAAGAACTGGAAAGCGCCCTCAACCAAGCGTTCGCCTTCGCCGCCGAGTACGTCGGCATGGAACCACCCGAAATCACCATCGACCGCGACTTCGACTACTACCGCCTTATCGGCCAAGACGTCTCGGTGCTGACCCAACTGAACCAGATGGGCAAGATCAGCGACGCCATGCTGCTGGAGATCCTGCGCCGCGGCGAAGTCCTCCCCGACAACATCAACGTCGAGGACGAGGCCGAAGAAGCCAGCGACAGCATGGAAGCCCCGGAGCTGATCGAGGCCAACGAAAACACCGGCGAGGACGACATGAACGAACGCGCCGAAATGACGCCCGACCGCGTGGACCGTCTGATTGAGCTGCTGTCCCGCTAATGGCCACCTACACCGAGCAACTCACGCTCGCCCAGATCACCTCACTGGTACGCCTCACCAAGCGTGTCGACAGCATCAACACCATCCACGCCGGCAAGGGCCCCCCGCCCGCAAAATTAGGCACCACCGGCGACTGGTACATCGACACCAAAAGCCTGACGCTCTACGGCCCCAAGGCCGCCAGCTGGCCCACCGGCGTGGAACTTGCCACCCGCGCCCAGGTCAGCGGACTAACCGTCGGCGAAGCGCAACCCGGCCCCCAGGGTGAACCCGGCCCTCAAGGTCCCGCCGGCCCCGCTGGCGCGACCGGCCCCCAAGGTCCCCAAGGCGAAGCAGGCCCTGCCGGCGCTGCAGGCGCCACCGGCCCCCAGGGCCCACAAGGCGAAACCGGCGCCACCGGCCCTGCCGGTCCAACTGGTGCAACCGGCCCCGCTGGCCCCCAAGGCGAGCAAGGCCCGCAAGGTGAAACAGGACCTGCCGGCCCCCAAGGCGACCCAGGCCCCACTGGAGCAACAGGCGCTACGGGCGCCACCGGCGACACCGGCCCCGCCGGCACCATCACCATCGGCTCCGTCAACACCGGCTCCCCCGGCACCACCGTCATTGTCACCAACAGTGGCACCAGCACCGCCGCAATCCTGAATTTCACCATTCCCCGAGGCGACAAAGGCGACCCCGGCGATCCCGCCTCAACTAATGATGGAACGTATTAACTCTTCTCTTGTAAACTAAAACCGTCCAAGTGATACACAACCGTGCCTGAAGAACAGCAAGCAGCAGTCACTCCTGTGGAGCCTGTTGCCCCTCAGCCTGTGGCTGAAAGCTCCGATCTGGCCGCCCAACTCGAAGCATTGCGTGCGAAAAACCAAGAGTTGATCGCCGAGCGCCGCAAGGACCGCGAAAACCGCGAATCCCTGCAGCAGCAAATCGAAGAACTGCGCCAAGCACAGGAATCCGCCAAAACCGCCAAATTGGCCGAATCCGGCGAATTCAAAACCCTCTGGGAAGAGGCCCAACAAACTGTTGCCACCCTCAAACAACAGCTGGCCGAAAAAGAATCGGAAGTCGAGCAAGTGCGCCAGGGTTATTCACAGGAACAACTCCGCGCCGGTACCATCGCCCAACTCTCTTCTGCTGGTGCACTGGCACCCGATCAGCTGTATCGTTTGGTGCAGGAGAACTTACGCGCCAAAGAAGGACAGCCTGTGGCTTATGTCGGCGGCGTGGAAGTTCCGATTGGCGAGTATATCGCCAACTTAAAAAACCCCGGCAGCGGTTACGAGCATCATTTTGCCGCCACGAACCGCGCCGGCATGGGTGTCACGGGTAGTGCCCGCGCCACCTCCCTGCCCGGCCAATCCAACCCCTGGCTCAAGGACAGCTGGAACGTAACCCAGCAAATGATTCTTCTCTCGAAGGATCCCGACAAAGCCAGGTTGTTGAAAGCCGAAGCAGGCGCCAACTAGCCCCTGTGGGGCGCCCTCCGCAAACCCAACTAGGAGCCCACAATGGCTGCTTCTCTCGAAAACTATTCCGGCGGTACATTCCTGTCGGATCTCGTCGCACGTCCCGAGTTCCTCGCTTACACCAGCGAGGGCATCTTCGAACAATCGAAGTGGATCCAGAGCGGCATTGTGCAGCGCAACGCTGCCCTTGACGCCCGCAGCGGCGGCACCCGCGTGCGCGTGCCCTTCTTTGACCCCATCAACCCGACCGAAGAGCAAATCCTCTCCTCGGCTGCCTGGGGCACCTCTGGCGCTGGCTATCTGACCCCTCAGAAGTCGACCGCCGACGAGCAGATCATGACGATCCTGCACCGTGGCTTCGCCTACGCCGCCGACGACCTCTCGAAACTCGGCTCCGGTGCAGATCCGCTGGCCCATGTCCGCAACCAGCTGACCGCCGCCATCAACAAGCTGAAGACCTCCACCCTGAAGGCCCAACTGCTGGGTCTGTTCGGTGGCATCTCTGGCGCTGGCGTGCTCGGCCCCAACCAGGTGGACGCCACCGGCACCACCACCGCCACCGAGGCGAACTACATCTCGGTCGCCAACGTCATCAAGACCAAGAACAAGCTGGGTGAGCGCGGCGAGGAGCTTGACTCCATCGCCATGCACTCCGCCGTGGCTTACTACCTGCAGCAAGTCGGGATGCTGACCTTCAGCACCTCCGCTCTGGCCGCAGCTGGTGCCATCACCTGGGGCGGTGGCGGCGTGGGCGTGACCCAACCTGAAGTGGCGATGTTCGCCGGCCTGAAGGTTGTGATCGACGACCAGCTGACCTACCTGACCGGCGGTACCGCCACCCACCTGGTGAAGTACCCGGTGTACCTGTTCAAGAGCGGTGTGATTTCCGAGGGCATCCAACAGGACCTGCGCCTGGCTGCCGACCGGAACATCCTCTCCATGCAGGACGTGATCGCCGTGGATTACCACTACGGTTACCACGTGACCGGCACCAAGTGGGCCGCCGCTGGCGACAACCCCAGCAACGCTGCCACCACCGGCAACCTGGCCGCCACCGCCAGCTGGAACCTGGTGTACAGCTCCACCAAGCAAGTGCCCGTGGCCCGTCTGCTCGTAAATACGCCGTTCGACCAAACGGTGTACTGATAAACCGCTTTACTTGCGGTATGATACGGGCCTCTACGGAGGCCCTTTTTTCATGGATATGCGTCCCATCCCCTCAGTAATTGGCTACAGCGCCACAGAAGACGGCCAGATCTACAGCCATCACAGATACGAGCCGTTTCCTTTAAAACAGACCTCCCATATGCAGGGCTACCGACAGGTAAACCTGAAAACACCTAAAGGTTTTAGGACACGGCTAGTCCATCTGCTGGTACTGGAGGCATGGGTAGGTCCGCGTCCAGAAGGTATGGTCACCAACCATAAAAACGGAGACAAAACCGACAATCGCCTAGAAAACTTGGAGTATGTAACACAAACAGAAAATATGAAGCACTCCTACGCGACCGGGCTTAGCCCTAAACCACCTACACGGTACGGAGAAGCCCTTAAGCACCTAGCAAAAATGACGACAGAAAAAGTCCTGGCGTTGCGGGAAGAAACAGACCGCACGCCAGGTTACTTAGAGCGTCTAGGAATCAAATACGGGATCAGTGCTTCCACCGTGTCCAAAATCCTGCTTAGGCAGACTTGGAAGCACGTGTAGTTATCCTTCAATCCCCAACCGCATCTTCTCCTGCCTCTCAAAAACCTGATCCGTTGCAATCGCCATCTTGTACGACTGCAGAATCAGCTGGTTCACCAACACATAGGAAACCTCCAGCTTTTCACAAATCTCTGGCACCGAAGCACCTTCAGCCCGCATGGCCTGAATTTGCTTGGCCACATCAGCCCACACCCGAGGCTGCCTGGTGCCCACCTGCTGCACTTCCGGTGCCTCTACGCTGGAGTCCACGGCGGTCGATCTACGCGGAGTCATGAAACTGGTCCGTCTTTTCGTACTACAGGATAACTCGCGCCACATGGTTGACGTCCCATACGGCCACCACACCGAAGCCCAAGCCGACCTCGAAATGGCCGGCGCCCACGTTTACCACGCCGTCATCTTGAATCCACCCCTCAAAACAAGAAGATCTACTTCTGGAGCTAAACTCAAGAAAAGACTGTATTAAGCCGTGCCCGCTGTCATTGATGCCACTTTGAGCGGGGCCTCCTCCAACAGCTACGTAACGCTGGCGGCTGCCGATACCTACTTCGAAACGGTGCCGGATTCCAGCACCTGGACCAACAAGACTACCGACCAAAAAAACCGCGCTCTGATCTCCGCCACCCGCTGGATCGACGCGCTGAGCTTTTACGGTGACCGCTGCACCGACACCCAAGCCCTGAAGTGGCCCCGCGAGGACTACACCGTCGACGGCATCGACCTGGCCTGCACCCTGATTCCTGACGGCATCAAAACCGCCACCTACGAGCTGGCACGCGCCCTGGCCAACGACACCGACGCCATCACGGGCAGCACTGGCACCACCGGTATCTACGACCAAGTGGAACTGGGCGACCTCAAAGTCAAATACAACAAATCCAGCCAGACCAGCGGCGTCATCAACAACGTCTTCGACGTCTACCCCTGGCTCCAGTCCTACCTAGGCGCCTACTGCATGGGCGGCGCCGCCAACTACGCAGTCCGTCTGTACCGAGGTTGACATGAGCCTTGTAGACGACACCTTTGCCGCCCTCCCCGCCCAACTCCTCGCCGACTGGGGCCAAAACGTCACCTACCTAAAAGCCGCCACCAGCCCCACGTACAACGCCACCACCGGCGAAGTCTCTGGCGCAGACACCACGTTGACAGTCCGCGCCCTAATTTTTTCGGCCAATCCCGAAGAATTTGAAAGTTTTTATCAAACAAACGACCTGAAAGTCATCATCGGCAACGCCGAGCTTGGAGCGTATTCCCCCAGCGTCCGCGACCGCATCCAATACACCGAAAACTCAGCAACAAAAACCGGCCGCATCATCAGCTGCAAAACATCCCGCGGCGAAAACCCCATCGTCCACACCATCCTCTTGAGGCCGCAGTAATGCCCCGCAACGACCTCAAATTCCTAGTCAAGGACATCGAAACAGCCACAATCAAAGGCGCCCAAGAAGCCTGCGTCCAAATCATGAACGGCCTCGCACAAGCAGGCCCCGCGTACACAGGCCGTTTCTCCTCCGCCTGGTATGCCGTCCCCCGCGGCGGCGCCGTCGGCGGTGCCCGCAGCAGCGGCAGAATCTACACCTACGACAAACGTAACGTCCCCCTGGCCCGCTTCCAAGAAGGCACCTGGTATCACATTGTCAATGGCATGAAATACGCCGATGAAGCAATGGATCTGGTGCCCTTTACTTACGACGAAAACTATACAAAACAGGACGCCGTAAAACCTCAAAGAACAGGCACTCGCCCACCTGGCGGTACCCGAGGCGAGATCGCCGGCGCCGGCCGCAACACCAGCACCGCACCATTGGATTGGTGGTCAAAGTACAGCGTTGCCGGCGAACTGCAGGCAGACTTAGCCAAAGGTTTCCGCCGCGGCTTTGGAACCGCTAGAGGATTCGGCAAATGAACTACCAAGCAATCCGCGCCGCCTTAGAAGGTCCACTTGTTGCCGCATACAACGGCCTATCGCCAGCGGTCCCCGTTTACTTCGATAATGTTATCGACGACGACGCCGACAGCACCGAAGAATTTGTCCACGTCAATATCCAATTCGGCCTAACAACAGAATCAACGCTGACCACCAGCCTGGATCAAGTGCGCGGCGTCGTTGTCATCCGTACTTACACCCCCAAAGGCAAAGGCCCCGCCCGCAACCAAACCCTAGTCAACACCGCCTTCACTGTTCTACAGAACATAAACAGCACCGCCAAACCTTCCACCGGCGTGTACATGCGTACCAACTCCATCAGCGGCCCTTCATTCAGCCCTGATTTCGGTGGAACGACTCCCGATCAACAATCCCGCCGCGCTTTTCTTCCATTTTTTGTTTCACGAATGGAAGCAGGATTCCAGGCACAAGTTATTTCGTAATACGTAACTGCACTGGAGCTAACCTGTATTAAGCCGGGCAGTGCCCGCAAAACCGTCCATCCATAGGTACTACCAATGGCCACCGTCCTTTCGGGCACCTCCGGCGCCCTGTACTACACCCCTGCTGGCACGAGCGTCACCACGCTGACCGCCACCGCTTTCCCTTCTAGCGGCTCCAACATCACTGTTGGCTCCTACCTGGGCTTCAAGGTCAACGATCCTGTGACCCTGGCCTACCCCGTGGGTGCCACCACCACCAACGCCATTGCCGCTGGTGCGTATTTCGTCAAGACCTACAACGCCAGCACTGGCGTGATGACCATCAGCTCGACCGCTGGTGGCACTGCTGCTACCGCCACTGCTCAGCCTTCCGGTTTTGGCGCCAGCTTCGCCAGCATCACGTACACCGCCCCCGCAGTTGTGGGCTCCGTGCGTGAGTGGAGCTTTGAAATTACTCGCGCCGAGATTGACGTCACCACGATCGGCCAAGAGGTGGGGCAGTACGCGCCTTTCCGCAGCTATATCACCGGCTTTGCTGACGGCTCTGGTTCCGCCACGGTGTACACCACCGACGACGACACCAACCTGTCCAGCCGGATGATCGAGGACGTGATCCAGGCCACCCAGACTGGTGCGTCGATGAAGCTCTACATCGACCGTGTTGTCACCAGCGGCACCGTGAACGACACCACCAGCCGCTCGATCACGGTGCCTGTGATCCTGACCTCGGCCAGCCTGACCGTGAACCCGGACGACGGCCAAAGCGTGGAAATCGCCTTCCGCCCCAGCGCCGCTCCCACCTTCGACCTCAGCAAGTCCTGATAGTCTGCTGCCGGACGAAACCGCCAACCCCGGCCTCACCGCCGGGGTTTTTTATTTGTACTCCGCTACACTAACCCTGTCCCAAATGTTTAACTCATGGCTGCCTCAGCCCAACTAAGCCCCCTGGACCGCCTGCGTAAAGCAGCCAACCTGGAGCCGGCCAAGAAAGAAGTTGAACTCAGCGACGGTTCAATCTTTGAGATGTGGGTCACCCCACTGACGATGGCCGAGCGCGAACGCGCCCAGAAGCAAGCTAAGTCCGACGACGCTACCGCCTTCGCCCTCCAGCTGCTGATCAGCAAAGCCTGCGACGAAAACGGCACCAAGCTGTTCAAGGCCGGCGAAATCGACGTCCTCAAGAACGAAGTCAAGGACAAGGACCTCCAGGCCCTGATGCTGGCAATCCTGACCGATGATTCGGAGGAGCTTGACACCAAAAGCACTTGAGGACCAGCTCCGCAAGGACAACTACCTAATGCTCCAGTTCTTCGTCGCCAAAGAACTGGGCCTCCCGCTGAACGAACTCCGCACCCGCATGACGGACACGGAAATCCTCGGCTGGAACGCCTACTTCAACATCCAGGCCGACGAGGAACGCAAGGCAATGGAAAAAGCCCGGAAAGGCCGCCGCTAGTCCCGGCGGCTTTCCCTACTAAACTGAAGTACCTACAAGGCGTCGATAACCGTGGCCTACAAGGCGGAAATCCAAATCGGCGTTGTCGGCATCGGCCAAATAGGCACGCTCCAAAAATCACTAAATCAAGTTAGCAACGCTGTCGATGTAATCAATGCTAAGCAAGTTAAAGCCGGCTTCAATATCCAAAACATAAACACCTACAACGCGCAACTAGAAAAAGCCTGGTACAACATCAATAAAGCTGCCCTTGGGTCCAAGGAAGAATTAAAAGCCGTCGAAGACCTGGTACGTGCAAAAAGTAACCAGTTAGCAGTACAAGAACGGTTAAACAGTCTTATTGCAAAAGAAGAATTAGCACAAAAGCGTATTGTCGCTACGGCAAACGCAGGTTTCGGCGAGCAAGGGCCCAAACTGCCCCCTGCCGCTAAAGGCGGCCTTACTTTTAACCCCAAAGCTACCGGCGAGAACTTGGCTCTCGGCGCCGGTTTCCCGCTGCTATTTGGCGGTGGCGCCGGACAAGTAGCCGGCGGCCTCGCTGGTTCGTTTTTTGGCGAAGGATTCGGCGGCCAAATCCTTGGATCAGCCATCGGCCAACAACTTGAAGATGCCCAACGGCGCATCACAGAGATCGGCAATGCGACCAAGCAGCTGAATATGGATTCGCTGCGCGACAGTGCCATCACCGTAACCGCAGAACTCACTAACCAAGTCCGACTGCTGCAAGCGGCCGGTCAGGCCGAAGCAGCCCGTGCTGCAATCGCCGATCAAGTAACACTCCAAACCGGCCTCGTCCCAGAAGCCGTCCAAAACATCACCAACAACGTCAACCTTCTCGGCAACACCTGGAACGAGTTCCTCGGTGCTGTTTCCGGCACTCTTTCGATTATTGGCGCTCCTTTTGTAACTGCCCTAACTGTCATTTTGCAAGGTGCCGCAAAAATTCTACAGCTTGTAAACCTTATCGCCAGCGGTCTTGCTACCGGCATAGCAAAAGGTATAGAAAAACTCATAAGTTTGCTACCTGGTGGAGCCCAACTTCTTGAATCTATTAAAGAAAAAACAAAAGCTGTTCTGGAAAACGATGAACAACGTGTTGCTGCTCTCCAAGCCCTCACGGACAAACAGCATATTGAGTTGCAAAACCTCCAAAAAATCACAGACCTAGAGAAAAACAGGCAGCTAGGACGCACTCAAGCCGAAAAAGAAATAAACGCTTCTATCGATAACGAGCTAGCCCGAGAAAAAATCCGCCAGGATTACGCGGAAAAAGCCAAGCAACTACGCCAGGAATACGGAAATATCACAAGCGCCGCTGGGCAACGTGAGCTGGATCTTGCCTTAGCGCAAAACGCCGCGCTTGAAAGTCAAGCTCTGAAACAACAAACCATCAAACAAAGCCTTACTGACCAAGGTTTGGCCATCGAAGCCAACACTCAAAAGTACAACGAAGCCGCCACGGCTGTACAGAACCAGATTGCCTCCCTGGATCGCGGCAATCAAGTTACGCAGTCCCGTTACGGCGTAGAGGCCGCACTCAACGATCTATACGGCGCTCAACTGGAGCGTCAATACGAACTGGCAACAACGGAAGGCCAGCGATTTGAAATTGCACTAAAAATGTTTAATCAGCAAATAAATGCTGCTAAAATTGAATACAATCAAGCTCTAGCCAATAATCAACTTCTCATACAAAAAACTGAGCTTGAAACTAAGCTCACCGAAATTAAGTACCAGCAAATTGAGGCAGAAAAACAGATTGCCCTGGCTTACGCCAAGTCCCGTGGCGCCACCCCCGAAATTCTGAGCCAGCTTGCCGCTGGTTACGATAAAGGGCTAAGCCTTCAAAAATCTGTTGTCGAAGAGTCGTACAAACAACTGCAAGCCACCAGTGAAATTGCTGCCAACCAAAATAAAGTCGCGGAAGCAGTATTCCAGACAAAAGTTATTCAAGCAGAAAGCGCCCTCGCGCAAAAACTCTCCAGCGATGAAATCGGCATGTCCAAAGAGCAAGCCGACCGCCTCGCTGGTGCGCTCGCTACCGGCGTCCTTGAGACGCAGAGACTGGGCGGCGCTATGAGCGATGTTGCTGCCGAAGCCAGCAATGCCGCCGCCCGCATCCTCGATGCTTTCCGCGCACAACTACAACTCAACGCAGCTAAGCAATCCGGCTCTACCGGCGGTGCTGTTACAGCAGAAACAGCAGCCGCTGGCGCTTTCTGGGCCGGTGGCTTCAAGGCTTTCGCCCGAGGCGGCATCGTCAGTCGTCCCACGCTGGGTCTGATTGGCGAAGGCGGTGAATCGGAGTACATCGTCCCAGCCTCCAAGGCCAAAAACTTCTCCATGAACTACCTGGCCGGTGCCCGTGGTGCATCCGCCATCCCGAGTTCCGCATCAAGCAGCGGCAGCTACGGAAACGGCATTACGGTGTCCATCGAGACCGGCCCGGTCATGCAGATGGACGGCAACAACTACGTAACCACCAAGGAGATGACTCGCGCCGTCCGCGCCGGCATCGAACAAACCCTCCGCCTAATCGGCACCGACATCGGCGTACGTAACGGAACGGGCTTCCGCTGATGGCTAACTACGACCTTGTGTGTTTCCTGGAGTATTACCAAGATCGGGACAGCATGACTGACCCGGTAAGCGGTCTCCGCACTCCGAGTGCCCAATGGCAAAACTTTTACCAAACAAGCCAAGTCCTTACGCCCGACCCCAATGTCGCCGGCGAGTTTTCCTATCTGGCGTTTACTGCTGAGGGTTTTGGCTCGGCCTACGCCTCAGCGCTTAACGACCTTGCCATCAACGCTGTCGCACTGGCTAGTTTGGTCGATATAACCGACGCTGCCATGACCTCCGACAACCTGGTCATCGCATCGCTGTATGTACAAAACGCAGGCTTGGACACTTTCGACGAAGACGCCAGTGCTCAGCTAATCAGCCGTTACATCGGCAGCATCATGGAAGCCAGCCTGGACGACACCTCCGTCACCTGGACCGTCAACCCAGGCATCGATAAGTTGAACGCCCAAGTCCCTACCCGTAAAATCACAGCAGACATGCTGACAAAAAAACGAGGCAAATGACCGAGACTTTCCTGGCATTTGACCTCAAAGTGACCTGCCTCGACGGCAGCCAGCACGAGGGCGTGGAACTGAAGATCGTTGACGAAACCGTCATCTACTCCAAGCCGGATGGAACGGAACTCAAAGGGGACACCGCCGTAACGATGATTGATGCGGGCAGCTTCTTGATGCCACCTAACATCGTCGCCCAAGCCATCGAACAGTATCGGAGCCAGCAGTAATGTCTCCCAGCGGCTACGACTTCAGCACACCCAACGTCAAAACATCGTCTGGCGAGTGGGAACCTCAGTACAGCTACGGCTACGGCGCCCGCTGGGTTTCCGGCTGGACATTTAAGCCTTCTCGCAGCGGAGGAGGTAGCAGGCAACGTGCTTCCTCCCCTGGAGCAACTTCTGCCCGCAACGACGAAGCCCCTGAAAAAAGCAAAAAACCCCGGCCGGTACTAGGAGAGCAGCAAGTTGTTGCCCAAGCCGGCGACACCGTACCAATCGTTTTTGGTACTCGCGTGGGTGATGTAGGCGGCGTCTGGGTCCAGCCTTCCCTTATAAAAACAGGCACCCAGCTATTTACCGCTATCAACGTATTTGCAGTATCCCAAGGCAATCTGGCAGGATCCTGGGACCTTTCCCGGATGTGGACCGGCAACCGCAATTTTAAGTACACCGAATACTTAGACACTGCACCTGTATTCCAGGACTACATAAGTGCAGCTGCAAGCGCCGCGTCACCTACAACATGCCCAATCGGCGGACGCATATTTTGCGATTTTGATGTATATAGCTTTGCCGGAAATACCCAGTCGGTTAACGGCGGTACTGTAAGACTTCCCGACATCGCTAACAACTATTATCGCCAACGAGAACTAACACTAGGCACTGGAGATACTGACAACTCAGTAATTCGCTACAACAACAGCGATACCTATATTTACGACAGTAAAACCGGAAACGACGTCACCGCTGCCTACTGGGCATACGTAGGTATCAACCCCGTTGGAACATACACCTACATCAACGCTGTCTATTCTGGCAGCACAATAGTAGGTGGAAGAGCTGTAGGAACTGACCAAAATATAACACCCGGACCCCTTGTATACGTACCACCAACGGGGCCGGTGCCTTATTCCACCGGACCTGTGGTTTTTGTTTATGGCAACGGCACTCTTATTAAACAAATAAACCCCGCACTTCCGGCCGATACTGGCACGCTATACGGCATTACGACGGAATGGGGAATCAGCCCTTATGCCAACCCTAACTCGCCGCCGCCAACCGAAAATTTTACAAATTACGCAGACATAACTTTTTTGCAGATTTGGGCAAATCTATTCGATCCAAATGAAGGCAACAGATTTACTAGTTATTTTCCAGCAGACTACCCCGACGCCGCAAACTTTAAGCAATTATCGATTTTTTACGCCTTCGGTGTAATAGTTGATTTGTACAGCGTTGGTTTAGTGTCGGGGGCATACTTAACAGGGTCAAGTCGTCAGTTTGTCGACCTGGCAATGTACTTATTTACCCTTATGAAACGCGCCAACGGCGCCAGCACTTTTGATTTAGCGTCGCCAATCAAAGTTGATAATCTTGCACAGCTAGCGGTTTTTTGTACCAACAACAATATGTTTTTTAACGGCCTAGTCGACCAGGCCGTCAACGTAATAGACTACATAACCACAACTGCTCCATACTTCTTCTTAGCTTTTGTCTCCGATAATGGCCAGTACAGTCTGCAAACTCTTCTTCCGGCCGATGTTTCTCTAAACATTGATACCACGCCTTTAACACCTGTATTGACATTTACCGAAGCCGAAATACTGCCGGGCTCTTTCCAGAAAAAGTATTTTTCTGCCGATGAGCGCCGTGCGATTGTCGTATCTCTGCTCTGGCGCGAGGCCGACCCCACTACCGTAAGCATCCAACGCACCACGACCGTCCGTTACCCAGAAACCGACGCCAACGCCCCCGTCGTGCAGTTTGACATGACGGACTTTTGCACCACTTCTACCCACGCCGCACTGTACGGGAAGTACGAGCTGGCACGTCGCCGCTACTCCACGCACGCCATTAACTTTGCAACACCTCTGCTGACGACTTCTTTGATCCCCACCCAAGTCATTAAGGTGGAGCGCCAGCGCATCAACACCCGCGGCGACAACCGCACAGAAACCCACTGGTATCAAGTCACTAAAGTTACGCACAGTACGGACGGCATTAGCACCATCGAAGCTGCCGAGTTCCCCGTCGACGCAACCGATGTAGCTTTAATCAGCGACGATATTGTGAACGGCACTTTTACCGTGGTCTGATGGCTACTTTCCCGGCAATCACACCTAACGGCCGTTCCCTCGCCTTGGGGGACTACCCCCAGCTGGAGTACGTTGGTACAAGCGGCGTACCAGTGCGCTTCCTTCAAAACACAAAACGCGTCCAACAGCGTCTAAGTCTTGTTTACAACAGCCTGACGGAAACAAACGTCAACGCAATCTATAACCACTTTGACGGCCAGCAGGGTTCTTTAATCCCTTTCCCGTTACCAGCAGCGATCTGGGCCGGATACAGCAGCGTTCCGATTAGCGTGCTGGACTATCAATGGCGGTACGCAAACACTTTAAGCATCACCCCGACTGCACCGGGCCGCTTTAACGTAACGGTAGAGCTGGAGAGCGACATTATCTAGCCATGGCTGCTTTTCCCGCTCTAAAGCCCAATACTCGCGTTTTCGTTGCCGGTGACGTCCCACGCAACTTGAACGTAAGCCTGGCAGGTAACACGACAGGTTTCCGCAGAGGCAATCGCCGCGTAAATCAAACACTTGAAATGTCATTTATATGCCTTACCGAAACTCAAATGAACCTCATAAAAGACCACTTTTTTAACAGTAACGGCACCTACAACCTTTTTTACCTATCCGCGGAAGTGTGGGCGGACTACACAACTCCGCCAATCCCCCTGTTAAGTGACTACGCCTGGCGCTATCTCAATACCCCCACTGTTACAGACGAAGGCGTAAATCGCTTTACAGTCGAAGTGTCTCTACAGACCGCCCCAATCGACACCGGCGATCTTGTCTTTGATGCCGGTCTAGCTGGGACGTCTCCGGCCAGAACCTATACCCTAGATGGAGGCGCTGCTGCCGCTGTACCAGCCAGGGGATACATCATCAGCCCTGGAGGAGCACTATGAGCATCACACTTACTGCACTACAGAAGCAGCGCCGCGACACTGCTAGCAACTGGACCAGTGCCAACACACTGCTACTGGCAGGCGAAATCGGCATTGAATCCGATACCGGCAAGTGGAAAGTCGGCGACGGAACGACTACATGGACAAGTCTCGCTTACGTTTTTGACGACGGCACTTACTAAACTGCAAGAGTAAATTCCGGTCTCACCTGGGACGTTAAGGAATGGCTCTCCAGCATCTGCGTAGCAGCACCGCCAACAAGCGGCCTACCCCCGCCGCGATGGCGGAAGGCCAGCTCGCAATGAACACGGAGGCCACCAGTCCCGGCCTGTTCTTCAAAAACGCCAGTGGCACCCTGGTCAAAGTTGGCCCAGTCCACGTTGGTACGACCGCTCCAAACGCATCGCCGGCTAGCGGCGGTGAAACCGGCAACACCGTCGGCGAGCAATGGCTCGATACCACCGGCGGCACCTACAACCTAAAAATCTGGGACGGAACCGCCTGGCGCAGTGAAGCCGGCGAGTTTGTAAACGTTACGGGCGACACCATGACCGGCGCCCTGGTCATGGACAACCAGCAGCAGGTCCGTTTCCGGGAAACCACGGCCAACGGCACCAACTACATCGCCATCCAGGCTCCGGCATCTGTTGCATCCGACAAAACTCTGACGCTGCCCGACGCCACTGGAACGCTGGTATCTACCGGCGATTCCGGCACCGTCACCAGCACGATGATTGCCGACGGCACCATCGTCAATGCCGACATTAGTGCTTCGGCAGCAATCGACAAGACCAAAATCAGCGGTACCGCAATCACCGCAGGTGACACCGGCACCGTCACCAGCACGATGATTGCTGATGGAACGATCCTGAACGCTGACATCAATGCATCAGCTGCCATCGCTGGCACCAAGATCAGCCCAGACTTTGGCAGCCAGAACGTCACCACCACTGGCAACATCACGGTCAACGCTCAAGGCGACCTGCGCTTTGGCGATAGCGATAGCAGCAACTGGGTGGCCTTCCAAGCACCTGGCACGGTCGCCAGCAATGTCACCTGGACGCTGCCCAGTGCTGACGGCACCTCCGATCAAGTTCTAAAAACCGACGGTGCTGGCACACTCAGCTGGGGCACTGCTGCTGGGGACAAGATCAGCGAGGGCAACACCGAAGCCGAGGTCGTTGACACTGGCACCGACGGTCATTTCAAAGTCACCACCGAAGGCACCGAGCGACTTCGCATTGATAAAGACGGCAACCTCCTCAAAGGTCTTACTACAGCCCGCTCTAACTTCATTGCCGCCCCTGGCACAATCCCCACATTCCAAATAGAGGGCACAGGGAACGCCGCTATTGGAAGCATCACTTACTACGGCAATGACACCTCCGGCCCTGCCTGGGGCTTGGCTAAATCTCGCGGCACCACAGCTGGTTCCAGCACAACTGTTGTAACCGGCGATAGCACCGGCGACATTTACTTCTTTGGTGCTAACGGCACCACGCTGCAGCCAACGGCTCAAATCGGCAGCGTGGTTGATACCGCTGGCACTGTCAGCTCCACCAGTATGCCTGGTGCGCTTGTTTTCTATACAACACCGACCGGCACCAACATTCCCACCCAAAGACTCCGGATCTCTGAAAGTGGCAGCATTGGCATCGGTGTTACCCCTAAATCTTCAGCCAACTCCTCCGTAAGTACGTTAGAGATCGGAAGAAACACTTTACGTGGTGGCCAAACATCGTTCAGCATTTATCAAAACGGCTATTGGGACGCTAGTACCGGTTTCGACAAACGTATATTCACCGGCAGTGCAACTCAGTATTACCAAGATACTTATTTCAGCTGGTCAACTTCAGGTTCTGGGGCAGCTGACTCCACTATCAGCTTTACCGAGCGGATGCGCTTGGACTCCAATGGAAATGTTGGTATTGGAACAAACTCGCCGGCTAACTATGCGAATTTTGTCACTCTTGCACTTGCAGATACCTCGGGCGCTGAAATTGACTTTTTAAAAGGGTCGACAATTCAGGGGTCTATTTACAACGCTGGCGACATATTCTATCTTGAAAGTAAATCAACTGTTCCAACTGCTTTTGTTACCAACGGCAGCGAGCGGATGCGCCTGGACTCCAGTGGCCGCTTAGGTCTGGGGACTAGTAGCCCTAGCTTTGCAGCGCACATTAGCGCCGCAAAAAACACAAGCCAGTTGTTTGTTGGCATCACCGGACTAAGTTCGGCTGATGATTACGCGCAATTAGGATTTGGTAGCGGTTCAACTCCTTACGGGCTTGTACGACTTGGGTTTGATAACCCAGCAGGTGTCACCAATACATATTTAAGCTTCTATAACAACAATGGTTCAAGCAATGTTGAGCGCCTTCGTATCGACTCCTCAGGCCGAGTAGGGATTGGCACTACTGCGCCTAGCGCAAATTTACAAGTTGGAGCCGGAAGCGGCTTACAGCAAACTTTGATCTCGGGTGGTGGCTACGACCTGTATTTAGGTGCATCTGGCGGAACACTTTTTGGACAGGCCAGTCAAGCCGCTTCAGTTATTTTTAATACCGCATCAGTTCCGCTGGGAATTGGGACCAATGCTGCGCAACCTTTAATTCTGGGAACAAACGCCCAAGAACGCGCCCGCATCGACAGCTCGGGACGCCTATTAGTTGGCACGTCTAGTGCTGGTGGCACAGAGTTAATTCAGATCCAAGGTGCTTCCACTTCGTCTACAGCTCCAGGTAGCATCGCACTGCGTAGGTCAAGTCTTGGTAATACTGACGACATTGGCTACATCAATTTTACGAATGCAAGTGGGAACGCTCATGCTCAGATAAAAGCGTTCTGTGATGGTACGCCGGCAGCGAATGACTATCCGGGCGCTTTAGTGTTCTCCACTACCGCCGATGGAGCGAGCAGCCCGACGGAGAGAGTAAGGATTCAAAATAATGGAGCAACCAAGCTCACTACTACTGGTAGTTTTTATGGTGCAAATAGCAATTATCACGAATCTCGAAATGGCTATGTGAACAACGTTGTGCATTTGTTTAATCACAACGCCAGCTCAGGATCTATTTATGGGATCCAAATAACTTACGACCAACAAAGTAAAAGCTCGTCAACAGCTGACGAATACATTTATTGCAACGATTCTGGCGCCGTACGAATGACCGTTAGAGGCAATGGCGGCATTGCTAATTACAGCGGCAACAACGTCAACCTTTGCGACGAGCGCGAAAAGAAGAACATTGTAAATCTGGACAGCACCTGGGATTGCCTCAAGCACTGGGAACTCAAAAAATTCCATTACAACGAAGACGCTAACACCGACGATCTTCGCTATGGGGTCATTGCTCAGCAGGTTGCCGACTATTGCCCAGAAGTCATCTCTGAATGGATCAAGCAAAAAGCTGAACCCGCAAAGCTGGACGAAGAAGGTAACGAGATTGAGCCAGCGAAAGAAGAAGTCGTGCGGATGGCAGTGAAGGAGCAACAAATGATGTGGATGGCCATCAAGGCTCTCCAAGAAGCTCAGATCCGCATTGAAGAACTAGAAGCCAAAGTTGCAGCCCTTGAGGCGTCGTAGTCCTACTCGTTAAGAGGCGTGGCTTTTGTTAACGCGAACCACGCCTTCTGTTAACAGAATGAGATATTGTTAACACAACACCCACTCACTCGCATTAAAAAGGGACAGGATCTCACCCCTGCCCCCATGCAACGGAATATCACGACCGTTGCGTTGCTGCTTTCTGGTCAGCCGCAACACTGTAGCACATGGTATGTTGGTGGAGCGGCGCAGTGCGACCTGCCTGCCCCATGACCGCCGATTGGAGGATCGACGATGACTCAAGATTGCAAGCACCCACTCACCCCACCGCCGGAGCTGGTGAGCAAATGGTGCTATGAAGACGGAGAAGAAATTAAATCATCTCCACGCTGGTTTTTCTCTGTTTGCGCCAAAGCCGCCAAATACGGTGCCGACCAGGAGCTGGAGGCGATATGCGAATGGCTTCACTGGCAGAACCTGGCCACGCATTCCGAACTGATCCCGTCACTCCGCGCCGCCCGCCGCCCCAAGCCGCCGAGCTTGAAGGAGCAAGCGCTGGCAGTTCTTGAAGAAGAACCTGAAGACGCTAAAGAACTTATTGTGTTTGATACGGACCAAGTAAAGATTATCCGCCGTGCACTGGAAGCTCTCGATGACTGACTACAAAGCCACGCCCGAGCAGTGGGCACAGTGCGAAGACTGGGTACGTAGTTCCGTTGTGGGTGCCAGTGATGCTTGCATCCTTGAACTCCGCGCCAGGGTCGAGACACTGGAAGCTGCGGCCCGCAAGCACATCGCCGAAACCAGCAGCAACATCTTGGCTTTGGCGAGCAGGGTCGAGTCTCTGGAAGCTGCCGAACGCCAGGCCTCAAAGGTCTATCAAATCAGCAAACCGCTCAAGCTCACCCCGGAGCAAGCGCAACAGGTTAGGGATCTGCTCGCACCCAACTCCAAGCCATCTCCTAATTCCTCCCAAATTGGAAATTTACTGGTGGAGCGGGTAAGAAAAGCCATCTTTAACAATGGCGATGGCGATGATTACAGCGACGAAGCCCGTGCTGCAATCCGCGAGGTGGCGGCGTGGATGCGCGAGAACGAAGTCGGTTATACAGCCGCTCGTTGGCTGGAGCAAGAGGCAAACCAATGACTGATTACAAGTTTGTGCCACTGAACACGCTGGAGAATCGCCTTGGCGATGCTTTGGGCTTGGCAATCAGCATGATCCGCAAGCCTAAGACTATCGACAACAAGGCCATGGCTCAGATTGAGGCCCCATTCAAAGAATGGTGCGACGGTCTCATTGATGGAGGACTGCTCAATGAATAAACTATCACTCGCCGCAGAAGCAGTTTTGGATGCCTATATGAATAACTGTGGCTGGCTCGATGGTCCGTTTGAAAAAGATCATCGCTGTGCTGCTGCCGTTCTTCGTGCTGCTGCGGATCAGGTATTAGCCGTTGAATGGGAAGGGCGAATAGAGCCTGATACAACCCACAGTCTCGGCATTAACTGGTCGCGTGACGCATTGCACGCAATAGCAGATGAACTCGAAGCCCAGTAACCATTCCCACTAAATGGTCTATCCCTTTTACTGCTGCCAGCACTGCGGTGAACAGATTGGGTGGGTTGGTCGGTTCTTTCAACTGATCCGCCTTCCATTGCATCGCTGCCAGGCGTAGTAACCACCTTCACTAACGCCAGTGGAACTTACCAAGGACGAAATCAGGGTTGTCTGGCTAGCCCTTCACAAATACTCGCCTTACGACCCTGAGATCGCCTGCGGCTTATCCAAAAACCGCCAAGAGGAGATTTGCTGTGACATTCGCGCCAAGATCTTTACTGAATGGACCAAGTAGTCACTTCTGATGCTTAAAAACAACGAAAAGATCGGACAAAATCCGATTATGCGTCCTTTTTCAGACCTCACCAAGGGCTTCGACCCTGAGCGCCGGGAGCGCATCGAGCAACGCAAGGCGGAGATCCGGCAGTGCCTCGACTTGCCACCTCCATTAAACTCCAACAGAAACAGCTAACACCATGCCCAAAGCTGCCGACGCGCCCACCACGGTATTTACCTGGGGCATTGCCAACCTGGAGCGCGAAACCGCCGACGGCTTCGTCTTCACCGCTCACTACACCGTCACCGCCGAAGACGGCACCTATTCCTCTGGTGCGTACGGCTCCATCGGCTTCGAGCGTCCCGAAAATCTGATCCCGTTCGCGGATTTGACGCAGGAGCTTGTGGTTTCTTGGGTGCAGGAAGCCCTTGGCGGCGAGGAAAAAGTCAACGAAATCCAGGCTGCCCTTCAGGCTCAACTGGATGAGCAACGCCACCCCAGTAAGGCCGCAGGTGTGCCGTGGCAGTAAAAAGCAAGGTCGGCACCGCCCGCATCGAGCACAAGCCCGGCAAACCCAAGCGCACCCGTCAAGGTCAAGGTCAACACAGCTTGCCTAACCACGGCAGGAAAAAGATGCGCGGCCAAGGTAAAAGTTAGTGGATTCGCGCACGCTGGAAAACTGGAAAAAAGTCAAGGAGGCTCTTGAAGCCGCCGGCAAGACTGACTCCTACTTTTACAAGCGTGCCGCCGCAATTATCAGAACCGGCGTCGATCCAGATGCCGGTTCAATATCCAATAAACTGTAGGTAGAGCATTTCCCTGCGGTGTCCCAAACCCCGTCTGACACTAGTTTTTGGCGGGGTGTAAAGCAAGAAGCCGCCGCCGGCCTCGTCGTACTCCTTGCCGGTGGCGCAATCACTGGCATCGGCTATCTCGTTTACACAGTCCCATCCCAGCTGGAACGAGTCATCCAAAATCAAGAACAGTTCAAAGCCCGCGTGGGTGAACTGGAAGACACCGTTAAAGATCACGACGTCCGCATCATCAAACTGGAGCTGAGACGCTGATGTCCGTCATCCACACCACCGAATACGACGGCGGCTATTCCCTGGATCAACTCATCGGCGATTCCGGCGACATCTACTATCGCGCCTGCAAAGACAGCGTGTGCCGCTACGCCGAAGATCACTACATCGCCATGATGTACCTCGAAGGCATGGGCTGGGATCCCAGCAGCTAATCTGGTATACTAGGTAGACCGTTTTTAAATCGTATGTATTTTGTAGAAGGGCGTTCGTTCAAGAGCCTCCGTGAAGTAGCCGAAGCACACAAAATTCCATATACGACACTGCTGCACCGCTTGGATCGAAATATCTCTCTGGAAGAGGCTGTGACGATAAATTTTGCTGCCCATAAAGCGGTAACAGTGAACGGTAAAACATTCGCTTCTTTTGCCGCAGCGTGTAAAGAGTACAAAGTGGCTACTACAACAGCACTAAACAGACATAGGAGAGGTTGGACGCCCGAACAAGTTTTTGGCCTCAGTCCTAAACCCAGGCAAGTACGTGTAATAAATACGCCGACTACTAAGTGGAACGCCGTAGTAGTAAATAACCAAAGTTATACATCGTATAAAAAAGCCGCTGATGCATACCAGTTTCCCTATCAAAAATTTGTCAACCGCGTGAAAAAAGGTCTGAGTCCCGAACAAGCCCTAGAACTGGAACCCTTTCCTGCGTGGTTCGTTCCGGGAAAAGGGCAGTTTGCCGTGCAGCGTAAAAAACATCGAGAGCATGAAGAAGCCCGTACCGGCAAGCGCAAGTGTTCAGTATGTGGAGAGACTAAGCCTCTGCAATCGTTTCATAAGGCTTCGGAAGGCGAGTATTCATTTCGTTGCAGCACCTGCACATCAAAAGCATTTCTACGTTATAGATATGGCATAACGGTTAAAGAGTTTGAAAGTTTAGTGGCGAAACAAAGTAAAAAGTGTGCAATATGCAAAGCAGATTTAGAGATTAGTGCTGATGGCATAAAAAGGACAAAAAATGTTGCTGTCGATCATTGCCACACAACGGGGTCTGTACGAGGTATTTTATGCAAAAATTGCAATGTAGGCTTGGGGTTTTTCCAAGATTCCATACTCCTGCTTAATAACGCGATGGATTATCTCAAGCTGCATCAGACATAGCGGCTATCCAATCCAAGATGCGTTTTTCGCGTTCTTGACAAAAGAAAGGCTGCTGCTGGTACCAAGCAGAAAAAGGTTGCGCGTCTGACTTGGATATGTTGCAGGGAAAACATGCGGGCACAAGATTGGTTTTGTGCGTCAAACCCCCTTTGGACTTTGGATATACGTGATCCAACGTGGCAAGTCTTCCGAGATCGTCTCCGCAATAAGCACACGTGTGCTGCCAACTATTAAGGATTTCTTGCCTAAATCGAGCTTTCGCCTCCTTTTTATTTAAGTATTCGCCATCTTCGATGCGATGGTCCATACCCAGCAGTGGCTACTGGAACGGTAGCGGTAGAAACTATTACGTGCTCTGGTGCTCTCGTCTACTACAGCTAAACTTCAGTGGACCTACTGATTTTGTATGGACGACAAGACCATTGCCGTCATTGCCATCATCGTTGCCGCCGGCAGCGAACTGATCGGCATGAGCAAGCTGAAATCCAACAGCTGGATCCAACTGGGACTGCAGGCACTGCGCCTGGCATTTCCCAAGCGCCGCCGCTAATACCAACGAGGGCCTTGCTATGGCAACCAACAAGATCCGCCTCGGCGATTTGTTCCGGTACTACAAGGCCCTCCCTCACCAGATGGCCGCGATCACCGAGCTGGAGCAGGCCATCAACAAGGCCAATCCCAACATTCTCGGTCGAGACCAAGGCTGGTTCAAGACCTGGAGCGTGGCCGGCAAACAAACCAACTTCCCCAACACTTGGGAAGGCGTACTCGAAGCCGCCCGCGTCGCTGGCGCCAAATTCCCTGAACTTGTCGCCGCCCAATGGGCATTGGAATCTGCCTGGGGCAAACACGTCTCAGGCCGCAACAATTTCTTCGGCCTCAAAGGCGAAGGCACCGACACCAAAACTCAAGAATTTATTAACAATCAGTGGGTAACAATCACCGACAGCTTCATCGACTTCCCCGACCTACTGTCCTGCGTCATCTATCTCGTTGACCACTGGTACAAAGACTTCAAAAACTACAAAGGTTGCAACAACGCCAGCACCCGCGAAGATGCTGCCCACTGGCTGGTGAAAGAAGGCTATGCAACCGACCCGACTTACGCCAGTAAGTTGATCCAACTGATGACCCAGCACGCGGGAGCTAAACCTCTCGTAAAACCAAAAGAAAAGGTCCTAAAGGTTGCATACGAATATCAACTGGGACCGGACGACGGCGCCACCGGCTACCGCCAGTGCTTCAGCTCCAGCTGCGCGATGGTGGCCCGCTACTACGGCAAGATCTCGGGCGACTACGAATACAACCGCCTACGTGCTCGTTTTGGCGATACTACCGATCCGAAAGCGCAAATCGCAACTTTAAAAGCCTTGGGGTTAACTGCCACATTTGAGATGGATGGTACAGCCGAAGAGTTAGAAAATGAAGTTAGTAATGGGCATCCTGTTCCTGTTGGTTGGCTCCACAAAAATCACGTATCAAATCCTGGTGGGACGGGCCACTGGAGTGTGGTTATAGGTTTTACGCCTACGCACTTTATACAAAATGATCCGTATGGTGAGGCAGATCTTGTAAAGGGCGGTTATATAAGCCACAAAGGAGGTGCCGGTGTAGCTTACTCCCGCAAAAACTGGCTTCCTCGCTGGCTTATTGATGGTGACGATACCGGCTGGTTCATGAAGATTCGACCTTAACGAAACGATTCCTTAAAGCGTTACGCGGGCGAGCACGCAACCGTGCTTTTACCCCAGGCGTTGAATTGTTATCTTTGTGAGTTAACCACCTAAGATTTTCCGCACGATTGTCGTATTTATTTTCGTTTATATGGTCAATGTGCCAGCCACTTCTTCCATGGCAACCTGGGCAAGGCGGTAAAAAAGCGTACGCGACTAAACAATGAACAGTACGCACTTTTTGTTCTCCCGTATGGCCGATATTTACAACTAAATACCCGTTTTTAGTGCGCCCCGGTTTTAGTATTTTTCCCGCGTAGCGACAAATAACTGGTTTCCCTTTCCTCAGCACCAGCACTTCTCTAGGAAGGCTTCGCACCCGTCCTAAATTGCTGACTTCGTAAATGTTCTCCAGCCCTTCAATAGGGCGCCACTGCTCTAGTGTGGTAGTCATCAGCCTGGTACCGCAGGTTGGTCAGAGTCAGGGGCGGCAACCCGCTGACTCACACAAATCTACTCGGTAGGTCAATGCGTCCTATAGAGCACACCACCGAATCCAGCTTCCACAAGGCCGCCACCGACCAGTGGCTAATCGACCGCTTCAACTCCGGTGATTACCGCGGCCTCCTCGAAGCCGCCCTCATCCTGAACACGCTCCACCAGCTGGAGCAAACAAAAGCCCGGTGGGCAATCCGCGAAGCCGCAGAAAACCTCACCGAGCAATTTGGCCTAGACCGCGACTCGGCCTAAATACTGCTGGTACAACCCGGTGTACAGACAGTGCATCGGATGCTCCGGCTTATCGCGGCCGTCTTCCAGATACAACTGCTCCAGGAAATCCGCCCGTGCTTGATCTGCACTGGTGCGTCTCCAGGCATCTTGCGCCCAGTCAGGGATTGTCACGTTTTTTCTCCACGAGTCTGAGACGCCGGCGCTCGGCTTCCCGAGGTCCGACATTTGACCGCGCCAGCCTAGGCTTCGGCGCCGGCGCTGACGGCACCTCCACCACACAATTCGGGTAACGATTCCTTGCGAACTGGATCGCCTGGTTCACCGACTCAGCCCGCACCAGATCACGCATAGCACCCTGGCCCGGCAACCAAATCTTCAATTCGTACAGCCTTTCCATGACCTGGGGTAGTTGGGTTCTTCAACGCTGTGTACAGCAACAAGGTCATCAACACAGTTAGCAACAACTCTCGCCGCAGCGACAGCCCTTTCGTAGGTGACCCAGCTGGAAGCATCCTCCTTGGTCGCCGTAAAACCAATTCCATTCCCTGGACCATAAACCGCCGTAACCCAGCGATCCCCGGCCATCACCACATAACGAGTCATCAGTTGTAATTGAATTACTGTGTAAGACTACTGGATTGTACCGCACCAGCCCAGACTATGAAGACATCTAACTGAGTCTTATGCGTCCGGTTCTGCTTTCGGCGGTTCTTGCCTGGAGCGCATCCTTCCCTCCACCCGCTTTTTCACCGACTCACGCCACAGGGCTTCATCCGCAGCCTCCGCCGCCTTGTACTCCGAGGCCGGCAGAGCTTTTTCGAGCGCCGTATAAACCATCTCCCGCAGGAGCGCCGTCACCTTTTTACCTTCCCCAGCCGCAAGAGTTTCCGCCAGCTTGTACCGATGCGGGTCCAGCAGCAACTGGCAATACAGCTTCGATCCGTGCTTCAGCGGCATGGTACGTGGTCTAGTCTGATACATAGTATCATACTGAGAAACAGTAGACACGCACCATGTCCGAGTATTCCACCCCCTGCTGCAAAGCCAGTTACGGCATCGGCGGCGAACGTACTACCCATTGGTACTACTGCACCGCTTGCGGCAAACCTGTCGCCGTCATCGAATCACCGACAGAAGAAGAGGCCGAGGCTTTGCTGCTCCAATGTGGGCACGGCGTCGGGTAATCACCACCGAATATCGTCGTCCACTTTTTTCCGCCACGCGTTGGACTGCGCCCGCCTCGCCCCACCCCTCTGCTTGGCGCAACCCTGCCGAATTTGCCGCGCCCACTCCAAAAACGCAGCCATTCTGT
>Ga0222712_10000668_pt1 | contig 44179 bp, 43 predicted proteins | sample C33_657DmetaG_FD_165043 | JGI IMG/M metagenome (GOLD analysis project Ga0222712, IMG submission 165043) | Estuarine water microbial communities from San Francisco Bay, California, United States - C33_657D | ecosystem: Environmental > Aquatic > Marine > Unclassified | place: USA: California... | reverse complement strand
GATTAAACAAAATGCTGGTACCATTGGTGAAATATCAAAAGAAAGGGTATTAATTGAGTTTGATAAAATTGTATCAAAAGGTTCACCTAAAGTTGGGGCTGAATTGTTAGTTAGTAGTGGTCTTTATAAAGGTATTTTTGGTGTTGAGTTTACTGGTGAATTTGTTCATTTTGACTATGTGACAAAAATGAGTGAATTTGTTTATTGGTTAACTGAATGTTTCACTGATCAACCAGATGTTTATTTCAAACTACAAATGAAAGGTGATGATAAAACAACTAGGGAGATCGCAGCTCTTGGCTATTTATATAACAATATGCCAGGTGAAGATTTAGTTAAACAAAGATGGGTTTACTATCACATTAATAAGATAGCACCGTCAATGTTAATTAGCGGTTTTGTGACTAGTTTATTAGGTGATGTAATTAAAGATTTTGCCAGTAAAAAATACCCAGCATCAATTTCTGATTTGATTATTAATGGTAATGACCTAATGGAATTAGGTTTTAAGGGTAAAGAAATTGGTGAAACATTAAACAAAATACTTGATGGTATATACCACGATAAAATCGGTAACAATAGAAAAGATATTTTAAGTTTTATAACAAGAAATAAAGAAATGATTAAAGAAAGTGTTAATGATAGCGAAAAGAGAGTTGTTTTTTACGACTTTGATGGTACGTTAATGGATAGCCCGCTACCTGAGCATGGTATGGCGATATACCAACAAAAAACAGGTAAACCATACCCCCATAAAGGATGGTGGGGTAGATCTGAAAGTTTGGATTTAAATGTCTTTGATATCCAAACAAATCCAGAAGTTGAAGCGGCATATCGAAAAGATAAAGCGGATCCAAACACCCAAATCGTTTTATTAACAAATCGTTTAGCTAAATTAGATCGTGCTGTTATTGCTGTTTTGGATAAACACGGTATGACCTTTGATGCTTACTCATTTAAAAATGATGGTAGAGAGAAGGGTGAGAGGGTTTTAGATATAATGTCTAACAAATATCCCGATATAAATAAATTAGAGTTTTATGATGATGATCCAAGACACATTGGAAACGTGAACGATAATCTAATTGACACTAATTATGAATATAAAGTTCATTTTATTGATGACGGTAAAATAATGTCGTAAAAAAAATCCCCCACCTAAATACTATGGAAGATGAAGAATATCCAGACTTTATAGAAGGAGCCCCTATCTAAAATTAAAAAAGCCACTCATTGAGTGGCTTTCTTGTTTTAATCTCTTGAAGGAAAAATACCTTCCAAAGCAATTGATGTCTCCATAAAAGGTTTGCCCTGGTACATCTCACCAACATAAAGTTGGATAAGGTTACCATGTTCGTCTTTTGGTCTCAAATCGGGTAAAGCGAAGGTGTGAACACCATCACCACCGAAAGCAGTGCCTAATAACGAAAATAACGCTGGGTTTTGTTGGATGGCGATTAATTGTCCATGACAGAATGCCCAACCTCTAGGGGCGAAATTGTAAGGGAATTGACATAATTCCCCGATAAATGGTTCGTACATTTTTTTAGTTTTTATTTATTGTTTATTTTAATATATTCCAAAATTTTGTGAAGTATTTTTGGCGGTCATCTAAACCGTTTGTACCACCATTAACTTTTTTTGTTACCGCTAATACAATATCAGATCCAGATCCTTTATCACATGTAGTCCACATATTTGGTTTGGTATTAAAGAAATATCCAGCTGAAGACAAGGGGTATTTGTCTGCAACTAAATTTGGGTTGGCAACGCAATCCTCCCCGATAAATTTTGAAAATTTTGTATAGTTTGCACGACCTGTCAATTGGATATAACCCCTTCCTTTAAATTTTACACCGTCACCAGGTTGTGTGTTACCAAGATCTTTCCTACCCTCATATGCAGCGCCAGAGGCTAATTCTGTACGATATTTCCAGTTACCAGATTCGTGAGCACATTGTGATAAAAAATGAGCCAATCTTAAATTTGTTGTGATATTAAATTTTGCTGCGGTTTCTGGGATTTCGTTTAAGACTGAATCTGGTATTACACCTTTTAACTTTGCTAAACTTAAACCTGGACTCTCAATGGTTGTTTCAGAAACAATTTGTCCCTGAGGAAACATTTTACCCCAAGTTACATCCCCAACAACACCATCGTCTTTTAACCCATTAGCTTTTTGCCAGGTTTTTACAGCCTTTTCGGTACCATTACCAAAATCACCGTCATCATTTATACCCAAAAAGCGTTGTAATTTTTTTACATCTTCACCTTTTGACCCATTTTTTAATAACATAACCTATTTTATTATAAATATGTTATTAAAATACAAAGTTGAGCTGCTAACAGGATTTGAACCTGTGTATGAGCTTTTGCAGAGCCCCACCTCGCCTCTCGGTCATAGCAGCATTTTAGCACGGGTTGTAAGAATCGAACTCACTCCTAGGGATTTGGAGTCCCTTTGGTTACCATAACCTAACCCGTATGTTGTGGAGTCTGTGGGAATCGAACCCAAACGATCTCCTTGCAAGGGAGTCGACCTGCCTTTGGCATCAGCCCCATATTTTTGCGGAGAGCGGAGGTCTCGATCCCCATTCCCTTACGGGAACCACTCGCTTAGCAGGCGGTGACAACACCTTGTTGCGTCACTCTCCATTTGCGGAAGAAGAGGGAATCGAACCCCCAAAGCCTTTCGACCCGCTTGTTTTCAAGACAAGTTCCTCGTCCATTCGGACTCCTTCCAGTTGTCTAGGTGGCAGGGCTCGAACCTGCGGTCTCTACATCCCAAATGTAGCGGAATACCAACTTTCCTACACCTAGTTATTGTGGGAGTAGTAGGACTCGAACCTACGAAGACGAATGTCGGGGGATTTACAGTCCCCTGCAATTGCCGCTATGCGATACTCCCGAATAGCTTAAAAACAAAAAACCCTGAGATTTTGTGGTCTCAGGGTTCTAGTTTCTTAGTTAATATGTTTATAACAAATCTATCAACTTAACGGACATAGAATCCCTGATCCAGCTGGATACGCTGAACACGGACTATACGACCAAGATGCGATATTTTTGTTAATGTTTTTCATTTGTTTTAATATATAGTTTGTTTTTTTAAAAAGTACAATTATCAGGTTAAATTTTTGTTTTTTTCCATAAAAAATTTTAATTTGCTGGAGTTAACCTCAATTGTGATACAAATATAAGCAAAGTTTTTTAAATAAACAAGTTTTTTTGAAAATATTTTTAAAAATGGTATAATATTTATAATAAAAACCAAAACATTTTATTATGAAAAAATTTTTTAACGATTTATTCTCTGGTTCATCCGAAACGTCTAGCAAGAGATTTGCCGCTATTATAACATTAGTAAATATCATTATATTGGCATATATAGCAGCCCTTAACTCACCAAATAAATCAGTACCAACTTATATGTGGACTGGTTTAATCATTATTGTTGGTGGTGGTCTGGGGTTAACCGTGATCGAAAAGATATTTGGTAAAGGGGGTGATAATAACGCACCACCTTCGGATGATCAACAGTAAATTTGTAGCCGTAGTAGGATTCGAACCTACGACCTATTGCTTGTAAGGCAATCGCTCTGAACCAACTGAGCTATACGGCTATTTTGGGTGGATGATGGGGTTCGAACCCACGACCTCCTGAACCACAATCAGGCGCTCTAACCAACTGAGCTACAACCACCATTTTATTTTATTTCTTGGTTAATTTTATATTCCTCCTCTGTTGCTGTTTTAATTGGTACGAACAACGCATACCCGTCATCATCCTCAAAATGGTTACAATCATCTTCATATGTTGCACCCCATTTGGTTCTCATATAAATGAACTTGTTTTGTTTTGCATCCCACCTTGCTATGGTTGCATTTCTATGATCACCAGCATAATATTGACCACCAACTAAATCTTTCTTTGGGATGGCGCCAGCACCAATTAATTTTGGGACATAAAAGTTCTTCCACTCATCAGTTTCAGCTCTAGGTAATGTTGGTATATCATCAACACCAGTAAACGGTTTTAATGTTTCCCAATATTCACGAATACGTTTTTCCCTTTCGATTCTATCGATTTCACGTTTAGCTTTAAACTCGGCTAACATTTTTTCTTTATCAATCTGTTCCATATTCAGATTTTTTATATTGTGTTTTTCTGTTATATTTCCATGTCTTGTACTCACGTACTTTTTGCCACGGAATTCTTTTATTGGGATTTTTGTAACCTCTTTTATAGTATGGGTGGAAATTTAATCCCTCATCCCAATAAAGGGGGTACCATTCATTTAATGAGATTAAGTGGTAATCCCTACCACATTCTGATTTTTTGAGCTTAGCTCTGTTTCTGTGTTTTGACATATTCCATTAGATTAACCTAATAGAAGTCGTTTGCTTTTTTCATATTTAAAAATTTAGTAGGCAATGTAGGATTCGAACCTACGACCTCCTCCGTATCAGAGAGGCGCTCTAACCAACTGAGCTAATTGCCTATGTTTGTTGTCACGGGTGGATTCGAACCACCAACCTAATGCGTATAAGGCATGTGCTCTAACCATTGAGCTACGTGACAATATTGTGACCCCGACAGGATTCGAACCTGTGACTCCCATATTAAAAGTATGGTGCTCTAGCCAACTGAGCTACGAGGTCTTAAAAACAAAAAACCCAGACGTTTCGGTCTGGGCTTCGTATTATCTTATGTTCTTATATCTAGTTACACAAAATGCAATACTCGCCCAGTCGTGATATGCTTCACGATTACGCTAATTGATTTTTTTATGTTAACTAAAGTTGTCATTTTTTTCTGTTGTTTTAATATATAGTACAAAAGTACACAAAGTTTCTTTAATAAGCAAGTTTTTTTGCAAATTTTTTAAATATTTTCTATGTTAAGATAATAAGCGTCCGTATATTTCACATTTTTAATATCCCAATTACTAACATCATCGTACTTAAAAACCCAATATCTGGCAGTTTCATCATTAATTAACTGAACAAAAACATACGTATCGATATCCTTTGTTTTTAAATGTGCTTCTTTATTTACTAATAAATCTGGGGCATCAGTTCTAATTGTTTTTACGTCAATTTTCTTATTAATGCCCTTTATTTTGATATCCCATGACGAAACTGGTCTGTTGGATAATAGTTTAGCTGTGTTATGTTTAATACCTTTAGATTGTAAGTAATAAGAGTAAATCAATTCACCCTTAACACCTAAAATATTAACATACTCACTCCTATCGCCACGCTTAAACCTTTCGGCTTCCTCATTCATATCGTAATTATATAAATCACGGAGTTTTCCAATGTATACTGCACATTCGTGTATAAATGGTGGGTAATCAATCAATCCAGATTTTTCTATTAACATATTATTTGATTCTTATTTTACAAAGATAATAAAATTTTAGATATTCTCATTAACTATTTTAATAATCCTATCTAATTCATCTCTGGTTAGTTTTGGGTGGTTTGGGATATATAAACCGTACTCATGTATCTTTTTAGCCATAGGTAAATCTTTTTTACCATATCTTTCATACCAGAATGGATGTTCTTGAATAGATCCGCATATCAAAGGTCTACATTCAATATTGTTATCCATTAACGCTTTTGATAACTTTTCAATATTTTCAGTTACAATCGGGTAGCAAAAATTAGAAACATATGAATACTTTTGTGGTTTTATTTTCCAACCCTTTTTAATTATATTACGTTGATAATAGCGATAATTTTTATTTCGCTGCTTAATGATCTTATCAATTTTCTTAAGTTGATTAATTCCAATGAATGCTTGTAAATCAGTCGCCCTTAAATTAAAACCTGGATAATAGAAAGTATATAAAGCTCTAAAATCATTTACGCCATATTTTTTACGTAACTCTTTTTGTTTATCCAAAGACAAATCACGATCCCAACCATGTGATCTGATTGATAATAATATGTTATACAATTCTTCATCATCAGTACAAACCATACCACCCTCAATTGTTGACATATGGTGACCGAAGTACATTGAGAATGTAGACATCTGACCGAAGGTACCCAACTTTTTATTCTTATACTCAGAACCCATGGCCTCACAAGTATCTTCAATTAATAGGATATCGTTTTCTTTACATAATTGAATTATTTCGCTCATCTCGTTTGAAAAACCCAATACATGCACTAAAATAATAGCCGCAGGGTTTTCTTCTTTGATTATTTTTTTAAGGTTTCTAATACTTAAACCTAAGTTGTTACCATCAGCATCGCACATGATCGGATCCAAACCTAATTGAATAGCTGGTGCCACCGTTGTAACCCAAGAAATCGCTGGTACAACAATTTTATTATTTTTTAATTTACCAGATACCATCAATGCGTATATGGCGGCTAGGTTTGCTGATGAACCAGAATTAACAAATACAGAATATTTACAACCAAGCCAATTAGACCAGTTATTTTCAAATTCCAGTGTTAATTCCCCTTTAGTTAATCTTGGATTGGTTTTAAGCCATTTAACCAATTCATTAATGTCTTTTTTATCAATAGTATCTTTAACTAATGATATTTTTGAATTTTGTGATGTCATCTATCGTATCGTTTAATAGATTATTATATTTATGATCCGTATCCAAATAATACGGTTCACGTGTATTAAGAAACATGTTACTATCTTCGGTAACATATTCTTCGTAATTAATACCAAAATTAAGTAATAAATCAATATAAAATTGTCTAATATTAATTAAATTACCAGAACCAACAATCATATCAGATTGCGTATTTAAACTCGCATCCACAATTAATTTTGGATGTGTAATATCACGGCAAAAATTTAAATCACCAACTGTTATTTTTTTATTATGTAATATAACATCCATAAATTTAGAAAATAAAAAACCTGGTTTTCTATACGGTGAATTAAAATTGAATGGGTATATTATTTTAATATCAACACCAAAGTTCCTAAGTAAATTAACCCGATATTCCATTATCTCTTTTGATTTGATATACGGACTATCGTTGTAATTATATGGTGTATGTAGGTTTATCCCACCCTCATAACCATTCCATAGTTCACTGGTTGAATATACTATAAATGTTTTAACGTATGGTGATAACTTGATTATTACGTTAAGTGTATAGTCAACATTAATATCGGTAAAAAAACTTAACTTCTCATTTAAGAATGTGCGCTGTTCTGCGAATGCAATAAAAGCTCTCTCAAATGTTTGACCACCTAATGACTCAACATTAAAATCACGTGATGAAACACCAATTATATTTGGATCGTATTCTTTAAAATACGGAAAAAGTTGACTAGTATTACCGACAATTAAATTCATTATAAATGTACAATTAAACCGTTATTTAAAACTGAATTAATATCACAATCTAAAATTATGTCACCATAACCAATAACTGATACTTTTATTTTAGTCACACTATCATTTAATTTTACACTAAAATATTCAATAGGTTTTAATTTTAAATTAGTTGGTGTTGGGTTATCGTTATAATAAATTAAACAATCATAATCTTTACCACCTGTTTTTAAATAATCAGATCGATTAAGTAGCATTAACGTTTTATTATTTTCTAAATTAGGTAATATAGTAAAAAAGGTATCAAGTAGATTTTTTTCAGAATGTCTCCTATCATTTAAACCGAATAATACATTCGGTGTTGGGCTAAATAATATCTGGTTAAATTCTTTTTCTGTATTATAAAAATATTGTAACTCATCATTAAAAAAATGATAAAACAAAATCTCATAGGTTTTATTTAATTTAAATTTTAATACGTTATCCAAATTATACCAGTCTTTAACATCATGTGGTAATACAAATTTTTCGGTAAAAAAATCTATATTAGTGAAGAAAAAGGTGGTGAATATCATTGGCTCTTTTAAACCGATTTGTTCGGCTATTACCCCAGCCATTTTAAAATAACCACCATTTAATTTATTTAAATTATCATTTATATAATCAAAACTACCCCTTTTCCATATGTTATCATCTTCAGTATAAAACGCATTCTTATAACCAAGTAGTTTTGCTAAATTAAAAGATAATTTAATGTTTTTTGTTATTGTTGAATTTACATTTGGTGAATAAAAATGCACATCATCAGCACCTATTTCGGAATAATCAAACCCAAAATCATTAACACCATTTTTTCTTAAAAAGTAAGACCAATCCTTACCAATTATTTCATTTTCGGTGTTTAATAAAAAATAATCAACGCTCTTAACGATAAACTCTGGTACTGGACAACCGCTGATTAATAATATCGGTTTATCAATACCCCTTAATGAATTAATCTGCTCACCCAATAATAATATTTTATCATTATTAGATGGAAAAGCGTTTATGATTATGATATCTGATTTATTTTTTGTTAAGTTCATATAACCAATATTCTATCATTTCATCTAACATTGTTTCGAATGTTTGTGTTGGTACCCAACCAGTCACATTAGTTAATTTAGTGTGATCACCTTTTAGGTTATTTAATTCTTCTGATCGTAAAAATGCTGGATCTTGTTTGACATATTCAGTCCATTCTAAACCCAATTTACCAAAAACATATTCAACTAAATCCTTAACTGAATGTGATACCCCAGTTGAGCAAACATAATCATCTGGTTTGTCTTGTTGTAAAATCATCCACATCGCCTCAACATAATCTTTGGCGTGCCCCCAATCTCTTGTGGCATCCAAATTGCCCAATCTCAATTCATCCGTTAAACCCAAATATATTCTAACAGCTTCTTTACAAACTTTATTCGTTACAAAATTTGTACCTCTTCTAGGTGATTCATGATTGAATAAAATCCCATTTGATATGTACATACCATAAGCATTTCGATAATTTCTAGCTATGTTATAGGAATAAACCTTAGCACAACCGTATGGTGATACGGGATGCATCGGTGTTGTTTCCCTTTGATAACCATCTGAATCAATAGAATTACCAAACATCTCAGAAGATGATGCCTGATATATTTTTGGATTTAAATTTAATTGCCTAACAGCTTCAAGAAGGTTAAGCGTACCAATACCTGTTGCGTTAGCGGTATACAATGGTTGATCAAATGAAACCCTAACATCGGACTGTGCCGCTAAATTATAGATTTCATCTGGTTTAACTTTTTGTACCACAGAAATCAATGAAGCTATATCCGTTAAATCAGCATAATGTAAAGTAACGTGGTTTTGAATGGATTCTATTCTAATAAAACTATTTTCTTTTATTGAATTTCGTTTTATCGTTCCGTGAACTTCATAATTTTTAGATAATAATAATTCGGCTAAATATGATCCATCCTGACCAGAAATACCTGTAATTAACGCTTTTTTCATTTATATTTTATATATTCAATAATATTATTTGAACAAATGCCGTAGCAAGATTTAATTGTGTCATCATTTATTTCTGGTAACATCATAACACTACCACCCACAACCTCAACACCGTATGATAGAACATAACCACGGCTAGTTAATGTTAATAAATCATTTTCATGCCAAAAATAATTTAAATACGCACCACGATTATCAATTTGATTAAATCTTTCAATAATTTTTATGTCTTTACATTCTAACCATAATCTATTATGATGTTTCTCTAACCAATCAATATCTAATTTATGTTTTTCTATCTCATTCCCAATGTATAGTTTATTATCAATCATGGTTAGATCGATTTTAACATCGAACCCGCTACTTAATGCTTTTTCGATGTATTCTGGTGTATTCTCATATTCTGAAATTACACCATAAACATTACCTTTATTTGAGATTAATTTCACTATTTTTTCTTGAAAACCCCTGTTAGGATATTAGAATAATCCAAATTATTTTTTCTAATTATATCTTCAACATTAGTAATATTAATAACATCATAACCAACCTCAGACATAAAATTAACCAAAGATTCAGCATTGAAATGCCATAAATGTTCGTTTGGTTTTCTGTGTTTCCAATTTTCAAACCACTCATCACTAAAATTATGACAATGTGGTAGCGACACAACGATGTAGTCAGCTTGTATATTTTTAATATCATAAATGTCATGGTAATGTTCTAAAACATCGTAAAATGTTGCAACAGTAACTTTAACTGATCCAGGATCCGAAACAAATTCACAACCTTCTGGTGCTGGGTATACAGAAACATCACTGGCATAACATTTAGGTATAATGTTTTGACAGGCTTTTAAGAAATCCCCATTACCATAACCAATATCCATAATTGATTCAGGTACAAATCCGATTGATCCTATTAGGTGACCTAATCTAAGATAACCCATCCTAGTACCAATTTCACCTAGTTTATTATAATTGTTAGAGTATTCGAAATTATAATCGAATGGTTCTCTTTCAATTTGGGTGATTACACCATTTTCTAGTTTTTTGTAGTTATCTAACATAATTTAAATTAATTTTAATTTCAAACGTCTTTGGCTTGCTCAAACTCCTCTGGAGTTAATAAACCTCTCCCGTATTTTTCGATTCTTTCTTGATATCGTTTTTTAACTCTATCATTTATTGGTATTGAATTACCCTCCTCATCGATTCTAACAAACTTAATATTTGTATAAGTAACGATTTCTTGTGAGCCAGTATGTACATTATGTTTTCTTACTTCGATATACAATGACAATGACGTTGTACCGAAATTTAAAACCCTACCATAAATTTTTAAAAGACTACCAACTTTAACAGCTCTTTTAAAAACCAACTCATCAATTTTAATTGTTACCATTCTAGGTGTGTCAGCTATTTGTGATGCATACGATGCTGCGGCATCATCAATTAACGATACCAATATACCACCGAACATATTATCATGAACGCCAATATCACCTTTTTTACATATGTAAGTTGTAATCAATTCCACAATACAATAATAATAAAATACGACAAAAAAACAATGAAAATTAAAATAAAAAAGGGACTTTTTTTAGTCCCTTTTTTTGTGGAGATGGAGGGATTCGAACCCTCGTCTTGTATAGTAGCACAATAATTCTCATTCACATGTTTATTCCATTTTTCTTAATGGACAAAATATTTAACCTCACTAACCCAGAGAGCTAAAATACTGGAGCACCTTTTTTGGGTTTCCCACACCCCACCTGGTTGCTATTAGGGGTTTTACAGATTTTACTGCTGTTGGTAGCTTACGCTACTTCTAGATCTGCAAACTCAACAGACTGACCTTCGAACACGATGTTCCCGTCAGCATCAATATAGCTTTCGCCATTTACAATTGTGTATAGGTTATTTAAGTGTTTCCGATACTAACACTACATGCATCAAATTAAAGAACTAATCCACCAATCAATTCCAGTCATCCCCAGATTGTTGATATAAATATATTGAATTTCTTCAATATTTGTACCGAGAGCGGGAATCGAACCCGCACGCCCTTTAGGGGCAAGGGATTTTAAGTCCCTCGTGTCTACCTTTTCACCACCTCGGCATTTGTAAAACAAATCGTGGACTTGTGTACCACTTTTGCTCCCCTTTAAGCGCTCACTAACCCCTAGTGTGGGAGAATTTGTTTTACTCTACAAAAGTAATAAAGAAATATTTAAAAACCAAATCATTTTCAATTAAAAGTTAAAATTTTTTTCAAATGAGGTATCATTTCATTAGTATAATACATCGCATGCTCGTTTAGGATATAATACGTCTTAAAATTTAAGATATTATTGGATATATCGTACTTAATCGAGTATAAAAAATGTTTATGGGTATCAAACTCTTTAATCTCATAATTTAAATCACTACTTTGAATTAAAGTATTAACAGATTCAATTGATCCAGTAAAGTAATAATCACGAACAACATTATCGTAACTAATCTCATGGCCAACTAAAACCGTATCCAAATCATTGATTCGATTATTAGAGTCTGACCAGATTTTTATACTAACAACATTACCATCTTTATCACACTTAACAGAATATTGCTTATAAATCTCAAAATCTAAATCATAGTCCGAATTAATTTGTTTTATAGCTGATTTAATTTGATCGATATTTTCAGCCATAACATATTGACTACTCGGTTTATCACTATTTGTTATAAACACAGCAGTTTTAGCGTCACCAGCTGATGCTTTTATATCACCATCCAGGTCAATATAAAAATCTTTTAAATCTTTTACTTCCATACTACAATAATAAACAAAGAACTTCAAAAAAACAAGTGTTGTCCCGTCAGGACTCGAACCTGAACCCCCAGAGTCAAAATCTGGTGCCCTGCCATTAGGCTACGGGACAATATATTGGTACCCTCGGTCGGACTCGAACCGACACGCCTCTCGACACCGTTTCTAAGACGGTTGTGTATACCATTCCACCACGAGGGCATATATTGTGATTACGGAGAGACTCGAACTCCCAACCTCTTCGTTCGTAGCGAAGTGCTCTGATCCATTGAGCTACATAACCAAAAACAAAAAACCCCAGACGCTTGGCGACTGAGGTTTCTCTATTCATAGTTTTATATTATCTTATTTACATATGAACATAACATTCCCCAGCCCCCATTTTTAGGAGTTGTAACAATTGCTGGCGTTGTAATGTTAAAGTTCTCATGTTTATATAAATATATCGTTTTTTAAAAAAGTGCAATTATCGGACTAATTTTTAAACACCCATTATTAGGGTGCTTTTGGGATCGAACCAAATTTAACCTGATTATGATTGCTGAATTTAGTCCCAATTGCGATACAAATCTAAACAAAATATTTTAAATAGTCAAGTTTTTTTTATTTATTATATCGTTTAAATGAATTTTCGGTAATTTCGATATACTCGACACCACCGATAAAGCTATTTAGATTGGTGCAATCCGTATAACTCATAGCTGATTTTAGATAGTGTGTGAAGTTGTCCACCCAACCAGAAACGGTATATTCGACCACATGTTTTCTCACAACACCTTCAGATGTTTTTATCGTATCTTTACCCCAATCAGATTGTACTTCCTTTGTTGACATACCTCTAAATGTTTTATATAGTGGAATATCAACATCAAAATAATTCTTAGCAATCTCAGAATATTGGTTAATGATGTCACCCTGTTCATTAGTTGTTTCACCCGCACTTTCAAGTGCTTTATTTAGGATTGATCCAAGCATAACATAATCAGCTCCCAAAGCTAAGGCTTTAATGATGTCAGCATATTTTTTAAACCCACCATCCGCAACAATTTTAGCTGGATTAACTAAATCACGTGATAGTTTACGAGTTTCAATAATTAATGACGCCATAGGGTAGCCAATACCTGTTTGTTGTGTTGTCAAACAACCACCCCCATTACCAATACCAATTCTAATATAATCAGCTCCAGCATTGGATAACTCAACGTATGTATATGGGTTAGCTATGTTTCCAACCATAACAACCAATTCACCACCGTATTTTTGTTTAGCCTCAATTAATGCGGTTTTTAAAGCTGGCATATGACCGTTAGCCACATCAATTAAAGCATACATATTGGCACCACGATTGTCTGGGGTATTCAATAAAAAAACATCCCTAAATTCTTTTAAACCATAAGCGTACCAACAGTTTTTATTAGTTGAAACGTAAGTTGAATCGATATTTTGTTTTCTTGGTAAAATTGTTGTAATACCAGCATTAACGAAGTAATCAACATTTTCATCACACACAACGGTATCCATTGGTGCTGTGAATAATGGTAACATATCATCGTTGTTAGTAACATCGACTTCAGACCGTGAATTAATATCAGTTAATACGGCTGGTTTAATTAGAATATCATCAAAATCAAATTTCATTTTTTTATTTGTTTAGTTAGCGTTTACATAAAAAATCCCCCACCCTATTAAGATGGGGGATCTCTTAATTATTAGATTCCGTGTCGTTGCATTAAGCGACCGATTGTACGAGCAGATACACCAAGCATCTCACCTGTACGTGTTTTAACGTGATTGTTTTGCTTCAAAGCACGAACCAAAGTTGTTTTGTTAATGCTTGAAATGTATTGTGCACGATTGTACATGTTTTCTGGTACAATGCGTGTTACGATAACCTCACCACGTCTGTTTTTGGTTACGTTATATTCATAACCAGGGTTTTTATTAGTAACTGCGCTAGCGATACTAGCGACTTCGCTGCGATCAGCACCTTGCAATGCGATCGACTCATTTACGGACATTCTCTTGATGTCGGCAGATGAGATTCTATTTGTGTTAGACATAATATTTAATGTTCTTGCACAATATTACTAATAAAAAATCAAATTGACAAGGGGTCGGCAAAGAATTTTAAGAAAATTTGTAAATATCGGGGTTTGGAGCCGTCCCAGCCGCTTCGTGCTCCCATACCCCTAGATAATTCCGTGGCTCGATGCGGCTTGACCCTGGAATGTATATTTTTTAATCGAATTGGTACTCAGGTAGTTCGTCAGAGAAACAAATTGGGTATTCATCATCAGCATTTAAATATATTGCTCCGTCCGTACCCAACAATAAAACATGGTTATTATACATTACAGTAGCTAATAAAACACCATCATGGTCTGTAAAATCACCACCACTATTAAGCCATGTCTCAGAAACCTCATTACCATCTTTATCTATGTAGTTAATTTTACCCTCTTTGTTTGTTACTTTAGAGTACCCATTTGATGGTACAGATGTATTAGCGTATTTTTTACCGTATAGTAAATCAACGTCAAAATCACCTAATGTGTGTTTCAATGTTGCATCATTATAACCCTTTTCCCAAGTTGATCCGTAGTTGTTTGTGTGATATAGTGGTATTAAATTTTTAACATTTTTAACAACAGCAACATTACCGTCATTACTACCTCTAAAAACAAAACCCTCAATGTGGTCATAGATAGACTCACCATTACCCTGTCTACTATCTTTATAAACAGCTAATGCGTTATTGGATGTATATTCACGATACTCTAAGATATAATCATATAAACTAACATCACCATATGGTGTTTGTTTGGCTTTTTCTATGATGTTAGCTGGTACAATACTATTTAATTGGTCGGCAATGCTCCATTTATTACCATAAACTCTTTCAGCTATACCCCTATCCCAAATTAAATAATTATCATAACTAATGACTTGGGCTTTTACGATAATTTTACCATAAGTACCTTTTCTAGCATTATCAACTGAAGATTCTAAGTCGGTTGTTGTGTAAACACCTCTACCATACATGTTACCAACATTTGAACCTAAATAAAAGGACTCAAAACCAAATTTAAAGATACTGTTTAAATCTCGTTCTCTAGCACAATGATAAACATAAAAATTGCTAGGATCATCAGGATTAAAATCATCTAATGATACTTCCTGAATCAAACGAATTGAATCGAATATCTTATCTAAATTTAATTTAGAGTTTTCTTGTAGTATTTGAATATTCATTAATAGTGTTGTTTATCTTATTAAAGACATTATAAAATTCATTCATTATAGTTTCATTAGTTTCTTCTGAACTATTTTCATTGTCCTCAGTATTATTATCACCACCTTTTAAATCATCCATGGTATGACCGAATAAACCAACTAAATCTTCAACAGAATCTATACCATTTTGAATTAATTGTTCGGTTTCGTTGGTTATAGCTTTACTTGTATCAACAACATTATCATTTGTCATAATTCTTTCTAATTTAACTATTTGACCAAAAACGGTAACCAAATCTTGCTTGGTTAATCCTAATATTTGTTTTTCGTATGTATTAATAAGTTGCGCCAATGCGATTGGGGCTACTTCAGTCATAGCCAAGATACCAGCAGTTGCGATGTTGGTTTTGATTTCATTATCTTTTGCCGCTCTAGCGAATGCTACATTTGAGAAATATGTTTTAATTACCTTTAAAACGCTGGTATCATCATGTGGATCTAATTTAATTAATCCATCTGTAACAGGTTTTAAATCGTTTTCCATTCTCATATAGTTAAGAACTCTAGAAAAAACTTGTACGTTTTTATTTGATGTGTCTTTTGCACCAATTTTAGCTTTGTCATCAGCACTTAAATTAGTACCTTTAAAATCAACAGCCGCTTGATTTAATACACCTCTAAGGTTATCAGCCAAACCAGCTTTTTCAATGAACGGATCAAAAGTCGATAAATTACCGCTACCATCGTCAGCACCTGGAATTAAAACAGTATCACTAATATCATAAACAGCATATGGGGCAAATGCGGGGTTTGAGTCATCCGATTGTGCCTCAATGTCAAATTTATGTTTCATTTGTGGTGATTGGTAAGCCACATCTTTTGATACACCTAAAGATTTTTCAGCTTTGCTTTGGTCATAACTACCACCGCCAACTGATTTAAATAATATAATTTTTGTTGCATCTGGTCTAACCTGTCTATTAAAATCATTTAACCATTGTAATCTTGTTGCAATAAAAGTTGCATCTGGTTTAGCAGATAAAACCCTAAGAGCGTTTTTAGCTGAACGTATATGACCAAAAGCCTTATCGTTAACATCTGGATTAATCCTAAATTTGGATACCTCAGACGCTAATTTTCTCATTTCAGGGTCATTTAAATTCTGTAAGATTTTAACAACCAAGTCATCATATTTTTCTTTAGCTTCAGCTCTATCTTCAGCTGTTACAATATCTTTTGATTTTTCTTCGATTTGAACTTTTAATTCATTTGCTGTTGGGACTTTATACCCCCTCTGACTTAAAAAATTAAGAATTTTAGTCATGATCGCTCCATTTAAAAACGCATCAACAGCGCCAGTTGGTGCGGTTAAAAAATATGCACCAGTTTTAGAATTTTTACGAAATTTTGAGAATATGTGGCTAATAACATCCTTACCATCCCTATCATCTATTTTAAAATTTAAAAATATTTGATTGTTAGACACATTAGCTGAAATTGCATCGGTTTGGTTACCAAACGCTTCGTTTATTGGTGTATTAGTAACGTGATATTCCAATATCATATCAAGTTGCTCCGATGTGATCTTAAGTATTTTCTTCATGTATAGTGTATTATGTATACATAAATAGCTTCTTTTTTGGTAAAAAGCCAGGACATTTGGTAGAAAATTAATTGAGCGGTAAGACAGAATCGAACTGTCGTCCTCAGCTTGGAAGGCTGATATAATAGCCACTATACGACTACCGCAAATTACCCCACATATGAGACTTACATGAGGATTAGATTACATCGGTTTCTTTCGCTGTTTCAAGAACCTGCTGCATCTCTGCTTTAAAACCCGTCAACACTAGTCGGTGAGAATGTGTTGCTTCCCATTGCTCCGATCCCCCAGCATTTTAATCATGACGGCTCATTTCAACACCCTAAGAGCGGATGGACGCTATCTCCGTTATAATTTTCGGTTACCATCTGGGTATTAACCGTGATCCTTTAATGAGATCCAAACATTCTGGGTTCCTCTGACCCATAGAGCGGTAGACAGGATTCGAACCTGCGACCCTCACCTTGGCAAGGTGATGCTCTACCAACTGAGCTACTACCGCAATTTGGGTAGGATCGGGTCTAGACCCGCCTACCGAGACCCCAACTTTGAATTGCTTCAGGGAATTGAGACACTGGGGAAAAATAGCCTATGATGTTCACATTTACCATCATAAGAAGTGACGACCAGTCAAGTTGTGAATCTTACTTTATGTCGCCTGCAACAGGTGCCACTCGCTTCTACTTTTGTTGCAACAAGGAATTTTGAAATCCTGACCTTTCCGATATGAGCGGAACGCTCTGCCTCTGAGCTACATTGCAATTTAAACCCCGACCACCATTTCAGTCCGAAGACATGCTTTCAACTTGGCATGAACGTTACGTCCAAGTTGGTGGCACCAGCCTCTGTTGGGGTTTAGTTGCGGGGGGAGGGATCGAACCTCCGACCTTTGGGTTATGAGCCCAACAAGCTACCTCTGCTCTACCCCGCAATTTATTGTCACCCGTAGGAGAGTTGAACTCCTCTTTTTAGGTTGAAAACCTAACGTCCTAACCGATAGACGAACGGGCGATGTTGGCTAACAAGGTACCACAGACTCTTACCTTTTCTTGGGTCGAACAGCCATAATTCGCAGAGGTATTCTCACCTCGCATTAGTACATACAGACATCACTCTGTTTCTCATCATATTGCACATACTATCCACTAATAGTGGAACGTGTGATCCCGATTGGATTCGAACCAATGACCCACAGCTTAGAAGGCTGTTGCTCTATCCAACTGAGCTACGGAACCAAAATTTCGGGTTGATCTTTTTTAGTCGGATTTGCAGTCTGATTTTTTAAGATTTGCTGAACTCAACCCCATTAAGTTAATAAAACACAGGATGCATTTATACGTGCTCTAACCAACTGAGCTACCTGGGATGCCTAAGCATTGTCCCAGGGTTGGACTCGAACCAACGACCACGAGGTTAATAGCCTGATTTTTAATTTGCGGAAGTCATCCTCTTTGTTTTATTAGCGGTCTATGAGGGAATCGAACCCTCCTCACCACCGTGACAGGGTGGCATCCTAGCCGATGAACGAATAGACCAAATTTGAGTGGAATAGTTTACTTTCTCTTCACCACTCGATACGACACTTTAAAATGTAATATTATAGTCGCTTACCACTTTTACACCTGACAAACTATTGTGGTAGTTAGTATATACCCCGTTAATAGGGTGTTCAGGATTTTCCATAGATGTGTATCTTTTCAACCTATGTAGAGCCCAGAGCTGGATTCGAACCAGCGCCTTTTTTTGTCCATAAAAAATTTTTAGATAGTGATTTGCTGAAATCATCCACACTGGATGACTCTGTTTTTAATGCTACCGCTACACCATCTGGGCTTTTGCTCACTCGATAGGATTTGAACCTATGACCCATCGGTTAACAGCCGATTGCTCTACCGCTGAGCTACGAGTGAATATTTGATAACATCACTACTATGTGTTATCTGTTACGGAACCCTTCTGTGAATAAGTAAGTAGGAGATTTAAAAATCTCGTCCGTATCTTTTGTTTACAGTTTATAGTTTACTGTAAACGTAATTTTTTTAATTCTACCAATATGTCAAAGAACCAGCGGAAGGGGAGGGATTCGAACCCCCGTTAGCTTTCACTAAAACAGTTTTCAAGACTGCCGCATTCAACCGCTCTGCCACCCTTCCTAGTTGAGCCTCCTGTCGGAATCGAACCAACGACCTACTGATTACAAATCAGTTGCTCTACCAGCTGAGCTAAGGAGGCTTATGTGGTGCGGGGAGGGATCGAACCTCCGACACAGGGATTTTCAGTCCCTTGCTCTACCAACTGAGCTACCGCACCAAGTAAAGATAATGGTTGGATTCCCGTTACACCCAACTCTGTACTGCTTCTTGAGTTTTACAAGCGCTTGGCAGAGGGAGCTGATTTCTTTAACCCAAACTCGCTTGTCGACAGCTTATTTGGAGAAACCCATTATCTTAGTAGCGTATGTGGGATTCGAACCGTTATCAGCTATTCATGCTTTGCTGATCACCTGCACACGGGCTCATGACTGCACCGTGCTCTCCAAGAGTACGCTATTTAAAAGTTACAATTCATCGGAATGTGTTTTTTGTTTGAGTAAAAGTCAAATTTGTTAAGTTTGCCGAATACATTCCCGAACTGTGATACAAAAGTAAGAAGAAATTATTTAACCTCCAAATGCTTTTGAAACTTTTTTTACTTTTTTTTCAAAGAACTTATTTTACTTGATTTTCAGACATAAAAAAACCCGAACTTTTAGTTCGGGCTTCCTTTGTATCTTTGTATGTTTTGTACAATTACACCAATAGAAAGCCCTTGGATGAGTCCTCGCCTCTCCCAAAAAATCTATTCGTTGTATTTGTAGTTATTTTCATTGAAAATCTTCGTGTTTTGTATAAATATAGTAAACTTTTGGAAAAAACCAAGTTTTTTTAAAAATTTTTTTATCTACATAGATTATCAGCTGCTGAACTAGCAGCCCAAGCATCTGGTTTACCCACAGCATCATACCCCATTGACTTAGCATATCCAATACCAGCTTCATATAGTTGGTTGGATTTTTCGCTTTGTTTTGAATTGTAATCAACGTGTACAGTTATTGGTCTATCCAATACTTTTAACATATCAGCAACCTCAATTGATTTTGTTACCTCAGTCCAAAGTCTGGTGTGCATGTTCATTTTACCTCTAGTTGTTTTAGGTTCATATTCTTTTTTATATATGACATGTGCACCTCTACCTTTTTCATATAAACATATGGTGGTAACATAAGTAACCCTATGATTTGTTTCTTGTGAATCGCAACCTATATAGATGTCACTATTATCATTTTGACTTAGCCAATTTTTTACATATTCAGATACATTCTCTATCTTAACCCCATCTTTATTCTGAAATTTTTTCATTTCCCATCATTTTAATATTCAAAAGTAGTAAAACCTATTTTATTATTAACATCCCTAATAAAATTAATATGTTGCGCTTTACCATCTTCGTGGATGATAACATGTGATTGCAACCATGAGCTAGGGCCGTTATTATACCCAACTCTTAATTTAGTTGATGTTCCAACAGCAATAGCACCATCTTTTCGTCCAGGTGAATGGTAGTGACCAACAATTATTTTAGTGTTAAGCGTTCGATATTGATTTAACGAACCTCTACTACCATTAGAACCAACGTCACCGTGTTGACCCAATTCCCATCTATTAACTTTATAAGAATCATTTCTACCCAAAGTAATGAACTTAGGATAAACCTGATTGATAACTTCTGGTATAACACCTTTAACATTCTCTGGTGTTTTTTCGTATTGCTCCAACAACATTGTTGAGTATTTCATATATAACACGCTGTTTTTTGGTGTTGGTTGTTTCTTCCAATCTTCGTTAGCTAACCATCGATCTAAAAAATCATCATGGTTACTTCTAACGATGACAACTTTATCATAACTTTCAAATGGTTTTAAACCATCCAACATATTACTAACCTCGTTTTGTAAAGAATTTTGGTTATGAACTTCCTTAGCATATTGTTTAAAAGGATTCTTCATATCATGATGGGATATTGAATTGCCATCAAATACATCGTGTAGTACAACATGTTTAGGTTTAATATTTTTAAGCATATTATGCGTGGCATCAATAACATCTTGATCGTGATGACCAAAGTGCATATCACCCCAAACTATGGCACTAATCGATTCAATTTTTGAAACAGTACCAGAACTAACTTTATAAAATAGGTCGGTAAAATCACCAGTTTTATCATCAGCTGTTACTTGTCTTACATAAAAACTCTCTTTATCTTTAATCTCAACAATAGTAAAACCGTATGTATGGTGAAACTCGCCCTTTTTACCTGATTTAGAATCAGTATAATTCATTTTTGTTACAGCGCCAGTTGTTACCATCATTTTTGGTTTATTACCCTGTAATACTGGAATCATCTCCATTTGCACCTTTGGTGCACCAAAAACACATGAATTTATACCACTCATACCTTGCAAACCGCTCATTGGGTTTGTTGCTGTTGGTTGTATCTTAATATCCGACATGATTGATAGATATTTGTGTACGTTATGTCTATTAGCATCCAAATATGGGATAACATCATCAACCCAAAAATCAACATCTTTATCGGTGAAAACTGATGTTGGGTTTTTATATCTACCAGCAATAACATGGATATCGGCATCAATATGTTCAGCATAGGCCTTTATATTCTCAAAAAAACCTTTATGAACATCGGTATTATTCTGAGCCCAGGTTATAATAAATCTAGATTTATCCTTATCAAATTTTCTTTTTTTAGCTGTCTCATATTGTTCAGACTCAACATCTGGTTTTTCTTTAAAATTAAGTTTGGCCGAACACCACTTTCTAACAGTTCGTTCAGATTTACCAAAAAATTCCATTAAGATCTTCATTCGATCATCCCAAGATAATTCTTTATCGGTATACACCTTTTTTGCATACACAATTTGTTCATCGGTTAATTCGTTAAATTTCATATTCCGTTTTTTGTATTTTCTAAATTATAATAAGTGTTTTCAAAAAGATTTAATAATTCTTCATGTTCATCAATTTTATTATTGATCTCGGTTAAATCATCCATCCATATTTTTGTCATAGTTGTTTTTTGCCAACTATCATCTGTTTCGGATAAAACATTAAATACGATCGGCTCCATCTTAACTATTAAATTTTTTTGAGTTTCAACTAATTCAGCTCTTTTAATTGAGATGTTTGCTTGTAGGTCGTACAATCTATTTGATAGTAACTCAATTTGTTTTTCTTTTTTTGTTAATGGTCTTAATACACTAACATCAACACCACGTTTTTTTAGTAAGACTAATAGTGTTTCTGTGATTGCAAGTAATATTTTATTCATATTTTAATATTTTCCTCTTTCTTTTGGGTAAGCTAAATTAATAAGTTTTGGGTTCAGTTTAGCAAATACCATTCTTAATTCCTTTGTTTCTTTTTTGTTTTCACCCAAAATATAAAGATACTTATGTTTTTTTGGGGCAACTCGAACCTGACATGAATTTTGAAAATCTTTGCTAATTTTTTTTATTTGACTAGCTGTTGCATCGTTCATGTTCTCCCATAAAATACTGTCACCGTCAACCCAAGAATTATCCCATTTAACGCCATTTTCAATGGCTAATTTTTTATATACACTTCTACTTCTAAAGTACCTATCTGAGTGCCATTTACCATTAACTTTATATTGTTTACTAGTCCCAGAATTCTGGCCTAAATAATAAAAATTACAAGCCTGGTAAATCGTACCTAACTCCTTAGCTTCTGGATCCGAATAAGCCGTAAAAACACGATATTGTGTATTCTTAACCATCCATTTTATTGCAAACATAATTAAAGATGATGCTAAATTTTTTGGTGACCAGGAAATGCAAGCACCACGTGATATAAGCCTTTCAATCTTTTTTGTTTCATCCCCAAGTAATTTTGAGAAAGCATTTGGCATATCCATTATCACCACACCAGATAGTATACCGTTGTATTTTGCGATAAAATAATGTGTTGGGTAATTACTCATTTTACCAAGCCATTCATGTCTCTCAATAAATTTTTTAATTTGTTGCGCCATCTCTTTGTTGTCTTTGGGTACAAACTCAAATTGAAAATCATCAACTTTTAAATTCTTAACATCATCAATAGTAAAACCATAATCTGTTAAGTCTAAATCCCTATTCCTTTGTCTAATATCGTATTGCCAACAACTATCACTATTATAGTTGTTAGATCTTTGAACAATATCTAATACCGTTTTTGTATCATGATCGGTCGCCATTTATTTTTTAGTTATTTTGTGCGTCCGAACCTTGAGGTTCAGGGTTTATTTTTGGTAACTTTCGATATACGTTATCAAAACGTTTATCTAATTGTTTTTCGAATTCTTGTGTAACATTATCGACTCTATCGTGTATATGCTTTTCAGCATCATGGATTCGTCTATATGTTGACTCGAACTCCCTGCTCATGTCATTTCTGACATCTTTTATTGTTTCATCATGATTGCGACCCACATTCTCAAATTCACGGTAAATACCGTTTAATTGATCCTGCAAACCAGAACACAAACCCCCTAATTTAGAGACCCTGCGTTTTAAACTAACAATCGCCCAGACACATGAGACTAAGCCGATTACCACAACAGTAATTAAAACTGTCGCTAAGATTGTTGCTGTTATTGTTTCCATATAATTTAAATTTTTAATTTTTTTATTATAGGCAACCAATCATGATACATAACGGTTAGTACAATAATAATAAAATAAAACAAATAAAACAAGTGTGTGTAAAAAAAACCCTAACTATCCGTTAGGGGTTGCTTTTTTCATGACATCTTGTAGATTCCGTAGTGCTATTGATACAACCTCACTCTCCTCCAATGAAAAGGCACCTTTTAATTGTGAAAATCGTAAAGCTGAATGTATAGCTAATAAGACGTCTGCTGTTGATTTATTTCTAAGTCTAGTATGGAAGTCTTCAAGTTCAGTCATACTATTATAACCCAGGACACCAAATAATGTACCTAGCGGTTGTTCTTCTTGCGGTTGTTGTGTTTGTTCGCTCATAATTGATAAATGTAATTAATACCCAAAACATGGAAAATAGTATCTTCATGTTCAGTTTTTTCGGTTGTATGGAAGTGACCATAAAACCATTTTTTTATTTTATTTTTTTCTTTTAATGTTTCATATGCAATTGCCAGAGCCTGTCGCTCATTTGTTAGATCTTCCAGTAAAGTTGGGTCGTATGCAGCGAATGACATAACTAAATGATTAAACCCAATGGGGTATGCAAATTTTGGTGCGGTGTGGGTTACAACAATGTCAATCGCCTCATATAACGATAGTTTATCAACATCAAGATTAAAGATCTCACCTTCCCACCAACTTCTTTCTGGTATTCTCTGTAATCTGTCAATTGATGTTGCACCACCAATAAATAAAATTCTTTTACCCTCAATAACAGTAACGGTATAATCAGGTAGTAGTTTTATATTACTCCAGTTGTATGTACCATCAAAAAACTTAGGGTCATCGTGATTACCTCTAATAGCATAGAGTGTGACGTTAAATTCATTTAATATGGTATTAAGATGTTCCATATGATCGGTAAAATCTTTATGGAATCCAGCACCAAAATCACCAACCTGAATTAGTGTTGTTGGTTCTTTTTCGACATTTTTTTGTGCAAAATAAGATATGGTGTTAAAGTCACCATGAATATCCCCTAGTAAATACATAATCTAATCTTTTTACAAAGATAAGAAAATAAAAACAAAAATGCAAATTTAAGATGTAACTCTTCTAACTTTTCCCTCTAGGAAGGCTTTGTAGTTAGGGCCTCTAAGAATCAAAATCTCGTTACCCTCCCTTTTGAATTGGAATATACCAGCTGCCTCGGCTGAGTCTAACAGGGTTTGTAAATAACCTTGTTTATGTTTAAGATTGTTTTGTTCAAAAAAATCATCAAGGATTGGTTTTTTAGCTGTACTAATAAAACTGATCAAATCCAATATGATTTTATTTTTATTTGGTGTGCTGAAGGAATATGAGAAATTTGGGTTATCTGTTTTCCAGAAAACAAATTCAGTTCTAAATGGATCAATTTGTATAACCGCAGTATCTATATATTTTTTTAACAATGAAAATAGTGTTTTTCTAAAGAATTTTTCGGCTAAAAACGGGTCGGTTGGGATTTGATAGATTTCAAAATAAGTGTTTAAAAATTCCTCGCCAGTTCTATTCTTAACTGATACGGTAATCTTATTTGTGTCATTTGGGAAAACCAATAATTCAATGATCATCGATGGTTGTAATTTACTTTCCCATGTGATGATTAATTTACCAGATTCATTTTTTAACACCTTAACAACTTTCCAGTCACCAGTGTCCGTTTTCATTGTATAATCATTAAACTTACCCTCAAAAACACTTTTAAGGATCAAATCCACTTTTCTTGGGTTCTGGGTCTTCTCCTGTTTAGCTTGTACTGGGATGTGTGGGGTTTTTTCCTTACCTGGTTCTTTTGTTAATGGTGTGTTTGACGCTTTATTTAAAACTTTTGGGTTTGCTTTTGGTTCCACACCAAGTTCAGTGTCAATCTCATTAAATAACTCAAAAACTGAGTTATAATTTTCTTTAATTAGGGGTATGTTTAACTCATAACCATCATAAGAATCCGAGTTATTTAAATCTAAATCACTTTCATTGATTTTATAACTAAATGACTCCATTATAGTGGATAAACGGTCGTTAACCAATTCATTTAGAAATGATTCAACATTTTTATGTGTTTTAAAATTATCTGTAACTTCTCTGATCTCATCCAAAGTAATTATTTCAGTATATTGACCTTTAGCGCCATTTAAATTAATATTAATACGGTTATTCTTCTGAACACCATCTTTAATTATACTCTCTATTAAAGTTTTTCTATAAAAATCAGCTTTTGTCATTACACCTTTTTATTATAAATAGTTTCATTTTTCTATTTATACCCACCAAAAATTTAATTACTATTGTATATGGAAATTATAGTAAAAGAATTTAATTCTGAAAATCATATCTACTTATTTGATTCCGTGATGAGACCACTTAGTATGGAAATATGCTCAAAGGATCAAACTAAAGACCGTATTAAAAATCTAATTAATAAAAATAACATATCGGATATTAGGGTTCTGGATCAAATTGACATGTCCAAATCCGATAATTATATTATTGACCGTATTTTATAATACAAACTGACCCATTACTATTATCTTCCATAATTTTCTTAGTTTGCATTGATACTTTGGTATCATCAATACAAATAGCCACAATATTTGGTAATTTACTTAACTCAACTGGAATCCTTTCCAAATGTTCATTCATGTGCACATCCATCAAATATAGGTTTGTGCAGTTAAGTAGCTCCTCATCAATTTCTCTTAAATCACATGTGGATGCTGTTAACCTAGTTAACTTTGTTAAATTACCGACACCTTTTGGTAATTTTTTTAGGTTTTTGTTATAATCCAAAACTAACTCAGTTAGATTCGTATTTTTACCCAAATCACCTATTTCGGTTATATTACATCCAGCACAATCAAAATATTCCAAATTAGTTAATTCACTCACCCAAACTGGAACATTTTTAATGTTTTTATTGTTTCTAAATTTAAGCGATTTAAGGTTTTTTAGATTGGCTATTGAATCAGGTAGTTTATCAATACCACATTCACTTAAATCCAGTTTTTTAATGCTGGTTATTTCACCAATACTTTCAAGGTATTCCGATTCAATTTTATGGCCACTAAAATCAACAATTTCAGGTTTAGATTCTTTTAATATTTTAATGATCTCATCACCGAAACCTAAATTTAGTAAGTACTTTATGTCCTCACTCTGTCTAGTATTCTTTTGTTGTCTATGCGGTAAAACACGTTTAATGATATACCCCCTAAAAAACTTTTTGATGTCCTTATTACTAAATAAGAACTCATTTATGTTTATCGATCTGTCATCAGCATTCATATACTGACCATCCTCAAAATGAAATTGTAATCTAACCGCAGGGTCTTTCTTAATTGCTTTTTTGGAACCATGGCCTTTTTTAATTAGAACGAACAATTCTCCACGACCATGGTAAGAATCAAACATGTTACCATAACGAGTACCAGCTGTACACCAGGTTGTATATTTACCAAATTCGATATTCGCTTCCTTATCGTGTGTAATAACAATAACCCATTCATTGTTTTCAAAAACCAATTCAGCCTTACCGTTTGTTTTACTTTGCTTTGTATGGTTTTGGATGCACGTTAATTCTTTATGGTCTAAAGTGTGCACAGAATCATCACCATCATCTTTGGCCATATACGGTCTAACCAAATCAACAAACTCATTGATTGTCTTGTATCGATTTATATCACGTGTTTCCACGGCTAAAACATTAGTTAGTTTTAAAAATGAAAAAACATCCAGAGCTTCTGGTACTTTGGTCATCAAATCCTCATAAAAATTATCGGTATGAGCCTGACCCGAGCCATCAATCTTATCTTTAATAATTTTACGATAAAGGTTAAGGAACCAACTCACATATTCTTTATTTGGTGATGGGTCGCAATGAACAAAAAATTTAAACAAACGATCCATTTCATTATCACCCTTACCAATATAATAAAAGTTATTTTCACCATTACCATCATCTGGCATTGGTTGGTAACTCAAAAAATTACGAAACCATGGATCTATATGATACGCAAATTTAGCGTGTTCTGGTTTAACCACTGTATTATCGCCAGCTTTAACTTCTTTGAATAATTTATGGGTTACCGCTCTCTTGTAATCGTTAATAAAAATATCAAATAGATATTCTAACCTCGTCTTTTTCTTTGGTGTTGCTTGATCCATACCTTTTTACTGATTTGTTTACAAATGTAAATACTTTTATTTTAATATGCAAATTTTCCCCAAAAAAAATGTATTTATCTGTATGATAATTATTGATGTGAAGAAAGCTGGGGGTATAGATAAAGCCCTAAAGCAGTACAAATTTAAAGTTTTCAAATCAAAAATTCACGATGAGTTACGTGATAGAAAAGAATTTGAAAAGGATTCTGTTAAGAAACGCCAAACAAAATTAAAGGCTAAGTATGTACAGAAAAAACAGGATGAAGCCAACAAAGGTTTATAATTGAGTTTTCATGTAATCATCAACAGTTGTAAACAAAAAATCTGGATATAACTGATGAAATTTCTTACTAATAAAGCCACCTAACAGCGGCCTATTTGCCACCTGATTTAATTCTATTGTTTGTGTTGGGAGTAAATAATATATGGCATCTGGGAAGTATTTTAAAACCCTTAAAGCTAGCGATACCCTATTCATGTAATCCGTTCCACCAATATTAAAAATACCTGAATGACCATCTTTTACTAAAAGATACATGGCTCTAGAGATATCATAAGCATTTGTTGGATTTGCATACTGATCTATTGGCAATTTGAGTGTTAGTTGTTTACCTTCTTTACATTGTTGTATAATTCTTGAAATAAAATTTTTACCTCTTTCTTCATCCCCATATACATTGGTTATTCTCAATACCAATGATTTATCATACCCTGTTACACTATTTTCGGCAATCATCTTATGTTTACCATATACATTTATCGGGTTTAATGCGTCATTTTCTTGGTAAGGGCCATTTTTACCATCGAAAACATAGTCGGTTGATAGGTATACTAATTTAGCCCCGCACTGTTTTGCTAGATTTATCACATTCATTGTACTTTGAACGGTTTTTTGATAACTCTCCTCTTTGTTTTCCTCACAATAATCAACATGTGTTAAAGCCCCACAATGTACGATTACATCTGGACACCAACCAATCAGATCAAAATTATCTGTATTATCCAAATCTAGTGTATCATAAAAAACACAATCTTCAGTTTTATATGTAAAAAATGAACCTTTAACATCGCAACCATTTTCACGAAAAACACGCATGGTATTGCCCCCAACAAGTCCCGATGCTCCAATAACAAATACTTTCATTGTGTATATTTTTACAAATATAATAAAAAAACCACCTATTTGGTGGTTTTTATTTAATTATTTTTAATGTTTTTGGTTTAAATGACTCTAGATTCAAACAAATTTGAACCCATTTCATCATGTTTTATAAATTTTTTAACAATTTCCCCAGCTTTAGCGTTGGCTTCATTTTCTATGTCGCCACCCTCATCTTGTACTGGATATGAAATCCTATCTTCCTCATGTTGTAATTGATGAACAAGTTCGTGAGCTATACTCCTTAACACATCACCCAACATTCTGTTTTTGGCATACACCACAACCATTTTATCTTTATCACGATAATAAGCTGTGGTATTAACACCATATTTTTCCCTGTCGGATATAATATGGCAATTGAATTTTTCTTTCAACCCTAATTCATCGCAACAAAAATTTAAAAACTTTTTTGTGGTTGCGATTTTTTTATCGTCAAAATCAATACCATCAAATAACAGTTCAAATTTTTCTTTTAATAAGGTTTCAAATAATTTCATTATACAATATTGTTAATATTTCTTTCAATGTACGACCAATTAAACAAAGGATCGACACCTGTATCCAAAGATAAGAAATCTTTTGCATTAAGTGAAGTGTAATTTTGTTTAATTATGTTTGTAATGATATAATCATCACCATCCCAAACTAACTCTAATGTTTCTAACGTCTCAAGCGGTATAAAATAACCAGAACCGACATTAGATTTTATATTAGCGCCAATAATTCTATCGGTACCGCTATAAACCATAAAAAACTTATAATCAACAACACCAGAAATATCTTTTACAATAATTTTGTATATCGCTCCAGCCTCACCAACACCTAATGCTGGCATTTCCAATAAAAAGTGTTCTGCACTAGTTATACCACTAATAACAATTATATTATTTTTAGCTGGTGGGTTACCCGATCCAGAATAAAAAACATTAGCAACGTTATAAGTTGCACCACTAATTGTTGTTGTTGTATCGTTAGTTGTTACTATTTGATAAGAGTGATTTGAAATACCAACACTATACTGACCGCTACTTAATGTTGTACCATTAATATCGGTTGTAAAAGATGTACCGTTATTTAAAGATATGACTTGTTCAGTACCGTTATAGGTAACACCAGTTATAAAAGGAACGTCACCACCCTCAGAGATTTTATACCAATTGCTTGGATTAGTCGCTGGAGTTGCTTTTAAAATATATAATCCGTTATTTGTTGGGGTTGCATCACTTGTTACAGCGACAACCATGCCTAAATAAGGATATGGTAGTGAACTATCCGTTAATTCCGAATAGTTCACCACAGTTCCTCTGGCATCTAAAGGTGCGGCAATCAGCGCTTCAAAGTTCGCTGAAAAATTAAAAACACCTGGTACTCTATTTGCCATCTATTATCAATTAAAACACTAATTTTATTTTTCTAGAACCAGCTGCTGGTAATGCAACGTCTTTGGTGTATTTTGTATAGTTAACAATAGCACCTTGTATTGTTTGTGTATCTGGTGTTGTGATCCAATCACCAATTTTATTAACCGTATCCCATTGATTTGATACAGCATTAAAATAATATACAGCTGTTAGCGGTCTAGATATTAACCATACATCTGGTAATGCAAATGTATGTTCACCTGGATTAGCTTCGGCAACAATTGTATATTCTAAGTTGTTTCCGTTTATCATAGAAACAAGAGCTTGTTTTGTTAATACAGTTGTTGATGATGTTGCTGCGTATATTGGATAAACACCTTCTAAAGAAGTTGAGCCTGTTTTAGTTCCAGCATTCGTAAAGTTTGTATTAACATATGTAGTCCCATCATCATATACAGGGCCTGTAGAGCCACCTGGTGTTACAGCGTTATAATCAGTACCAACACTCCAACCTTGAACTCCTTGTGTTACAACATATGCTGATACTGCTGTAGTATCTGGGCTACCAGTGTTTGCATTTGTTACCGTACCAGTAATTTGATCACCAGTGTAATTGTAGTCAATTGGGTTACCCATGTATCTGGTTGTTTGTCCAGCCACAACAGATGTACCTTTTGTGAAGTTTGCTGTTAGTGTTAAATCATGAATCTTACCGATCTCTTCCAAATTACCCAAAGTTTTAGTTAATGCAACAGAACTATATGAAATAGTTGGTGCGATAGCTGGATAGAAAATCATTTGGATGATTTCATGTAATGTTTTACCGCTAGCAAAAGCTAAATCACCAGTTGTTATACCACCAACAGTTTTCTTAACCGCAGCAGCGTTCATAAATGTGAATGCTTGTGATAAATCAATGTTTACATTACTACCATCACTAATACCTAAATCTAAATCGATATTAGTTGTTCCACCAGTATCAGCACCAGATGTACCACCAGTAACATAATTACCAGTAAAACCAGTAAGTGTTAAGTCTACTTGTGGTGCACCATTATTAAAATGTAATGATATTGTTGTGCCACTTTGAGTTGCACCAGTCACATATGTATCAGTTGTTAAAGACGATACATCAATTGTTACTGAACTACCATCATTAAGACCTAAAGTTAAGCTAGTACCACTCACAGTACCACCAGTAACATATGTGTTATTATCACTAGCTAATGATGATAAATCAACTGTTACGGTATTACCATCATTTCTGTATAATTCTAAGTTAGTACCTGACATTGTACCACCAGTAACATACGTATCACTAGCGCCATCAGTTAGTTTTGTCCAAACAGATGTACCACTAGCAAATGCTGGTACTGTACCAATATCAGTACAATAGTAAATACCATTATTAGATGGTGTTGAATCGCTTGTTACAGCGACAACCATACCCAAATAAGGATAAGGGATTGTTGCCCCATCGGTTAGATGGGTCAAATAAGGCACGGTTAAACGTGCGTCTAATGGTGCTGCTACTAACGTTTCAAAGTTCGCTGAAAAGTTAAAAACACCTGCTGTTCTAGTTAAAGATGCCATTTTTTAATTTTTGTTTTGGTTTAGTTTATTATTCTTTATATAAATAGTTTGTAAGCGCTAAAAGCTCTTAAAATCTCAATCTAATTTTAACAAAACCTCTTAAAGTTCCATTATATTCAAACTGAGTATACGGTAAACTATTAATTGTGTCTGGTGTCTGGGTAAACATACTTAAGAAGTTTGGTGTACCCCATTGATTGCTTGATGTATCATACAATTCTACTTTAGTTATTGGTCTATCCGATAACCATTCATCTGGCAACCAGAATTTTTGTCTATCAGTATAATTTGGTTCACTTGCTAAAATCAATTCAATGTTATTACCACTTATCATTGAATATAATGTTTGTTTTGTTTGTGACGTTATACCCTCAAAACCAGTATATCCTGGTGAAAGTGCTGGGAATGTTGTAAAAGTACCAGTATATGTTGTTGCGTATATTGGATATACACCTTCAATAACAAAATGAGATTCAGTTGTACCAGAAGCTAAAGGTGTTAAATAATTACCACCATAATTATCCAATGGTTGGTTGGTGCTCGGATCGTAAAATATTTTAGCTAACCAGTTTTGGTAACCTTTGATTATCGAATATCCATTTTCTGTGAAATTATATGTTAAATTACTAGTGTATATCGTATATAAGTAATTTGTATAACTAACAGTATTTCCAGTATAGAAATAAAATTCATACGCATTTGGTAAACCAGATCTATAATTCTGTAATGTGTCACCATTCCACGGTTCAAGTATTGACCCCCTATTGAATGTTACTAAACCATCAACATTAATTACATCACCAATTTCATATAAGTTATCATTTGTTTTTGCAAATGATTCATATGGGTTACTTAACGTTGGTGTGATTGTTGGGAACAATATCAAATCAAACATTTTTGAAAATGTGTTACCATCTAACGCACTAGCTAATGTACCAGCTTCAATACCACCAACTTTTTCTGGTGTTTCAGTTGATAACGGAACCGCTGGGTGATATACTGATTGTGTTGTACCTGTACCACCCGCACCAGTAATAATTAATTGACTTTTATGTGTACCAGAACTTGTATTGGAGTAGATCCAATATGTGTCGTTTGCATCTTGCGGTACTTTAAATATTAAATCAGTACCGTATGTGGCACCGTTATTTGTTAAACCAACTGGAGCATCATTAATATCACCAAGTGTTCTAGATATTTCTAAGGTGTGACCAGTTGCGTTATTTCTAAAAATATAAGTCTCACCCCTACTTAAATAAAGATCTGGGTTATCGTTATTACCAGACTCATAGTCGGATGGTTCATTAACTGTTAAATTAGTGTCAGAAACATTTATATTTAAAGTATATAAATGAGGTGTATCATATATATAACCAACGGCTGTTGACCCATCAGTTAAATTATAGGTAATCTCACCCGTTGTATCATTATAAACCGAATTAGCTAATCTTACATCTTGCACCTCAACCCACGGTGATACGGTGCTACCAGAATATACATTTGGATTGATTATTGGTGTGCCAGCTGTGTAACCCGTTACAATACCCCATGACGAGGTCGTTCCAGTTATAGGCCCTACGGTTCTGTTACCTTTACCGATAACCAAACCACCATATTTAATAACCTTTCTAGGGTCTAACGCTAATACTTTTAAATGTGTTGCCGTTGAAGCCCAATCATTTTCATCTAAATTACCACCGTTACCAAAATAACCCCATGGTATTAAACGATATGTTTTATTCTCACTGGCAACATATACGGTCATACCGATTCTACGTCTACCAGAAGAAAATAAATCTTCGTTTATTGATGCAACCTTACCAGATGATACGTTTACTGGTATAGCATTTCTATCGTCTAAAGTGGCAACCTCTTGATAACCACCGATAACTTCACTTGAATATACAACACCGTGTGTAGAACCTGTAGCATCTAATGTACCTGGTTGTGCGAATGGGTAACCAGCTATTGGTATTTTTGTTATATTTGACATATTCTCACTTAGTAATTTTATTTAATTGTTATTGTTGTATTTGAGCTACCTAGTTTCACAATACTATAAACACTGTATAATTTATAATTTTGACCACCATATGTAACAGATGTCGCATATACATTATAAGCGTTAAATGGTATGTTAGCCGCATCAACTAAATGAGTACCAGTTGTTAGTGATGTATATGTTACCACATCTGGAACCATTATATGTAAACCACTATCCCAACTAACTGTACCAAATGGTACACTTACTGGTGATGATGAACTCCAACCAGATGGTGCAGCAGAACTTAAATTAACAGAACCACCACCATAAGTTGTATTATTTGCAACATATTCGGATAAAACGTCATTAAATGATACTGGGTTATAACCTTGGTCAACAAAAGCACTACCCGATTGGGTTAAGTCGTATGCCGATATTGGGTTAATTCCGTTAGCTTCAATATATTGGTTTGGTGGAAATGCCGTACCATCAAAGTTGGCTCTAAAATAATAAAGTGTGTACACAGCAGCGGCTGCTGAAATATCCTTTGTTATTGAGGTTGAGCAACCGTTTGCATCGGTTAATGTTATTGTATATGTATCTGGGGCTAAACCAGTGTATGGTGTTCCAGTGGTTGCTGATGAGAATGGTGATCCAGGTATTGGATTACTACTACTATCATCGATTGATAATGTATATGGTGACGTACCACCAGCAAATGAAGGTGTTAAAATACCATCATTAGCACCTGGTGCGGTTTCATCTACTCTAGATGACGCTAAACTTAATGCACTTGGTTGCCCACTACCAGCGATACTCGCTGATGTAACACAGTTACTAGCATCCTTAACATAATAAGTTTGATTTCCTGTATAGGCTGATCTAGTGAAAACATTACTAGAACCGTAACTTGACCCATTTGACGAATATGTGTATGGGGCTGTACCACCAGATGCTACTAATGTTATTGTTGCGTTACCACCATTACATAATGGTGCTGTGTATGTACCACCCAATGATGGGCTTGACGGTGCTGATAATGTTACTGGTATCCCAGAACCAATCATCACACAGTTATTCGCATCTTTTATCTTAATAGTATAAGAGCCAGCTGATAAAGAACTGATAGTAATTTTACCACCAGTTGGTGTAATCGGAGAACCATTGTATGACGTTCCATTGTTTGTTGAATAATAATAAGTCCCAGTTCCACCACTAACATTAACAACAACATTACCATTGTTACCAGCACAAGTTGTTGGATTTGTTTGTGAATCAAGGGAAGCCCCGACTGCTGTTGGTACTGTTATTGTTACATCTGAAGCTAAATTTTCTGGTGTACATGATGTACCAACTCTTCTAACCGCCACATTATATGTACCAGACGATAATCCTGTGAATGATGTTGATGAGCCATATGAACCAGTACTACCACCAGTAATCAAAGCATATTCGTATGTATTAGAAATATCAACTCTACCACCAGAAGCTGAAACACTTAATGAACCAGTGCCAGTTGAGCATGATGGATTTGATGATGATACTAATGTTACATTAATAGTCGTTACTTTACTATTGTTAACATTTATTGATGTTGAACACGATGGGTTACTTGCATCTCTAAAGTAAACAGTTTTAGTTGACGCACTACCCGATGTACTGCTAGTAATTGGTAATGTTGCTGGACTACTAAATGATGACCATGTACTATTATCTAATGAATATTCATATGTACCTTGACCACCAGTTACTGAAAAAGTATGAGCCCAATCATCGCCAGGACATGTTGCTGGTGTTGAGCCCATTAAAGATACCGCAACAGCATTATATTTTGAAACGCTATATGATATCGAATCAACCTGATTACATGTATCTTTATAATATATTGTACCAGAATGAACTCCAACTGTGTTGAATGTATAAGTATATTGATAAACACCGCTAGAAACTAACGTCATGTTGGTGTAACTTGAACCGTCTAATGAAATTTGAGCCTGACCATTTGTGTTTGTTACTTTAACATAAACAGTAGCATTACCACCACAAAGTGCATTAGTTTCTGTTTTAGTGTCTAAAGTTATACCAACTGGATCTGTTATTGTTATGGTTGAACCATAGGTTACAGTATCCAATGTATTATGATCCCTAACCTTTATATTTGAATAAGTACCAGCCACAATACCAGTTGAAAAAGTTCTATGGTTTGTTGTAAATGGTGCGGACGTTGGATAAAAATTAACACCATCAATACTAAACTCATATTCACCAGAACCATTTGCGGCATTAATTGTGATGGTGCCAGTGGCACCAGGGCATGTTGGGTCTGTGTGTGATACACTGGTAATTGTTATTTGTATGTTGTAATGACCAACTGATACTGTTTGTACAGAACTTAAACAACCATTGCTATCTCTAACAATAACACTATAATTGGTTTCTGATGCACCAGTTAATGTGTCTGAGTTACTATATGTGGCACCACCATCAAATGAATATTCGTATACACCATTACCACCAGATGCATTTACTTGTATCACACCGTCTGATTGACCGACTACCGATACATTGGTTACATTTGTATTAAAACTGACAATAGCTGGTTCACCAACTGTAACATTTGTATTAATAATGTTACCAATTATTTCATCCTCAACTTTAAGATTATAAACACCAGCAGTTAATCCAGTGTAAACTTGAGTGTTATTTGGGTCAAATGCTGTCCAAGTAGATCCCCCATCAATAGAGAATCTGTAACTTTCACTACCACCAGTAACATATACTGTTATTTGACCATTCGCTTCACCATTACATAAGTTATCAACTACTGTGATATTTGAACCGACTGGTTGTAATGTTTTACCTCCAATATAAATGTAGCAATCATCATATGTTACAGTTATATTATCGTCAAGAGCTTTTATACCCCTGAACTGGAATGTGTTACCATCTTTACCAGCATAAACTTCAGCTGGGGTACCTGTACCACCAGTACATATTGTCCCAGGTATATTTGGTAAGGAAATGGCATCGTAGGTGTCTTTTAATTGTGATAAATCAATTGTTACGGTTGTACCATCAGATGAGTTTAATATTAACTCGTTGCTAATGTTTAAAGTACCACCAGTTACAGCTCCACCCCCACCTGTGATATTCAATGGAATATCTACTGTTGAGCCATCGCTGTTTTCTAAATGCAGTATACCACCAGAATAGCTACCATCAACTAATTTAACTGTCTCACCATCACCTATTTTAGTCCAAATACGAATGGTTTGACCACCTTGGACATAGGTTTCGGTAAAATCATCACCATTGTTTGTGTATACAAAATCGGTGTGACTTTTTTCACAATAATATAGGGATTTTGTATCCCCAATTGCATGAATTACGTATTGACCTTGTTGATAGCTCTTTTTTTCCCATTCGATTATATTCAAATAGAGAAAATTCGAGTCTAACTCATCATGCGTTAACGGTCTAGGTAAGCTGTTTCTAAGTATTAAAGCCATTTATTGCTTATTAAATCTAATTACGTTTATTTTCCTTAAACATAAATAGTTTGATAAGCAATAAATGACCTAATAAATAAGTATTATTTTTTCTTTCTTTCCAAAATTGAGTCGATCATACCGTATTCTTTAGCTTCGATCGATCTCATCCAATAATCCCTTTCAGAATCTTTATAAACCTTATCATAATCCTGGCCAGAATGTTTTGAAATGATCTCATATAGCTCGGTTTTTAATTTACCGATCTCTTTGGCTGTGATTTCAATATCTGTAGCTTGACCCTCTGCACCGCCAAGTGGTTGGTGAATCATAATTCGTGAATGTGGTAAAGCGAATCGTTTACCTTTAGCGCCAGCGCAAAGTAAGACTGCTGCCATTGATGCGGCCAAACCAGTACAGATAGTTGAAATTTCTGGTTTGATATATTGCATTGTGTCGTAAATACCCAATCCAGCGTAAACTGAACCACCTGGAGAATTTACGTAAATTTGGATAGGTGCTTCCTTATCAATTGATTCAAGATACAACAATTGTGCTTCGATTATATTTGATACCCTATCGTCAATAGCTGTACCAAGAAAAATAACCCTCTCCATCATTAAACGTGAAAATACATCAATTTGCGTTACATTTAATTCACGCTCTTCCATGATGTACGGGGTAATACTACTAGTATAATTGTTTAGGGTCATACTATTAATACCCATGTGCTTTGTAGCATAATTGTTAAAATCTTTTCCGATATTCATATTATTTGGTTTTTTACAAATTTAAGTAATTTAGTTGATATAATCAATATACATTGATGCTTTTATTTTTAAATTTTTAACGCAGTAATCCTCAAAGAATTCTTTAGAGAATAGTTGTTTAATTTCCAATGTATCTAATATATTATTTTTATTATAATTTAACGCTTGATTTAATCTGCTATAAATTTTTTCGTTTTCTGGTGTTGGGTTTTTAAGTCTTATAGATGAACTATGTCTTTGCTTAGAAAAGACTATGGCACCACTCGGTTCACGTTCACCGTTTTTAATAAACGATAACCCCACATTAAAAAACTGACTATCAATGTGGTTATATGTTATGCAATTATTTTGAAAGTTATTTAACCATATTTGTTTACGATAAGCAAAAGATATTGTGTGATTTTTTGGTACGTATCGCTTAACACGTTTAATAAATTCTGGGTTTATTTTAAATGTACCAGTCTTATTTCTACTATGGCATAATCCATATAAAATTTTACCAAAAAGATTATTTTCTCTACTAAGGTAAGATAGTGAATTAATTTTTAATTTCACACCAAATTGTTTAAAAGCGTATAAAGTATTAATTAATGTTTGACACGATTCCGAATTAAGCATTAGGTCATCAAAATCAATGTCATATAATTTTACAATATCAAAAAAGTACTTTGGTGTCTCAGTATGTAAATCGGTTAATGTGATGCCAACAGTATTCTTCGTTGGGATCTTTTTACTGTAATAATAATCACGTATTCTTAGCATTAAAGGATCAATACCTTTAAACGTATACCTAGGGTCTTGTGTGTTTTTATTTGGGTCGCCAAAACTATCTATTCTTTTGTTAGTCTCAATTAACCCCGATAAACAATCATTAACTACTTCTATATTTTGTATATTAAACATATCAGCAATGTACCTACTCATGTTTGAATCATTGTATTTGTTTTTATTTAATTTAAAAACATCTTCGAAAATAAATAATGTATAATAGCTTGGTATATTAATTTTATTTTTAGTTGCGTAATTTAAAAATGGGAAAGAAGTTAGTGATGTTTTATTTGCTGATATGTTCGGCATTTCATCAAAGAAATGAAATATTAAATTTCTATGATTTAATATGGTTGGTTCATACCCAAGTAAGGTGTAAAATTTACCTAAACCCTCAATTAAAATTTCGTTATCGAGATCAGCAACAATATTATCTATTAAAGATCTAATATTGGCGTTGGTTATATTTTTTCTAACGAATATTGTTTGTTTTCTTCTCTTTGAGGTTCTTTTATATACAGAATAATCACCATTTAATTTATTAATGGTTAGTGAAAACATTTCACGTCTAATTAACTTAAATTGTTTTCTTTTTAGATTTTTGACTGGAACTAAGACTTTGCTTAATATGTATCTTTTTATTGTAATCGTATTATTTTTGGTATTTTCCGAAACAATAAACGTACTTCTAAAAATACAAACATCTTCATTATTAGACATTGCGGTTTTTAGTTCATCTGTTGTTAATTCAACGGTTTGGTACGAGCTGTATACCGCTGGCTCTATGGGTTCATCTGAATCCTCAAACCAATTAATTGGGTTCGAATTTTGTGTTGTACTAGTAAGTTGAGTTTTTGTTAATTTTTCATCAACAAATTTGTAATGAACTATTTCTTCCATGCCCGATTATTTTCCACAAATATATGGTATATTTCTTAAACAAGCAAAAAATAACTAGACTATTTTAAATAAAAAAGACCGACAAATTGTCGGTCTTTAATATCTGAGTGGGGATCTATTGTTTGTTATTTGGCTTTACAATTTAAGATTGCTGTAACCACTCACATTGTAAGAAGAGTACTATCGGAATCGTCCGAATCTTAAAGCGATTCGTTCTGGCTGGGTAAAACCCCCTTCGCCAAGGGGAGAGTTGGTTTTAGCGTTCCGAAGAACCTAAAAACCTTGCGTCATATTTGAATTGTATAATTTAAATTTGCTGCAATTATTCCCAATACTCTAATATTTTAAGCTGTAATAGGCTCGTAACGTGCGCTATGTACAGTTTTATTCATGATGCCAATTGGAGACATGTCTTCACCTGTCAACAATGATTTCAAGATTGCTGGTGAGAAACCACTTACCAATGCGGTACCGCTATCGGTAGTTTGAACTGGGTAGTTTCCACTATTTCTGCTTTGGATGTTCCAGAATACCAATTTAGGCATTGTGTAACCAGCTGATTCGTATTTTTGACGAATCATGTCTAACGCACTTTGTCTGTGACGAGTAGCTTGGTTGAACTCCATGTCTGACATAATCAAAATTGTTGTTGGCATTTCTGACTCTGGCAAGTTAAATTTGGTAGCTTGGTCAAGTACCAATTCAAACACAGCTTCGAGGTTAGTGCTCATACCCCAATCAGCGTTTTGCAATTGACGGTAACGGTCATTTAATTTACCGTTAAGGTATTGCAATTTTGGTGTGTCGGAGAATGTAACAAACGCATCTTTGAATTTACCTTCGTTTCTTTCTGAAATGTATAACCCCAAAGAGATACACACATCCATACAAGTAAGATTAGCGTTTTGACCAGCAGGTGAGCTCATTGAGCCAGAAACGTCACACACTGGTAACACTCTCTCGTTATTACCTTCCATATAGTTAGGTAATGAATCCCATTGCTTTACAGCCATAGTTTGATCACCTCTTTGTAAGGTTTTTAACACATCATATGGGTATACAGCAGAAGCGTTAACTTTAGTGTCCCCATTTTTATATACATCAAAACGAGCTGTATCGTGTTTTCCAAAGGCTTTACCATAACGAGCCATGGCCACAGATGGTACGTGTTCGTATGTAACGGTACCCCATTGGTTTGAGCACATCAATTGTTCAACAACTTTGGTTTTTTCAACCAACATCTTACGATATTGTTTTGGTGACAATTTCATGTAACGTTCAAGAGCAATAGCTTCTTTACCTTTACGTGGCATCCACTTAGCACATAAACCGTTATTCTCGTTAAGAGCGTTTACGATTAAGTTCTTCGCTTGTGTGTCTAATTTGGTGCCAAACAACACTAACAAATCATCCCAACGACCATATTCTGGTACCAATGATAAGTTTTTAGCCAAAGACTCAACATGGTTTTCAACCAAATAAACCATCAAATCTTTAAAGATTTGACGCTCACCAGCACCACCACGAACGTCACGAGTCCAGAACATAGTTCTAAGAGCTGTCAACGGATCTTCATTGAATGCTTTTGAGAAATTAGCGATTAATCTTTTTTTGTCCTGACCACGCATAGCGCCAACAGTGAAGAATAAATCAACACAGGCGTTAAGGGTTGAACTGTTGGTAACCATACCATTTTCGGTTACGTTGTCTCTTGTTCTAAGAGCGTTTACTAATGAATTTGCCATACAATAGAATTTAAATGTGGTACAAAGATAAGCATAAATTTTTAAAAACCAAAATTTTTTTTAAAAAAATTACTTTTTTTTCTTTTTTTCCTCAATTTTAGCGCTTTCAGTTAGGCCATACAGGAACTCACCGTCCTTGTCCATACCATCTAATTGTAGGAACCCGTCATCAATTAACTCATCAAATGTGTTTGATATCGACCTTTTTCTGGTTTGATTAATCGCTTGATCAAACTGATCCTCAGTCAACATTGGGTTGTCGTTTTGGGTTATGTTATGGCAGGTTAAATTATAAACTTCATCACGAAATATATCTCTCTCCAAAAACGGATCTTTATTTGTAAAAAAACCAACCTGATCCAGTTCAGTCATAATCTGGTTTGTGTAAATAAGCGCATCAATGTTTTCCATGATGCAATATTAGTAAATAATAATCAGAAAACCAAATCAAAATCGCTTTTATCATACGAATCGATTATCTCGGATATCATTTTGTTTATCCATGATGGTAACCTATCGTAGTATTTCCTAAACGATTTAAAGTCAGATTTAGTTATCATAAATGATTCATTTGGTGTGTCTTCGTAAGTTGTTTTCCTATTGTTATTGAAATACAACTCACCAACCTCACAGAGGTACTCACCATCTATTGATGTAAAATCTATTTGTAGGTATATATGGGATTTGTCTGGGGATATGTAATAGATTTTTAACTTGTTATTTTCGTAGTCATAGACTCTAAATTTATAAATAAATAAACTGTTAAGGTATTTAACCTTTTTCTCAAAATTTTTCATCTTTTTACCATTTATGGACTATTTATAATAGAACACTGCAAGAGTTAAAAAGATAAAACAATTTTAAATAAATATCTTAAAATATGGAAAAGAGAACAAAAATTAAGGTAACTCAAAAACAAATTGAGATGTTAGCTGAATCGGAAATGGAGAGGTTAAAGAAAGAGGATATTGAGAAAATGATTGGTGATCCTGAAGATAGGAGAATCGAATACCCAACACCTGGTGACCTTGAAGCTATCAAAACTGGTGAAGAAATGCCTGGTGCTGAAGAAGAGACCATTAACACAGCTGAAATGAAATCTCCACCACATGAATTATTAGATTACTTGGATAAAATCGAGGACGCTAAATCAATTCTATCAAAGATTGCGGCTAAAGAAGATAATGAGAATATTAAGAACAGAATTTATGCTCATTATGAAAAAGCCCAAAAATTGGCTTTTGAGATGATCAAAGAATTTGGTATTGTGCACTAAAACATGTTGACATAATAATCTAATGAGGGCGGTTAATAACCGCCTTTATTTTTTTACAAAATTATTTAGAATTGTATTATGTATAAAATAATACTATATAATAACGGTAAGAAATTTAAAACATTTAGATCCTATAATCTTTATAGTAACGCAATAAAGAAATATAGATATCTCTTGAAAGCCAATAAAGTATTTTTCCCCAAAGAATACTTATGGGATGGTAGTAAAACCGATTATGAACTAGTATTGGTGGCACCACCACAAAATAAAGCTAAAGAATATGTTCGTAATGAACTTGGGGGTGTAATTAAATTAATACCAAAAGGTGATTTTGCAATAAAACAAGTTGAGAAGTATGCTGTTGAGGATTCATTTAAAAACAAAGTCGATGGTAAAAAATACGATTTTAAAACCCTCATCAAAAAAATACTAAGTAATAGCAACTTAACCTATACTTTAATTGTTATCAATAATAAACTAGTTATTGAGCGGTTTGAGGATGAAGTTATGGATGTGTTTGTTTTAAAAAACAAAGAAATTGCAAATAATTTGTTTCACACCATAATGGCATTTAATGATGCTAACGGCTTAACAAATTTTATATACTTTAATGAGCCGACTTTGGATATGAGGTTAAGGGTTTATGAATCACTTGAAGAACGTTATGGTATAAGTCGTTTTTATATGCAAAAACTAACAACGCATTAACGTATTTTGAATGTAAATCTAATATTATACAATATGATATCGAACTTACTTTTAGATTTATAACCCTGTAATGTTTTATTGGATAATTTGTAAACCTCTTGTTGTAAGTTTTCGTGTTTAGCCTCATTAAGTGATATAACCATATCAGCTGTATCACGATCACCTATTATCGTATTTGCCTCTTTGGCTAATTTATATAGTTCCTCAAGTTTCATATATATTTAAATATCCTAACAATTTTTGTTTTTAATTTTGAAAAAAATGATGGTTCTGGTTTAATGTATGTATTGAAATCATTAACATTACCACCAATGTTTTTTTTAATACTTTCAGCAAATTTAGCTTTTTCGATCTCAATTTCAATAAGATCTTTACGTTTAGCTAATTCAACTTCTTGCCATAATTTTTGTAATCTATTGTCACTCATTTGTAAATATAAATAGTAAAATCTTCGTTTCCTAAATAATCTGTTATTAATATA
>Ga0222712_10000667_pt1 | contig 44180 bp, 38 predicted proteins | sample C33_657DmetaG_FD_165043 | JGI IMG/M metagenome (GOLD analysis project Ga0222712, IMG submission 165043) | Estuarine water microbial communities from San Francisco Bay, California, United States - C33_657D | ecosystem: Environmental > Aquatic > Marine > Unclassified | place: USA: California... | reverse complement strand
TACAAAAATCTTTGTCCCAGTTTGCTGGATCTTGGCAAGGGTATCTAAAACTATCCTTACCAAAAAATGCCAAAGCCACAGGTATGGATAGCAAGACTATTGCCCATTTAAATAGTTTTAAATCATTATGCATCTACAAGCCTACTTTTCCTAGTAATAAATTAACGATTTTATCCGATAAATCGTTGGGTAAAAATTTTAAAAAACCAAAGAAATATAGTGCTACACTTCCATAAACAAATATTTTAAAGCACAAATCGGCTGTTTTTTGGTATTCATTCATCGGCCGCACCTATTAGTCTGACAGTATTGCATCATTTCATATCCACCAACAAACAATATAAACAAAATAAATGCACAAACACTTAATATTACCGCCCATTCATTTAATTCTTGTTCTTTTTGTTTACGTGCACGTTCTTGAGCATTAAAAAGTCTTATATCATTAGCATCGTCTGCGTCCATCTCTGCTTGACGAGCTTTAATTTTATTCCACACATCTATCTTACCAGTTTGCATAAACAACATTTTAAGTTCTTCTTCAAATGCCCTGGCTTGTTCTAAGGCCATCTCTATTTGTAGAGCTGTACCCATGTTTGAACCTTTTTTAGACTTCTTTGCTTCCATTAAAGCTTTAGTAGCCGTGCTCTTAGCGTCAAACATTTTACCAATCATTGGTGCTAACGACCCTAAATCGTTAGCAACTGCGCTGGCTTTCTTTACCATTGAAATTGCTGATTGTATCCCCGCTAATGCGGTTATTGGATCTATCATTTTTTCTTCCTCCACTCTAAACAGACTACCTTTCGATTATACACATCTCCAGACCATGCCCATCGCACGCATTCATATTCTGGTGGTTTAGTATAATTTAGTATAAAGGCAAGAAACATCGTAGCCATTACTTGTTGGCCAATGGGTTATCAATAGCTTTTTGTATTTTTGAGTCTACTTCCCGATTTAACTTATCAAGCCTGGAATCGGTATCACGTTTTAGTTTTTCCATATCGTCACGAGTACGATCTAAACTAGCACGCAAATCTTTTTGAATTGTTTTTAAGTCTGTGTCGATTTCACGTTGCGATTGTTTTACTGATCGCTCAATTGTTTCAGTAACAGTTTCATTTCTACGCAAGTCGTTTTTTAAGTCAACTTTAATGTCACGGGTATAGTCAGCAGTTTTAGCTGAATTCTGCTCAATTACTGCTAAACGCTTATCAAACTCTGACAAGTCTGGAGTAATGTATTCAGCAATTTTTTTCTTCATACCCATGTAATCTTTGTATACTTCAAAAGTACCATACAAACCGCCTAGGGTAGAACTTACAATAGTAGCAGCTACCATTAGTTTAGCAGGTGTAAATTCATATCCGCCAACGCTAATAACAGTATCTTTTGATGCATATTTTTTAGCTGCAGCTTCTAGTTCTTCAACTTTTTTGTTTAAATCTTCTGCCATACTAACTCCTATTTGTATTGCAGGTTTACTAAGTCTTGATGCTTTTGATCCGACCCTAAACCGCGTAAAACTCTTACATTATCGATAACTGTTTGATTTCGATAAACTTCCTTGGGTTCGTAAAAACTTGCATCACGTAATACAAGATTTAAATAATTACCATAACCTTGTGGCTGTGTTGCCATTTGTGCTATATTAACACCTACTGCCAATTCGTTGGGAGTGGTGTCACGACGTTGTGTTTGCGGCGGCGCGTCTGTGCTAGCCTGTTGAAACTGTTGAGCATCAAGTATTTGCTTGAGTGGACTATTTAAGTCAGTTAAAAAGTTCACAGTTTGCGTGATCTGCTCGGATTCTTGCTGACGATATTCCTGTACAGCAAATATTGAGTAATTTTGCGTACTTTGTATTTGCTCAAATGTCGCAGGTGCTACAAGTTGGGGTCCAGTATTTTGCTGACTAGTTGTTGTTATAAAACTCTGAGCGCTTAGCAGTGTTGTTGAACTAGACTGCTGTTGCATAGCTACTAAGCCTACACTGCTGCGGCTGCTAGAGTTGGAGGCCTGAATACCTGTTCCTGAAAAACCACTGTCCATGCTTGCGGTGCTTTGTGCTACTGCTGCGCTTGCAGTAGCCGTTGCAGTTTGTTGTGCTCTATCACCTGCTGCTTGAGCTTGAGACTCTGCAGTAGCCACTACTTGTTGTGCCACTGCTTTTTCACGCTCTGAATTCTTGGCTATTAGGGATAGTGCAAAGCCTACGTTTGATGCTCCACCACTAGACTTTTCTTGTGGACTAGCTTGTGTTGCTGCGGGTGCAGTTTGTTGACTAGCTTGTTGTTGTGGGGCTTGGCCTGGTGGAAGCGGTGCTCCAGGAGGTGGAGGTAGCCCTTGTTGAGGTTGTGTTCCACCGTTTTCACCAGGAGGTGGTGTAGGTGGTTCAGGACTATCAGGTGGCGGCGTATATGCTAAAGTAGTATTTGTGGTAGATGCTGGCGCTAATTTAGCTAGTGCATCAAAGTATCCACTGCAACTTGTACTGTAATAAACATTGGTTGAACAAGGGTCTACGCTATACTTTAGTGAGAAATTAACCCCGTACACTTCAGGCCCGTACGGTCCTGCCCAAAAGTTATTATCCCGACCAATTAATCCATAACGGACATTTGATAGCTCAGGTACTGCATATGGTGTTGTAAACGTTTCTGAAAAATTAAATTGAGTCCAATTATATCTTTGATTGGTATACTGAGTATAATCATAGTTGGCAGCTACTCCACCAGTTTTATTATAAAGTGTTACGTATGCACTTAAGTAATCTTGTCTGCCATCGTCCCAGCCATTGCCATTTTTAGCAGTAAATCCAAAATTAAATCCACTAACTTGTAGACCAGTTCCTGAATTAGGCAGTATGCTAGCAATTGACTTAATTTGATATAAGTCTGCAGTACCGTAACTAAAGTTTATATTACCACCCGGACGTACTATTGGATTAGGTCCGCAGTATCCAGGATCTCCATATCCCCAACAGGTTAATTGATTTTGATATACTGCGTTATTCCATTGATTGTTGTTTACAACATTGCCTGTTGTATCTATAGTTTGTGCATTAGAAGAGTTTGTGAACCAGCACGCCCAACAAAGCACCAATACCAATTTTCTTAGTAGTATCATCTATTTTCTCCAACTTGTCAAGTTTAGGTACTTTATCAGCATTTGCTTCCCATGCAAGTTTTGCTTGCTCGCCGATTTTGCCTTCATAAGGGCAAGGTGTGCCAGCAGCCAACATGGCATCAAACACGCGACGATCTTGACACATTGTAGCAACTGCTGCAACTTTCATGCCCATGTCAAATAATGTTTTTGATAGCTTGAGTCGTTCACAGTTTAAGTCGCGGGTAGTTCCACCACCTGAGACGCCAAAGATTTGTGTCTGTACTGAGCCTGATGTGCCTGTGGAGCACAAATCAGCATTTCCGCCACTCATCATTGTGGGCGCGACTGCTGTTGGAGGAGGCTGAATAACTTTTTGTGTAATAATCGATTCGTTGATATTACGATTAGTTACTTCGCCACTATTAATATTCTGATTAATATTAGTGTTGGCGTTTGTGTTTTGGTTAACATTGGTATTTGTAGATACCGCAGTTGAAGTATTTTGATTAATATTAGTCATTGACCCTGACTGAATATTATTGTTAGTCGAAGTTGATGTACTAGTATTGATATTACGATTAGTCATATCACCAGTGTTAACATTATTATTGTTATTTGTTGCGGTCGATGTATTTACATTATTATTGTTGTAAGTCATCGTGCCTGAATTAATGTTATTATTAGTATTTACTGATGTACTTACATTGTTGTTGTTGTAAGTCATTGTACCCGAATTAACATTATTATTGTTGTAGGTAACTGTTCCCGACATAACATTATTGTTATTGTTGGTTACTGTTCCACTCTGAACATTGTTATTTGTATTCGTACTAGTACTTGTATTATTGTTGTTGTTAGTATTTGTACTAGTACTATTAACTGTTGAAGTACTAGTTGCATTCGAATTGCTAGTAGTATTAGAATTGGAATTGACTGTTGAGGTAGAAACACTAGTGGAATTAGTATCCACTAGTGTTTTGGAATCGTATGTTCCTTGATTAATTAGGGTTTGAGCACCCACACTACTTATTGCAAAGACTAATAAGCCTGCTAAAACCTTTTTAACCATATTACGCTCCTAATACATGCTTGGCATGTTCATAATGTTTTTTACGATCTTCTAATCCGATAGTACCGCCGTTGATACGTTTAGTTAGTGTTAGGATATCGTCTTTATCCGCCCACTGATTTAAGTTGTTAGTTTCCCAGAACCAGCATGCTGATTGGGCCGCCCCTTCAAAAGTTTCCATGTACTGTGAAGCTTCTTCAGGTGTGATTTGTAAGCTGGCTGCAAACCAAAAGTAGTTGTCTTTGCCAGTGAGTTGAATAAGACCTCGACCGCAGTAACGATATCCGTCTCCTGTTTCTGGACCTCCGTTGCCCATACGATTAGCATAAACTAAATTGGCAATTGCTTCGGGTTTGTTTGCATACTGTGCCGCCATCTCGTCTGTTGGAAAGTATTTTCCAAAAATCTTACGTAGGGTAACTGCACGATAGTTTAAATTCTCTTTGATTGCTTTGAACCCGCCTGACTCGTGTGCGCATTGTGCTAAAAAAGCAGCCATACGTTGCGGAGTATTAATTTCATATTCTGGCAATAACTGAACTAATGCTTTGTGCCAGTATTCTATATAAGGATTCTTTTCAACAATTTGTTTTAGTTGATCGAGGGTTAGTTCCATTATTTCAAACTTTCATAAATGGTTTTCTGTTCACGATACCAACGTTGCCATGCTTCTAGCTTAACAGCACACATATAGTATTCCGAATAGTTAACTGTTACAGTTTTTGCTACATCCGATAGTTTAACATCGTCCGCAAGTTTTTTAAGGTCAGGGCATGGCTCTTGTACTAATGTACCTGGAGCTGCTGGAAATTTTGCTGTAACTGGTACAGTTGTGGAACAAGCACTTAGTAATAAAACTAGTGCAATAGCTAATAATTTCATTTCTTTGGTGCCTCTGCTGCTTTATTATGTGCTGCTACAAACTCTTTGGGAACTATACAAGTTGTATCATATTTAACAACTTCACGATCTACATACTTTACTATGTCTTGACCACGTTCTTTGATAACTTGAGTTTTTATAACAGTCTTTTCTACAATATCAGTGTTTGCTGTAGCCGATTTGGCTTCTGCTTCAGCTACTTTTGCTTCCATTTCTTTAACACGGGCTAACCACGCATCATTGTTTGATATAGCACCTATCATATAAATGCTAAACAAAACTACTGCAACGCTTGCAGCTTGAATTAGTTGTGCATTAGGTAATATTTTAACAAATTTAGTAATTAAAAATGCCGCTACGCCTGCAAAACATAATACGTAAAATATCCAGTTTGGTAAAAATTGTAAAATCCACATTATTTAAGTCCCCCGTAATATGCCCAATATTCTATCCACTCTTGCTCATACTTCAGGAAATAGTTCTTTATGTATGTACTCATGTACTTGATCATCTTCAAATCCTAGTGTTTTCAATACTCTGGGAGTATGTGGATTACATTTTTGTTGCTGACAGTAATAATTTTGTTTTTTGGTAAAATTATTCTGTGCTACCATATCTTCGTATTTTAACGCTGGACGATATTTTTTTATGTTGTCCAAATAATACAGCAAAGACTTCTTTGAAATCTCTAAGATTACACTTAGTTCAAAATCAGTATTAATATTTCCAGCAGCAACCATGCGGTTTGAAAATATATTTCTTGCCCACTCTGGCAATTCTCGGGGTTTTGCCCACGAGGTTGGCTCTACAAACTCTTGAAACCATTTGCACATAGGATGCTCAGGGTCGCCTGTAGGTGAAAAATCTAAAAATGCTCCTGTGATTTTGTTTGTTCCTGCTACAATGTCGAAGCCGTAAATTGGGGCTGCATCGTAAACGTGCGGGAATATACACAAGTGCATCATATAAAGCTTTTTGGATTCGCTTACGTCTATAACATCTAAGTTACCGCGTCGAATCCAAGCGCTTGAAAAATTCTTTGTATACCATCCAGAGTCATACTCTGTTGGCAAAGGAAAAGCTCGTGCAGCAAGAATTGATTCCAACTCTTGTGCATGAGCTTTTAGTTTACTGAATATTGTGCTCATTAGCTAACTCTGTGAATAATTGTATAGCATAACCAAAACAATGGATAGCTTCTGAAGCCATTGATGTATCTAGTTTGCTGCGTAGTGCTGCTATTAAATCAGAACGATTTTCAAAATCATACATACGACCGCGACCAGGAACACACTTTTTAATCATTTGACCACCGTACATATCGCCCATGTGTCGGACATATAAGTGGGCTAATAGTTGATGATCGGTTAAGTTACAAGCCACATAGTGTGTATACTTGTGGGTACTAGCATATAGTTTAACTGTTGTTATGTTTAAATCATCTAAATCTTGTCTGATTAAATCTGTTCTACATAATCCTGGCAAGTCTATTAATAATCCGCGCACACCAGCCACTGTTTCCAGTGTATGGTATACTGCGTGTTGATTATATAGAAAGTCCCCATATACTTGATTAGAGATATTTTTTGATAAAACTAGTTTAGTAAATGGGTGAGACTCTGCTTGTTCATGAATTTCATGAGTTAAGTCTTTTAATGTAGTCATTTTAGACTTTGGGTAGTGGTTTTCGTAATGGAGGTTCGGGCCATACTACTTCCTCGGGATGATTGACATCTGCATAGATTTCTGGCATTTTTCTTAAATAGTGCCGATACTCTGTCCATTTTGTGCGTTCTGCTTCAGTAAGCTCATTATCTACTAGCTGTGACCAGTCGCTAATATATAACCTATGGTCACGTAAACCGCGAACCCATTTATCAACTTTTTCTTGTTGAGTTAGTTGTTTTAAGATATAATCTTTAGTCCAATTACCGTTGGGTAACTGTTTATATCCATTATCCCCAATAACTTCTTCAGCAATATCAAGTACAGGATTTTCAAAAATTGCAAAATAATTTGCTAATATTTCTTCTTCAGTTACCAGCTCAGCTTCTTTGTTTAGAACAAAGCTTACGCTTACTTGCGCAGAATCAAATTGCATTGGATGATTTATAACACCACCACTTCCGTCTAATTTAATATATAATTTCATGTTTTATTTAATTAACTAATATCATCCGTTAAAGTACCAGGAAACTCTCTGCCTTTACCCCAAATAATACGACAACCACCCTGAGCACCATTCCCACCAGTATATCCATTAAATCCGTGGGTACCGCTACCTCCCGCACCACCACCATAGTTGCCGCCTACAGTATATTGACCGTTAGGACCAAAACTAGTCCAAGGACTTTGACCTAGTTGACCACTTACTCCGCCGCCAGCACCGCCACCGCCACCATTACCAAAACCAGTATAACTAGTATAACCACTATAGGGGCTGTAAAAGTAAACAGTGGCTGAGCCAAACCCGTCTGGTGGAACTTGAGTGCCTCGTAAACCAGTTCCGCCACCGCTTCCGCTTCCGGCAAAGCTGCTATAAAAACAACCTCCGCCACCACCAAAACCAAAACTTGGACTACCTCCGTTGCCACCAGCACCAGTGTATCCACCGGCCCCGCCGCCCGGAGATGCAAAGAAACCAGTAGTTCCGCCATTGCCTCCGCCATCACCAGTATAAGTACCATATTGTGCAAAACCGTTGTCGCCTGCTGCACCACCACCGGCTCGCACAACGCTAGTATTAACTACGTAGCTTTCGCCACCGTTGCTAGCACCAAAACTCCAGTGTCCACCTCCAGCACCTACTACTACGGTTACACTTCCGCCAGGTTGAACTTGAATATTATTTCTCCAACCTAATCCACCACCACATCCTCCTGGATATGCCCAGATATAGGGGCCACCTCCACCACCACCAATAGCTACAGCACTGATGGTTGTAACACCTTTGGGCACAGTCCAGGTAAAAGTACCCGCACCTACATTGGTGCCAAATAGGGCTTGTCCTGGAGGTGCTACATAAGCAGGGCCGGTTGCACCGCCTGTAGGGGGAGCTAGTATAACCTGAGAAGAAACTCTATTTAGAAATGTCATGTTATACCTTAATTATAGTTTGATTTTGCACCAATTACATGCGCTACAGCACTGTTAACAGTAATTATAGAGTATACTATTAACTGTATTTGGTTACTGCTTTGACTAGGAGTAGTGCCACTCTGCCATTTAACACTTGCTGCGGTACCGTTTATTGTTAATGTAGTTGGTATTTGCATACTACCATTAGGCGATATAAAAGTTACTGTAACTACCCCATTGTTAGCTAAGTTAACATTAGTTAAATTTATAGTTGTGCCAGGGTTACTTGCTACATAAAAAGTACCTGCATCTGTTAGTGAAAAAGTACTTGTTTGATATAAAGGAGTACTCATCGTTTCCTTTACTTCACTTACTGTTAAGTTTTCAATTATATTTGCACTCATTATCTATCTCCCCATTGCGTAGCGCAAGTTGTCCATAATTGTGGTAATAGACTAGCAAAACCGCCTGCATACGTTAATATTGGTCTTCCACGAACTAAATGTGATAGCATACGCATATCGCAAATAACTCCATTTGATCCAGTAAAAGTTTCATTTAATTTACTAAAGTAGTTTGTATCTTTAAATCTATATGTAGTTTGATAACAATCAGTACTGGTTAATGCTATTAAAGCAGTTGTATTAGCAGGAATAGTTACGCTTCCTGTTAATTCTTTATACATAGTATTATTGCTGCTTGTTACATTTGCCATACTTGTGCCAGTTACAGTAGTTACAGCACTATATTTACCAGCATTGGGAACAAACGATGCTAATACTCCGCCTTCATTTCCACTACTCCAATAGTTAGATACATATCCTGTTATGTTTACTGAAACACTTCCACTATTAGTATTGCGAATTGGTAAGACTCTAAGAGTATGTCCAGGATTACCTTGAACATTATCCCAGTGCATAACATCTCGCATATACCCTACGCGATTACCGCTAGCAAACTGTACTCTACGAGGCAATTCATCTTCTGAATCTCCACCCTGCATGTACTCGCTGGTAACATTTTGATTACTTTGACCATCACCTAATAGCATATTCCAAAATTGGATAGCACTATTGTCGGTATGTATTTGATAGTTTGTGTACGTAGTCCAACTACTACTGCCGCCCCACTCACCTGTTGAGTAAATGTTGCTACGATCAGTATGCGAAGATACTGTGCCAACATTATAACTACTTTCTGGAGCAACAAGCCAGCTTTCTGCAGGTTGAAAAACTGTAGGATTTTCAAAGGACAAGTTTCCTTGTCCGTCAGTTTGAACAAACTTTCCCGAAGCTGCGTTACTTACTGGCAACGTAAATGCAGTTCCACTAGGTTTTTGTATTTGATCAGTAAAAATTCTTGACATTTATCTGTCTCCATAGTTAACTGCACATTGTTTCCAAATAGCTGAAATTTGTGGGGTAAAACTACCTGTATAATTTAAATCGGTAAATCTACTATTGTGCAAGTTAAACAACATACGCATATCACAAATAATACCTGGATTGCTAAAAGTTGTATTTAATTCGTTAAAATAGTTTGTGTCTCTAAACCTATATGTGGTCATATACTGATCAGTACTTGCTAAACAAACTAGTACTGTTTTACCTGCCGGTATACTATAAGTACCACTTAAACTATTAGATTGTGCACCGTTTTGTGTATATGCAACCCTAGTACCTGTAACACTTGTTACTGTACTATATGTAGTACTATTAGGTTCAAATACTGCTAGACACGAACCTTCATACCCATTAGACCAATAGTCGCTAGCACGTCCACTAAGAGTAACTGTGATTGCAGCATTAGTAGTATTACGTATCGGCATAACTCTCCAGCTTGCTCCAGGAGTGCCTGTGGCATTATCGTAGTGAAAGAAATCTCTAGCATAGCCTAAACGCTTACCATTTGCAAATTGTAGTGTTCTTGCAAATTGATGTTCTGAATCTCCGCCAGGCATAAACTCAGTGGTTGTATCAGTTCTATTAGCTTGCCCATCTCCAAGTACCATGTTCCAGAATTGAATAGCACTATTATCTGCGTCAATAGCATAGTTATAAAACGTTGTCCAAGCACCGCCACTAGTCCATTCACCAGTTGAGTACGTATTTTCACGATCACTGCGTGTTACAATACTACCTATAATACCTTTACCTTCTTGTACAGGTAAACCTGGTTGAGTTGGAGGATTTGGGTTTGTCATAGTGCCCCAACCCAAATTTCTACTACCATCGGTTTTCATGAACTGACCAGCAGTTCCATCGGTTGCAGGAATATTAAAAGCTGCTGCAGTATTATCTATTATATTAATTGTTCCACGCATTGCTCCGTGGTACTGACAAACATAATATAAAGTATTTGGGGCACCACCAGGAACTGTAAAAGTTACAGTTCCTGTTTGCGCTCCTGGATTAGTAACTCCACTAGTATATACATCACTAGAGCTATAAGCACTATTTACTGTTTGTATATGAAATGGATGCCCGTTTGCATTAATGTTAAAGGTATAAGTAGAACCTCTAACCAGAGTTAATGTTGGGTTGGATTGAGTATTAATTGTATAAGAGCCTGAACCCGAATTAGTAACTGTGAGTACGCTAGGACTACTAGGCACTGTTAGTTTTTGTATTTGGTCTACTATAATCTTTGACATATGCTAATTCCTATTATACTACTGGTGCAGGCGGAATTGTAACTTCTAGTGGGAATCCTGGTTGAGCTGGAAGATTACGTAAAGCTTCGCGGAAGGTGGTAATTTCAGCTTGTTTAGCGGCTGTAAATTTAGCCCAACGATCTGCAAGCATCCAAGAATCAGAAATTGCTAACATTTGATCTCGTTCCCAGCGCATTTTATTTGCGGCTGCAGCAGTACGAAGTGTAGCTAATTCAGCATCACATTCTGCATCAGTTGCAGCACGTACAGTATCGCCGTCTTTAATAATACGACGAGCTGACATTAGTGCGTCATCGCAAACAGTCCAGTCAGCTGGATTTTCAGTGGGTGGCAACAGTCCTTGAACTTCTGATGCCATATTTTGTTCATTGAATTTTACAAACATTTTATCTATCTCCAAAATTAGTGGCAGTTTTAGTCCAAAGTGGAGCTAAAATACCTGTGCCGTTGCAGGTTCCTGAGGTCGGCAAGTTAAAATTACTGGTATACAGTGATGACAACATACGCATATCACAAACAATACCTGGGTTGCTAAAAGTATAGCTATTACTTAAGTAATAAAAATAATTTGTATCTTTAAATCTATAAGTAGTTTGATATGCATTAGTATTAACTAAGCATACTAAAATAGTAGTATTAGCTGGAACAGTAGTGCTACCACTAAGACTTGCTCCGGTTGTATCAGTACTAGTTTGACTATATCCAAGTCTAGTAGCCGATACTGTAGTTACAGTACTGTATGTGCTAGTATTAGGTTTAAGTACAAATAAACAAGTTCCTTCATAGCCTTGTTCGTAGTAATCACTAGCATATGCATAAAAAGGAACACTTATATCTGCATTTGTAGTATTACGAATAGGCATAATTCTAAAAGTATGTCCGCCGTATCCCGTAGCATTTTGCCTCATGTACCTGTCGCGTTTATAACCTAAACGAGTACCGTTACTAAACATTAAAGCTCTAGAGCCGCTACCGCGCTCATCATCACCAATTTGCCATTCAGTAGTACCTTGAGGTACTCCGTCACCCAAACACATATTAACAAACTGTATAATGTTGGGATCGGCATGGCTGTTATAAGCAGTATAAGCATCACCGCTAGGGCCTGTCGAACTCCAGCCTGTACTGCTGTAGCCATTTGCGCGATTAGTAAAACTTGAAACACTACCAACTATACCTTTGCCTTCTTGCGCAAGTATTGGTGCTCCTGTAAGTGGAAAAGTATACGTGTTACCAAATGTTAAATTTCCACTGGCATCTGTTGTTAAAAATTGATTTGCTGTGCCGTCAGCAAGGGGGAACGACAATGTCGCTCCCCCTGGTCTTTGAATTGTATCTACTACAAGTTTTGACATTTAATAGTATCCTTATTATTTTGAAAGTGCAAATCCAGAAGGATTCATAATTGTATGATATCCACCGTTTTGTATAGTATACGTTGCCGTACCAGAAATAGTAAGTGTATCCATACTAAATGCTAACTTATTGGGCGGTAATGATTTATCAACACCGATCGTACTAGTTAGGTATACTTGGTCGTTATTATCTACATAAGTTTTAACCGCATACTCTGTTGGAACAGCAGTATTTGAATTACCACTCATACTAACGTCGCTAGAAAACTCGTTAATAGTTTCGCCCAGCTGCGCTCCAATAGATCCCAGTTTCAAGCTAGTCAAACCTGCCAGATCGAACGCGTTAGCATTCAGCGTAGCACGTCCAGTTGCTTGGTCAATACGGAAATACTCACCAACTCGGAAGTTACCGTCTTGGTCTGTACTTACATAGTATACGCGTCCTGGGAAGACCTCATTTGTTTCATTACCTTGTGCAGCAGCTTGCGTTGGTGTACCTGGATAGTTTGTAGTTGTTACACCACCAGTACCAATTGACAAGAAGTCGTGACCCGTTAAACGAATCTGCGAATACTTACTACGTAAAGTAACTGCTGTACCACTAGCACTACCATTTGGTTTTTCTTGCGCTAAGATAACTGTGATTTCACTGTTAGCATTAACATAAGTACCTGTTACACTTTGAACCACATAAGCATAGGTATCGCCAGTTAGTTGAATACTTTGTCCAGGTTTAGGTGCAGCTGTTAAGCCTTTCATTACCAGAACAAAACCTTTTTGGTCTTCTAGTGCGCCTGCGCTGATAGTACCTGTACCACCATTGGTAAATGTTAAACCATTACCAAAAGCAAAAGTACCTGAAGTATCTCGTAAGTATACTTTATTAGCACTGTACTGTACATTTGTAACAATGCCGGTACCGCCACCGCTGCTTGTACATGTATCGCCTACATTAATTGTGCCACCAGTATAAACAAAGTTAAGTTGTTTACCTAATAATTGACCAGTTACTGCTGTTTCGGAAGCTCCAAAACCTTGAGACACTGCACCCCAAGTACCGTAACTATTGTTACCGTTAAGTGCACGAATAAATCCACCACCAGTTGCTATGTAACCAAAATAATTGTAATATGTAAAGCAACTTACAATTTCTGATTTACCTTCATCTTTTACCCAATAACCAACACCATTATCATTGATAATAGTATAGCCGTGGAAAATCATTGTTTTAGCACCAGTAGTATGTACTGTACCATCAATTAAAGCACCGATAGCACCCGAACCAATAAATGAACATTCTAAGACATAAGGAGATTTGTGAGTGATTGGTGACGCAGGATTGAGTCGAACCACAACGCCTTTGATTGTAGAAGTAGTAATATCGCTAGGAGTAGAACCTGGAACCCAGCCAGTCATTCCCCTAAAAGTCATCTTGTTTAAAATTGAGCCATTGCTCAGCAAGAACATTGAAGACTGATTGTTTGGTGTTACACCATCATCGCTATTACCAGTTTTTGGCTCAACTATAACTGTACGCTGATTGTCCCCAACAATAGCTACATTAGCAGGAACTGTAATTGGTAATTGCTCGCTGTAAGTACCTGTTTTAACAAAAATTGTAGAACCTTCCTCAGCACGCTGACAAGCATATTTAATACTTGCAAACGGAGTAGACATATTACTACCGCTAGTAACTGCGTCACGTCCGTGAGGTGCAACATAGTAAACTTTTGAAGATTCGGTAGCACCTAACCATTGTGCTGCATTACCAGTTGCATCTGTTGTTATAGATCTACCAACTTTAGAACCGTTAGGATTTAGCGGAGCTTGATTAATACTATTATTTAATAAATCATAGTATAAGACAGTTCCAGTATTTGTATCAGGTATAGATTGTAGTTCCCCTGAACTATTAATAACTGACACACCTAAAAATTTATAATTAGTATAAGGTATTCCGTATGTTTGTAATTCTTTTATTTCTTTTTCAGCATACTGGAAAGCTTCGCGCACTGTATCAAATAAGTACGAACTAGGAATCTTAACAACACGATCAGTACTGGATACTGCCATAAAGTAAGTATTAGTAAATTTTCCAGCTGGAATATTGTTTGTGTCGTATCCTGTGCTAACATTAACATAATTGTTATACTGTGGAACAGGAGTCAGTGTTGTAGTTGAAGCAAATCCAGTAGCCCCACCAGTATCAGTTACAACAATATTTGCATAACTATAGTGACGTCCACCATTAGTAACTGTAACTCCCAAAATACCGCTTGGTGTAGCAGCAACTGTGAAGTTAGCTCCTGTGCCTGCTGTAGAACTATTAACTTGTACTGTCGCGTACGTATAGTTTGTACCAGTATTATTTAAAGTAATACTATCGATAGTGTTACCTTGAGCTAATGTTACCGAAGCAGAACCTGCAATAGCGTATTGGTTAGCCGTTAATTGTACAGTTGGTTGACTAGTATAATTTTTACCTGGATTTGTAACAGTTATAGAGCCTAATGGATAGCCACTAAGAATTGCATTAGCTGTTGCTCCTGTACCACCACCGCCAGTAATGGTCATAGTAGCATAAGTATACCCGTGACCTTGATTTGTAATTACAATATCAGTTACGCCACCAGCAGTAACTTGAGCAGTTGCCGTAGCTTCGTGTCCATCACCAGTAATAGTTACTGTAGGATTGCTTGTATACCCGCTACCCACATTGGTAATTTCGTAATCAAAAATTGTACTTTTACGAGTATGTACTGTTGCAGCAGCACCAGTACCGTTACCTGAAATTGTTACAGTAGCATATGTATATCCACTACCTGGTGAGGTTAAATTAATATCTGTGACTGCGCCAGCAACAATTGTTACTGTTGCTGTAGCACCGGTACCGTCCCCGTTAATTGTAGCGGTAGCAGTTGTATATCCACTACCCAAAGAGTCCATATGAACTGCAGCAATTGGAGTACCTAGGTTAAGGGTTACAGCAACTGTAGCACCTGTACCACCACCACCAACAACTGCTCCGGTAACGCTAGTATAGCGTGAACCATTATTTGTAATAGCTGCGCTTGCAACGTTCTTACCTGGCGGAACAACAATAGTTGCGGTAGCACCACTACCATCACCAATAAGTGTAACAGTAGAATTATTAGCGTAGTTATATCCACCATTGTTAAGTGTAATTGATTGTAGTGCAGCACCTGCCAAAACTGGAGTTACTGTAGCACCTTCACCATCACCTTGAACACTTAATGAAGTTGATAGTCCACTATAACCGCTACCTTGAGAAGTAACTGTTACGCCACTTAAAACACCTAATTTATAACTTAATAAATTATCGTTATTATCTGCTAGTTTCCAGTCATTAACATCACGTACTAAGAATTTGTTACCAGTTTTTACAGGACTTGTAATAGTTAAATCTGCATCACGTAATTCGCCAGCTTTAGTATTTGTATATGTACCAGTACCAACAGTTCCTGGTGTAACACCATGACCGCTTACTAATTTAATGCCTTCGGCACGTTTGATATAAGCTAATGTAGCTCCATCAATTGAAATGCCGTGTCGTTGATCTTCTACTGATATTGAGCGATTGTTTTGGCTAGTCCCACGAACAGCAGCAACATTTGCTTTTGTAGTTAAAATTTCGTCGTTACGTGTAGTACCATTTGTTAATGATGCGCCACTAAAGTAGAAATAGTTGTAGCCATTGATATTTGAAGCGGTACTAGTTACTAAAGTAGTTTTCTCGTAACGTACTCCGCTAATCCAGTACACAAACTTTGTTTGTCCAGCTACGGGATAAATGGCAAGAGTTTTTGCTATTGCTGCAGTTTGATAGGCTGTGCCAGTAGCAAACTGACTGTTCTCGCGAACAGTAACATCACCGTTTTTGTCGATTGAGTAAACTCGCGTACCGTTATCACTAAATTCTACCACACCACGTGTGTCAGGATGCTGATTATCAAAACCAGTAGGGTCAACAGTTGTATTTGTAACTGTAGAACCAGAGATAACATCTAGTACTCCATCAATAACAACATTGTTATTGATATTGGTTGTACCAGTTGCAGCACCGATTTCAACTGTAGTTGCGGCTCCAGCAATATTTACTGTAGTAGCTGTATTATTTAATAAGTTAAAAGTTGTTTGGTTGGTAGTAAGATCACCACCTTTAACTTGCACATCACCGTCAACAGTTAAGTTATTCTTAACAGTAGTTGTACCAGTCGCGGCACCAACATTAACTGCGGTAGCAGCACCAGCCAAATTAACTGTAGTAACTGTGGTATTTGCAAGATTGAAAGTAGTTCCCGAAACGGTTAAATCACCACCATCAACATTAAGATCACCATCAACATCTAAATTACCCGATACACGAGTATTACCCAGTGTAGAAGTACCGTCAGTTGTAAGTGTAGTACCGTTTGTAAGATTTAAACTACCGCCATTGATATTAATAACTGCACCGTTTTGTGCAGTATAACTTGCAGCAACACCGCTGGCAACTAATGGGCCCAGAATCGTTCCGCCTGTAGTAGCATTAATAAATCTGTCTACGTATGATTTTGTAGCTGCGTGCAACGGGTCTGTGGGTACTGCAAACAAAGTAAGCATACCCAACATTGCATCGCCATCTTTAGACAAGAATCCTTCTGCGCCAGTAGCAAAGCTGCTCCAATTTGCATTTGTTCCGCCAGCTGGGTTACTTCCGCCTAAACTATCTACGTTTGCAATAAACGAAGAGGCACCAGCCTTAACAACGTCATCTTTGTAGTATTGTGTAGTACTTACCCAAGGACCCATCCAACGAATACCGCTGTTAAACTTCTGCCATTTGTTAGCAGCTAAGTCAGTAGCAAATACTGTAGAAGCGTGTGGTAAAATAGAGATATAAGTATTACCACCATAGGTAACAACTTCATCTGTTGCGTATTGTGTTGTAGTAGCCCAAGGACCGCTAACTTTAAATCCAGCAACAATTTTATCCCAAGTAGCTGTAACAGTAGGGTTAACGTTTTGGTTATCTGATTTTGCGCGATATAGTGAACCACCATACCCAATAACTTCATTAATTTTATAAGATGTTGCGCTAGACCAGTTGCCTTGGTAGGAAAAGCCTGAGCTATATACTTGCCACTTAGTAGCATCAGTAGGTAAGTTACCAGTTGTTACGCCAAGTGAAATATAAACATTACCACCATAACTAACAATATCGCCTTGGAAATATCCAGTGGCGTTAGCATAATTACCTTTGTAACTATTACCTGCTGTTAACAATTCCCAATTTGCGGCAACTGTAGGCAGTGTGTTAGATTGTGTTAATTTTGAACGATAAATGTTATTACCATAAACAACAATATCGTTTACAAAGTATTCAGTTACTGCGCTATAGTTACCATTAAACTTAATACCACCAACATACAGTTCCCAGTAACCAGTGTTACTCGGAGGATTGTTAGTAGTCTCTGTTTTAGCACGATAAATGTTAGCACCGTATGCAACTAAGTCATTTGGTTTGTATGCAGTAGCTTCATTGTAAATACCGCTAGGGCTAACACCTTCTACAAATTTATCCCAATAAACAGTATTTGTAGGTAAATTATTTGTTCCATCTTGTTTTGCAACAAAAATAGATCCGCCGTATTTAACAACGTCATTCTTTTGATAAGAAGTTGTTGCAGAGTATGCACCCTCATACTGAATACCGTCTAGGAACCTAGACCAGTACGTAGCGTTAGGAGGAGTAATATTTACGGAATCTTTGACGGCAACGTATACAACACCGCCGTGCGCAACTCCGTCGCCAATCTTATAGTTACCAGCTGTACTAAAAGTACCGGTAAAGTTAAAACCTTCGACCATCAAGGCCCAATAAGCCGTATCTGTTGGCAGTACGCCAGCTGTTTTTAACGCAAATGTATATACATATACGTTACCACCATACTTAACGATATCATTAGATTCGTATGTAGTGGCATTGCTCCACTGACCAGCAAAGTGGAAGCGTAATTTTCCTAGATCAATAAGTTGACTCATATTATATTAGCCTCATAAGTAAGTGTCCTTTGTTACCCCATTCAAATTGAATAGTATCTTTTGACCAAACCCACTGTTTGTAGTCATACTTATCAATCGTACCATCTTGTGGTAGTGAGACTGGAGTGTCTCCGTCTAAAATCTCAATGTTTAGATTGCCTGTGTCGGGGTCTAGACGAAACCCATATAACACTTTGTCGGCTAAATCTGTGCCTTCGTAAAACCCACCCATTATGAGACTCCTTGTAATATTGAGAAGACTGCATCAATGCTAGAATCTACTTTGGCGGAGATAATTAATTTATCTCCTGTGGCAAGAACTAACTTATTACCTTTTGATAATTCGTATGGATCGCCCGCATCAATTCTTTTATCTTTGTGAATGTAGGTATCTTCCAATCCCCTACGAATCTTTAATGTAAAAGGAATGGTTGTACTCTTTAAATTTGAGATACTTCCACCAATTACAATGCATTTTTCTGGTGCTGTAAAACTAACTACTTCGGTAGTTCCAACGGCACGTGATATTGCGTTTACAAATACTGTTGCCATATGTTACCCCAATGCAATTGCCATAATAATAGCTTTTTCTGTTGCTATTTGTTCCGTAAGAGCAGTGCTTCCACCACCACCGCTAGATAGTGAAGAAATGTTGCCCTGATTGTTTTTATAGTAAAGAATACCGTCTGCAGTATTTAGAGCTAACTCACCGTCTTCTAAATCTGCTGCTGTAGGAACTTTTCCAGCTACAGCACTTCGCCTAACTTGTAATTTTAGTTTTGCGTCAACCGCAATAACAATCCTAGTACCACCACCTATAGTAACAATACCTGCTGTATAGCTAGTACCAGGATTAGTTATAGTTATAACACCATTAGCAATACTGATTCTTGCGTCACCGTTTCCTCCATTTACTACTATATCGGACTGTCCATTATATGTTGCAATTGTATCATATTGTACAGCAGAAGTAATTGGTCCAGTTAATGTTGTCATAACGCTTCCTTATTAATAAGTACCAGCATCAACAACACTTAAATATACAGATCCGTTAGTAAGTGTAAACTGGGTTGCATCAAAACTTGCCAAACCTTTTACTAAAGTTGTAGCAGTTGGTATCACTGACTGAAAAATAGAAGTTACTAAACCTTTACCGTTAACTGTAATTGTTGGCACAGTGATTGCATCACCATATGTACCTACATTAGAGTTAACTGTTGTCAATGTAATTGCGGCACTAACTGCAGCACTTCCATCAACTGCTGTTAAAGTAGCTGTTGCGTCGCCTGTTAAACTCAAGTTACGTGCTGTTTTCCATTTGGTTGCTGTTGAAGCATTGCCAACTAACTCAGCATAAACATTAGTAACATTTAAATCTTTGTTTAAGTTCCAGCGGTCATCAGCACTTGTGTAAGTTAACGTAGCTGCAACTGTTGGGCCTTTTACTGTAATACCGCCACCATCAGCTTGTGCTGCACTAGTAGCATCTTTGGCTAACTCAAGGTTTTTATCGCCAACAGAGACTGTTGTTGAGTTAACTGTAGTAACAGTACCTAATACTGTTAAATTACCAGTTACTTCAGCATTACCCGCAATTTGAATATTTGTAGCAGTAATGTCGTTTGAGTTTAATGTGCCTGATACAGTTACATCGTTAAACGTTACGTTTGATGTAGGCGATACGGCTTGTGGCAAGTTGATGGTAACTGTATTATCTGTAATAGCAGTTGTAACCCCAACTCCGCCCCTAATTGTTAATGTATCTGTTAATAAACTAACTGTATCTGTTCCAGCATTACCTGCAATAGATAAGTTAGTTGCAACTGCTACAGTTCCTGCAGCAGTTAATCGACCTTTTGTGTCAACTGTAAAAGTAGGTATTGCTGTAGCACTACCATAATTACCAGCAGTAACTCCAGTATTTGCTAAAGTAAGTGCTGCGGAGATATTGGCTGAACCATCTACTGCTGTTAAAGTAGCAGTACCGTCACCTGTTAAACTTAAATTACGTGCATTTAACCACTTTGTAGTTGTATCAGCATTTCCGATTAGATCTGCTGTAATGCGACGTGCAACAAAGTCACCGTTTGAGTCACGCTTTACTAAAGTGCCTACGTTATTCAAGTTAGTGGCTGCGTCAACCATGTCGGTATAGCGCTTACCACCAATAATAATGTGATTTACTGCGTTTCCTGCGGTTTCAACACCTAAACCAACATAGAGTCTATCACCACCGTTTGAGCCATTATCCGTTAAGCCAGAATAGGCTAACTCACCCGCTGCTAGTACCCCAGGATTACCTGATGTTTCACTTCGCTTAATTCGTAAAATTGAAGCCATATTCTATCCTTTAATACTGTCCAGCTTCAAAAATTTGTTTTTCAAACAAATTAGTTGCTGTCCACAAATTTGTTGCTGTGTTATAAACTAACACACCGCCGTCTTTTAATTGGCTAACATCTACGTCAGCAGAGTTTGTTAATGAGTTTACTGCAGGAGGTGGCATCATACCACTAGTAATAATTCTTGGAGGTTTATCGTCGGTTACTACAGTAGTTACTACTTGTTCCTGAATAACACTAGTATCACCACTTTGGGTTACGATTACTTCAGCACTCATCGTGTAACCTCCTGAACTAGTGTAAGATTTCCACTAATAAAAGGGATTACATTGTTGCCGTTATATAGTTCTAAACTATATACTGCTGTTGCAAATGAGAAGTTTTGTGTAACATTTGCTAATAGTGTAATCTGAATTGTTTTAGTAGTATTGTCTAAACTAATTTGCGAATTCTGTGTTGTGGCTTCATGAATAACTGTTGGACTATCCACTGTTTCACGAATTTGCATACGCGCAGCAAATCCAGCTAGTGATACTGGTTGATTAAATTCTACTACTCCGCCGCTTGTATATGTATTATATGCTAAACTATTTACTTGATTTATTTCAACAGTAGTGGCGGTAGGTGTAAGAGTAGACAAGTGATAATCTTCACCTGTACTATTAATTTCTTTCATGCCGCCAGCACCAACTACACGAAATCTCCAACCTACTGGTAGATTATGTGGTGTGGTGGTGGTAATTACGCAAGGGGCTGATTTTGCAATAGACTGAATTGGTACATAAACTTTTGTTTCTGATTCCCAACGAAATGTCTCTTGAAAAGTGCTGCCTTGGTAAATTTTATAGTTAATTTTTGCTGGTTGCATTAGCCCACCTTAACCTTTTTAGCTGCTGCTATAGTAGCCGACACTCGAAACTTGTTAACTTCTTCAGTTAGTGCAACAACTTCAGTTTGTAGTTGCTGATTCTCAACGCACAACTGTGCTAGTTGAGTATTTAGCAGAATCATTTCTTGCTGCAAGCGATTTAACTCAGTGGCAAGTAAGGTATTCTGTTGACTCATACGTTCTAGCTCCGTGTGCATTAAAGTAATTACGCTAGTTTCCGCATGGGTACTTTTCCAGTCTTTTAACAGTTTCTGAATTCCAACTGAGAAAGCAACAACTGCTAACGCAACTAGTGAAACTGTCTGAATGAGGCTGTGGTTATCAATCTCCACCATAATCAGATCTCCTTATTAGCAGTGGTTGTATATTTAATTATATTCTAAACGGCAGGTCTGCCCTTTACATCTAGTTAAAAGCTTGTCAAGAAAAAAGGTTGACAAACTCTGACAATTTGATATATTATACCACAAGGGCGCATAGTTGTCAATGCAAAAAAATACCCTGCCCATATAATGGACAGGGTATTTTGGCAGTGAAGTTTTAAAGTTTTTAGTTATTAAGTTATAGACCAATATCCAAAAGCTGAGTCATCCCCACCACTAACACTACCGTCTTTTGTATAACGTACTTTAATAGTATGAGTTCCTGCACTAATAGGTCCTGTAAGGGGGCCACTATTATAGTTGCCGCTTCCACGCGCATACTGAACATCATCAAAGTATATTTCTCCAAAATCATAATTTGCTTCACTACCTACTATTAAATATGCAGTGATTGTTCCAGCCTGACTTACGGTAAACGTTCTGGTTACTTGACTGTCTATGAGATTTCTGCCTACCCCTCGACAACGTATACCATCGTATGCAGCTGAAGGCGAGCCCTCTACATCAGTATTTCCAGGATCATTAGTAGTAGAACTATAATTACTAACTACTTGTCCAGCTGGTGGAGTGTACCCACAGTAAGCTGCATTTGTTTCAATTACTTGAACATAACTGCCGCCGCTTCCATCAGCATAATTACCATAACGAGTATATTGATTAGCGCCTGTACCGCAATATTGACTTAATAAAGTTCCTGCTGCAGGATTTGCGGCTGTAACAGTCCAGGAAGCTTGACGAGTGTTACCACTGTCTACAAAATACACATAAATTGTATAATTACCAGGATTGAAACCTGCTCCTGCATCTCCAGTAGGGCCAGTAGCACTACCACTACTATTTAAGTAATAAGTAGGGCTATCAAAATTAAGACTATTTACACTAAATCTATAACTTCCGTTTGGCTTACCGCCGCTAGCATTAAAGGTAACTCCGTTTGGATACGTTACAGAACTTGGAGTCATACTTATTGTTTCGTTATATACAACTGCTGGAACGCTTGTATCATTTACAGTTGTTTGTCCAGTATAGCCCAAAAGATCATTATATCCAGAATCTGCATAAAAGAACACAAATACGGTTTCATTGCCTTCAGACGTAATATCGTTACGTAAAGTTCTATAAAAACTACCCGTATTGTTATTAATAGTTACAAAACCTTCATTTGTAAAGCTAGTAAAGTCATTGGCATCTGCGCTACCGTAATTAATCCAGTATACTCTAGTACCATTAGCCACATTTGTTGTAGTAACAGTATAAGTAATAGTTTGGCCTTCATCTACTATACTTTGATCGCGAGCAAATGAATAGGTTGGTGCTGGAGCAGTTACTGTCCAAGAGGCTGATCTAGTATGCCCTGTAGCAGGGAATCTTACATATAAAGTGTGTGAACCAACAGCCTCACCAGGAGCTGCGGCATTATTTGTATAATTACCGCTTGCGTCTAAAGTTACAGAGCCGTCATAATTAGTACTGTCTATACTATACTGTACTTGTGTATTTGGAACACCACCAGTAATTGAAACAGTAACAGTATTAGGGTAAGGTACACTAGAGGGGTTAATAGTTAATACTTCATTAACATTATTACTAGTATCATTAATACTTACGCTGCCGCTATATCTAGCTATCTCATTAGTATAGCTAGCAGAGTCGTATAATGCTAGTACAGATGTTTCCATACCTTCATATGCCCCATTATCTGCTTTAACTACACGTGATATTGTTCCTGTATTATTATTAATAGTTACTGATGTTCCGTATAGATTATCATCATAATCTACATTTGTTGCTGAACCAAAACTTATCCACCACAATACTGTACCATTAGGAACATTAGTGGTTGTGATAGTCCATACTAAAGTATCTCCCTCGTTTACAGTGGTGGCACTAGGATATATACTGTATGTTGGTGGTGTTTTATCTTTTAAGAAAAAACCTGGCATATCTAATATAGGCCCAGTATAACTATCATTACGAAAAGTTATACCACCAAACTCGGAAGGTTCTGTAACTCCATCGTCAAGTGTAATAAGTTCTATAGTATACCGTAAGTTTTGGGTCTGGATTCCAGAACCTGGAAAACTAAAGGACCCTCGGTCGCTTTTAGTTATATTGACATACTGTGGGCCACCTGTTATTAAATAGTCAGGATCTCGGTATCTTATACTAGAAATGTCATCTAAACTTAGAGTTCCGAAACTTCCGCCTATATTTTGTCCTGCAAAAACCCAATAGATTGGATGAGCGTAATCATAAGCAGAAGTAATAGTAACAGATATTGTCAGACCTTCATCAGTAAATTGAGAACTTACTGTTGTAGTATATTGCTCAGGAGGCTTAGAAGTATCAGCAATATTTATAGTACCACTATAATCATATATCTTTGTATTTTGTGGGTAATAAATACCTAGCGTAAAATTTTCAGGACCTTCTAGTGCTACATCAGCTGTTGGCGTAATACTAATTATTCCGAAACCATCCGCATCTAGCGTTACTTGATTTAAGCTATTATCGCGATAGTCTTTGACAACAATATCTGCCGCATCAGCTGTTCCGCCAGTAATTTTAGGATATAATACAGCATTTGCAGTAGATATATTAGTAACATATATTATCCAAATAGATTCTGTACCTTCACTTAAGTTTACAGTGCCGCTTGTTTGAGAGTTGCCGTTAGGGTTAAATATAGTTACACCAGGTGTACCACCACTGGTGTCTATTATGTCAAAATCTAGATAAATTCCAGGTATATTAGTAAGATCTAGCCTTGCTCGCTCTGTGCCTTCTGTTAAAAAATCTCTTTTAATGATTATAACGGCATTATCTCTACCATTATATCCACCATTAGATTGAGCATTGGCAACGGGTAGTGCTTCAATTGTAAAATTACCACTAGTTCCTTGAATAAAGTCACTTGCACTAGCGGTACTACTGTATACTAATCTCCAAGGAATTACTGTTCCGGGTAAGATATTTTTTGTTAATAGTGAGAATAGCACTGTTCTAGAATTATTACCAGAGTTTTCATAGAAACCCGGCACTCCGGCGTTTGTAACGTCTGGAGTTTGTGCAAAGATTAGGCTATACGCTTTGTCTTCGGTTAAAGAAACTGTGGCTGATGCTAGCCCATTGTTTAAGCTTAAAGTTAGTGTTTCGGTTCCTTCAGCTACATAATCTTCGCTTATATACAACGAAATAGTAGCAATATTATTTACTACAGTAAAATATCCTGTTAAAGAACCCTGACTTACATATTGGCCATTGCTATGTACAAAGTCTATATCACTAGCAGTAATATTAGGTCCACTTATAGTATATGATGCTTGGTAGCCTGTAGCTATTCGTGTAGTTCTAAGCGTAAAAGTAACTTTATTAAGACTGCTGCTAAGATTTTCAGGTACAGTTGTTCTATCAACAGAAAGACTAAAAGTAGAAGGCCAATCGCCTACTGAGTAGCCGCGATCAAGAGGCCCTGCATCTAAAGCTAAAATTTGTAGTTTATATTGCTGACCTAACCAACCAGCATAAGAGTTTGATCCATAATTCCACCAAGTATTATTAGGTACTCCTATTAATCTATCTCCTAATCCTAATGCTTGAGTAGCTTGAGTACCACAATGTACAGTTCTAGTACGTATTATACTAGTGTTACCTGTATCGGTGCCAGAGTCTATTCTTTGTACCATAGTTCTATGGACCTTAACTGAGCCCATGGTAACGCCGTCTAAATCATATTCGGTATAGAAATATTGAGATGCTGTTGGTATTACAAAAGCGGTGCTGCTTGGAGGAGAAGCAGTAGTTATAGTATTTGATCTAATATCTGCACCATTCCAGTCAGGGCCCGATACATATGGCGGAGGTGGAATAGTCCAGTCTTGGAACGAGTAGCTTTTAAGTTGTATGTGTAACTTTGCAGAATCATACATGCATTTAGCAGTATTATCAAATACCTGCATACCATAGCCGCTACTACGTATATTATTTGCTATTTCTTTACTTCCAAAAAAGTATACTTTTGGTATAATTGCCTGAAGTTGCTCCGCAGTAGCTGTTGCTAGCCAAGCTTCTGGAACCATTGCAAAAATAGAAACATATTGCTCTCCTGTACCAGGTATGGGTAACGTATCTATTCTAGGATTATTTACTAGATGTATTGGGCCTGCTCCAGCGGTACTACCACTAGGTTGCTGAATGCCAACATCTTGAGTAAAGTACCAAACATTACTATCGTTACTACGTGGAAGTGTATATGCATAAAAACAATCACTAATATCTGGCGCTATATATCTTATATCGTAAATAAACCAAGTACCATTTGGTCCGTATGGACTGTTATTATTAGTACTTGGTTGTTGATTGACACTGGACCCTGGAGTAAATATACCAAAATCAAAAGCATTATAACTTATGTCTACAGTCTTATAGTTTAATCCAAAATAATTAGTACTTCCTGTAATAGATCCATCAATATACCAAGGCTTAACATTGGAATCATCAACGACTAACTCGCCATTGGTATTCGTAAATTTAAATCCGTAACTCATCGTGCTAGTACCATTAAAATTGTTCCGCGTCTACCTGAAGCGGGAACAGTTGGATTGATTTCACCATATTTTATTTGCGGATAACCACTAGTACCGTTATACACGGCCTCATACCAGTGATCTCCTCCATATAAGGTGAATAGTCTTAATCGTAAGCCTTGTAAATCTTTTTTTCCACTAGCACCGTTATAAGTAATATATCTATCACTAGAATTGCCTGTTACAAATAGTGTTACAAATTCTACAAATACTCCTGATTCACTACTAGTATCGTAGTATACGTCACCCATAGCATCAAATATTTGCATTCCATAAGCCATATATGCTCCTTAGGCTAAATTACCAATTCTTACTCGGGGTTGGCCGCTATTACTAGCGTCCCAGACTTCAATTTTATTATCGTATAAACGAATCCTATTATAATTAGTTACGTTAGGATTACCAATAGATAAATATTGAGCATCAATTGTACCAGTTACCATTTTATTACCAGTAATAGTACCTTCAACAATTAAGCTGCCAGGTATGTAAGTAGTCATTAATGCCCAGCCAACACTATACTTGTAAATTAGTGCACCATTGTAATTGTTATAGCTAACAGTGGCCATATCTCCAGCTATTGGATTTCTACCAATTACAAAAAATACTTCAGCATTTGTAGGTGCCGCGCTATTAGTAGAAGCACCTCGCTCAATTACGTAACTAGCACTACCTGGATTACCCGTATCCCCTTTATCACCAACTTTTCCATTATATGAAATAGCTCTAATCGGATAACTAGTACTAGTCCAATCTAAACTACTTTGTATAGTTTCACCTGAAGTTGCTAATGGGATAGTAATAGACCACAAATAATCTCCTGGAGTAGTATTTGAAGGTATTGTTGTTTCCCAGCCATCCGTTACAGCAAACGTTGGATTACCCCATGTATACGTAGACGCTGTGGTAGGGCGTGCTGGTGGTGTAGCACTAGAAGTCCACTTATAAATTGTTGGAAAAGCTGACATACTACCAGCAATACCTGCTTCACCTTTTGCTCCATTGTAAAGAATGGGCATTATAACTGTTTTAGTTAAATTACTAACTAAATTACCCCCACTTACGGTTAGCGTTACAGTAACGTTAACAGCATTAGCACTAGGAGTAATAGTAACAGTATCTCCAGTTGCAGTGCTTGGGCTACCGCCTTGTATGCTCCAACTACTTGTGGCTCCTGTAATATTCTGTAATACTGCAGTTAGTGTAGCATTTAAAGGTGTAAAAACAAGTGCTGCATTTTGTACAAAACTAGTATATCCTGAAATATCAATAGTTTGCGCTGAAGCAGAAATTGGAGTTTTGGTTAACTGATTAGAAACAGTATATACATCTTCTTGAATATCGCTAATAAAAGCGTATCTAACATAGTAAGGTGTACCGGCTACCAATGGAGTTGGTGTAGCTGTACCATTAGGTAGTCCTGATATAGTAATAGATAAACTTAAACCATCAAATACTTGATTTGCTCCTGTATTGGCTACTCCGAGAGCATTATAAGTATCAACAGGAGTAAAGTTTGGTGTTGCAGAACACCAAACTTTTACTTTAATTAAATCGTCTCTAACATCAGTTGTTCTGATTGTATCATATGGAGTATCTAACTTTAGTACTAGTGAGTTTACGCCTGCAAATAAGGTTCCTGCCATATTTATCCTTAAACAATTGTTTTAATTTTAATTAAAGCATACGAACTTGCAGCACTATAGTTATTAGTTTTATCTAATACTCTACATTCTACCTTATAGTCAATACCGGCTTCAGATATACGAGGTACTGGTACTTTTTCTAAGTCCAGTCTGCCTTGTCCTTGACTTTGTACTTCTGGAATAATTGGTGTAGTATCCCACAAATCTGTAGTAACATTACTTTTATATAGTCTATATGCGTAAGCCTGAATATCACTTTGCGGGTTTATAATATTTGGATCTACTACAATATAAGTTTTTTCTAAATCTAAAGTAAGTGTGGGAGACACTCCAAAGTTACTATTCTTACCGCCATTAGTAAACCAATAAGTATCAGACCAAGGTCCAACAATATTTCCAGAGTTATTAGTATATCTAGCTCTAACTTTATAAAGAAGACCCGTTGTAAGTTGCTGTACAGTAATACTAGAAGAATCTTTAGGTGCGTAGTAAGATGGAGAAGCTGTATCAAACATTACATCACCAGGAATTACCTGTAACTGAACTCTTTCTGCGCTTGCACTAAGTTTGTTAGAATTAGTATAACTAATAATTGCAGTATTAGTGTACGTACCGTTAGCTATTTTATCACTAATTGCACTATCACTATTTACTGAAACAATAGTAGGAGTTTCATTGATAATTGAAGTGACTAAATAATTAGCACTACTAGTAATATTAGAGTTATATGATAAATACCCTGATAAATCTGCGGTATAAATTTGTGGTGAATAGTCTGCTAAAGTTAATTTTGCGCTAACATTACTAGAGGTTTCTATACTTAATACGACAAGCTCTTGTGACTCTTTACTTACTTCGCCTAACATAAACAAGTCATCAGGATTTATGTTATCACCACTTGTTAGTCCTGCATTTAAAGTAATACTATTGTAGTAGCCTGTTGCAGCTATTGAGGTTAAAGCTTTTAATACACTAGCGCCTGTATTAGTTCGAACCCTAATGTTATAAGGCTTTCCGCTTTCTAAGTAAATTTCCTCTGTTAAAGTTATTGTCGCACTACCTACAGCACAATTTTTAATCCTGCCACTACCACTACCCCATAACGGAACGTCGTGTGTAACACGTACTACATCTCCACGATTGCAAACTAAGTATTCAAAGTCTACATTTAAAGTATACATTTCTGGGCGCAATTTTAACTGCGCCATATGCCATTGAGCAATGTGCTTTGCTTGTTCAAAGTTAGTTACACCAGGTAAACTAATTTCTTCAAATAATTCTGCGTTACTTTCATTTTTACCAATGTTATATACTCTATACTCGTTTGCTTGATAGCCTTTTTCTTCATCAGCAATAGTAATACGAAATGCATCAGGTATACGTGGAAGTATTTTTGTTGATTCAAACCCCCAGCTATTGTGTGGCGTAAAGTGTTGAACTACTCCTGTACGGGGCTTATCAATAACCACTGTCCATTTACCATCAATATAGTTTGGACTAGCTTTACCAGCAGAGCAAATATCTTTTAATACATCCATAACACTACTAACACTGGTCAATACTGCATTATAGCTAAGCCAAGGCTTAGTAGTATCTCTAGTATACGTACTACCAGTATAGTTCATAGGCTGACAGAATTTAAACCAATCAGCTAGTGCATTTAAATCTACATAGTTTGCAGCATCTATAATGTTATCTGCAACTCTGTAAGCATTAGCAGGATGCATCAACACATAAAGAAATAAAGCAGCAGGATTATTAGTAACGTCTACTGTTTTCCAATCATTTGTTTGCCTGTTTAATATATTAGCTTTAGTTTGTACCAAAGCATTGACACCTTCTAAGCTTCCGTTTATTTTATTAGTACTTTGCAGTTTAATAAAAGTTCTTGCTAAATAACAGTTTGGAGGATTTTTTACAACACGAATAGGAACTAATTGGTTGTTAGAATTTAATGTCTGTTTATTATATCCTGTTACTCCATATAGAATTGCTTTAGTATAATACCTATAATCTTTGTCTTCTTCTTTTTCTGTTACATCATTATTTGTTCTAAGTACTTGAATTGAGTACTTAGCTCGCGGTAAGCCTCGCATTTTATACACATAATTAAAAGCATCTTTTCGCTGAGAGAAGAATCCGTCTCTACCAAATATTAGTTCAGTGCCCATAGAACCAGCAATATTTAACCCAGCATTTTTAGTATATGTAATAGTTAAAGCTACTGCTGCTGCGCCTGTAATATTTTGACCTTTCATTCTTACTGCATGTACACTATTAGCTTCGGCATAAAACCATGTTTTTCCTATATTTCGATACGCACCAGAACCCTGAATAACAAGTAAATTAGCACCATCAATAAATACTGAGCCTAAGTCGTCGGCACTTGCTGTTACTTCGTAATATCCTGACTCTGGGAAAGTTACTTGAGCAGTTTTATCAAACTCAACTGCACCGCTAACCCATGTTCGATTAGCTTGTAAAAACGGATGCCAACCACCGTAATTACCTACACTATTTCCGGAAACAACGCCTGGAAATTGAGTAGCATTAAATATAGTTTGTGGAGTTCCGGCGGCGGCTGAATTATTTACAATTCTTCCTGCGGCTATGCTGACTACATAATCACTAGTAACTAACGAATTATAATCACTATCTAAAACAGGTTGACCAGCTGCATTAAGTTGAGGTGCACGCGTAACCGAAATAAGGCTCAGTCCTTCTATGGTAGTTGTACCAGTATTAGATAAATGCGATACTGTGGATTCAGCTAAATAATTAATTCCATAAAAACAAATAGTATGAAGTTTAACATAACCATTAGGAATAGTTGGTAATCTTAAAATTGTATTGTTGTTAGTACCCACAAAAGCTGCATAAGAGCCTTGAGTATATAAAGATACTAACCAAGGAGATGGATTTGAATATTGAAGGTCAGTAGCAGCTCCACTAAATACTTCCACGCCGCCGCCTGGTGACATAGCAAGCACATACCACTTATACAGAGGCATTGATTCTTCAGTATTTGTATTAATATAGTAAGGTGCAGAACTAATAGTAGTTTTAAATCCTACGTCACTAGGCGTTGGTGAAGAGTAGTTTCCTAAGTGATATGAAGGCAGTGTTGACCAAGATGTTTCACCTTCTTTTCGTAAACGAATTTGAATTCCGCAAGTAGCTTCGCTTGTTGCTGCGTCTTTTGTACTAATTCTTCGCATACCTTCGGGAAAGGTAAATGCTACGTCAATATCCTCAGCATATTCTGCTAGCGTAATTATTGCTGGAGGATTTCCGTCTGTTGAATTATTAACTAGTTCAATTTGTGGAAATTGTTGCTCTACGTCAGTAGGATACAATTTATCAAAAGCGTCTACAGTGCCGTTTAGCGCTTCTTGCTGTGTTCCTAGTAAGGTAACTGGCACAGGGGCGTCTTGCCCCATACTAGCTTGGCTCGTGTAGTAAACTTCATTTAAAGTCTTTGAACCTACACGAATATCGTCTATTGCTAGTGGGCCGAATCCCCATACAAGCGATAAATGTAACAAGCTAGTGTCTGTTAGCGTTTCTACGTAAGGCACTGCTCCAAGCATTGCATTTACACGCATTTTTCCAAGCACAACAGGGATTGCGCCATAGCGGTTACTTTGATTAGCAGCACCGCTAAAAGCATTTACGGGTGCGGCACTTCCTGGATCTTTGCCAGTCAGTGGGCGAATAGGAAAGGCAGCATTAATAAGGGCCATACCTGCCATATTAATAGCCATAGTACCAACAATTTTACCTGTTGTAGTAGCAACCAGTTGGCCTTCAGCAGCCCCAACGCCTGCTTCAGTAAAACCAAGCTCCATACCAACTGTACCACCAAACTGAGCCGCAACAACCATCAGGGCAATCATAGCAACCATACGTAAAGTACCTTTACCTTCCGGCACTACTTTGTAAACTATGTTTTGGCCCGCTTGTACACGTACAGTATTCCACTCTGATTGTGGAACTTTAACCCCGTCTAGAAATAATACTAACTTTTTAGCAAAGTAGTCGCTAATTTTATAAGTATCAATTAAGTTTTGTGATACATCAGCTAGGGTAGCCCCTGGTATTACTACATCTGTGTAACTAGTATTTTTAAAAGGATGAGGTTTACCTGCCAGGACTGTGCTACCTTCTGTAGAGTACTTATAGTAACCCTCTATACGCTTAGCCCACTTTGGACTACTCACAGATTCTAAAACGCTGTCCATGCCATCACGGGCATGTATAAATTTATCTTCGCCAACGTAGACACCTACGTGGAAAGGCTCGCCTAATATATTGAATACTATAACGGAACCAACTTCAGGTTCGGAGACTTGTGCCCAGGTATGTTTATAAAGATCCATCATATCAAGAATACGTGTATCGTATGCACCTGAATACTCTTCAGTATAACTTGGCAATTCAATATCGTATTCTTGCTTATAAAATAGGCGCACTAATCCCCAGCAGTCAATTCCGCTTTCGTCTCTGCCGTTGCTGGCATAAGGTAATCCAATATACTTATTATAATTCATTAAAATAGTCCTGGAAAGTTGGCTGGAGTAAATGTATAACACGGAAACGGTTCGCGGCTAAGGCTGACCATGTTTAAATCAAATGTTATTTGATCTGCGTTATACGTAACATTGGTTATTTTAAAACCTGAAAAAGTAGTTTCAATAGTATTCGGACTACTAGCTAGTACTAGGTCTATTTGTACACTAACAGGGCTTGTTAGATGAGTACGAATAATATCAATAGTTTCGCGAGTAACAAAGTTTAGTATTAAACTACACTGTGCTGCACCTGCTTCTTGCTCACCAGGTAAAGCTATTTGCATAGGCATAAATAAATAATCTTTTGAATTACTAGTTACACCATATACCACATCTGTATCTGTTGTCAGGGAAGCAATACGATTTGTATAACTATCTGCTAAACGAATAGGGTTTGCGGGATCGCCTGGATTTGTTATAGTAATAAGCAAAATTAATGCTTCGGGAGTTTCCGAAGCAAACATTGCTCTAACAGCTGATTGTGATAAACTATTTAGTCTGCTCATGGCATCACTTCAAATTTAAGGCTGGTAGACCAATATCCTGGTGCCATGTATTGCAAGTTAAAAAACTCACCACCACTGCCAGGAACAATACGTACTTCTACAGTTGTGCCAAGTTTTCTTGGATGTGGAAAAGTAAAACGATTAGTACCCGCAATGCCAGGTGTAGTGGCATCAGTAGGTAAGTTTTTAATAAAATCTTCTAGTTTTTGCGTTTGTGCGGTAGTCATTAAAAAGTTTACGTTCAACTCATTTGGACGCGCGGCCCTGCGTCTTTGTTTTGCAGGGCCTGCATCTGTAGCTGAACGTATAACATTAATCCCAACTGATTCAGTAAAGCCTTTTTGAGGCACTTGCGGAAGCGTTGTAGGCCATGCTAATACTGCCATTTATTATCTCCTTGCCACTAGTGGTGATGTGCCGTAGCTGGCTGTCATTGCTTGTTGAGTGTTTGAGCCCACGCGATTTAACTCGCCTGCTACCATATCCCCGATCATTACTTCGATACGGCGGTTTCCACGAGAATCTGTGGTTTCTTTGGTAGTTGCTTTTTCGCTGCCATAGTTGTTAACAACTACATCAACATTACTGCCTCCACCGCCCCCACGTACTCCAAGGTTACCATTGCTATCGCGCTTTAGGGGCATAATAGCTTCAGGACCTGCTTCGCCCATAAGACCAGTGCCTTTGGCAAATTTAAATAGTGTTGGTTGGTCGACAATACCATTAGTAAACATTCCGCCTTTGGCAAACTGTGTTAAACCAGTATCATAAACACTGCCTTTAGCACTTACTTTGATAGCTGCTGGACCATAATTTAAATCTCCAGGTTGGCCGTATGCTCCTATTGACGTCATAAATAATTTGGCTAAACCACCAGCTCCGCCTAGTCCTGAAAATAAAGCAATTTGCTGTTGTTGTATTTCGTAACGTAGTAGACCTTCAAGAAAACTGTTAATCATATCTTTGAAACTTAATTTACCAGTTTTAGTAAAGTTAACAATAGCGTCTTCCATACCTTTAAACGCTTGCTTAAATAAATCAGTATAGGTTTGTTGTTGAATTGTCAAATTCTGAATAGCTTCTGCACTTCTAATCTGAGCATTAGTTACGCTTGTGATACCTTTTACTTGTGTAAGATAGTTAGCCTCAAGATTGTCTCTTGCCGTCTTGTCGTCAATAGCTTTTTGGCTGCCTGGTATATATCCGCCAGCTTGTTCTTTAGCAAGATCTAGTTTACCTACTTCTTGGTTATAAGCAATTCTTGCTGCAGTCAATTGTTTAGTTTGCTCTAATTTTTGCTCATCTACTTTTAAAGAATCCATTAATTTCTTTAGAGTCTCACTATCTATAGTACCCTCTAGTTCTTTAAAGGCTAATAAATCTTGAGCTTGCTTATTTTCAACAATTTGTTGGTCTATTCTTGCAGTAGTTTCTATACCTAATTGTTCAGCGATTTTTAATTCTCTGGTTTTATACTCTACAACATTTGCAATTTCTGAGGCTCTTTCTCCTGCGGAAATTGAAAGCTCTCTTTCTGTAAGAGATTGACGCATAGAAGTTTCAAAAGCTGCTAAAGTATACTCTAAATTTTGTTTACTAACTTCTGTACCTAGTGTTCCTGATACTGCTTGTGCTTTTTGTAATGCAGCGCTAGATTCAATAATTTGTGCCGCATTAGTGGCATCTGCTTTACGAATTAAAAAGACTTGATTAGCAGATTTAAACTCAGCCTCAGTCATAGAGTCTTTTTGTTCAGCAAATTTTAACTGTTCTTGATCTATATCTTTTTGTAGTTTAGCTAAACTTTCTAAAGTAACGGCTCTTTGCGCATCAATTTGATTAAGTTCGCCTTGTAACTTAATACCGGCTTCTTTGCCAGCAATTTGAGCAAGTTGCGATTTTAAAGCTTCTTTTGCTTGAGCAGTAGATAGTAAATCTCCAATACCAGCCAATGTCCCCGAATCAAGGCCTACGCCTTGTTTTATTTCTTTTCTTAGTTGTTGACTAGATTTTCCGCGATTCTCTTTTATAGTATCTATAGCTTTCTGTTGATCGTTTAAACCACCTAAGCCTGAATCTTTTCCAAGAATTAATTTTGCACGAATCTCTCCAGAACTACCTGTAATACCTTCTCTAGCCAAACCTGAAGCAAAAGTATTTTCCATTATAGCTAAACGCAACTCAGCATTAGAGTCAATTAAATCCATTTGTGATTTTAGCATTTGACGATCTAATTCAAGTCCTTTTAAATCAAGACCTGTTTGATAGCTTGCTTTTAATCTAGGATCAGTAATACCAGCTGAAGCTACTTTTTGAATTTCGAGTCGTGCTCTTGCTGCTGCTTCCACTAAACCTCTTGTGAAAGTGTCAATATTAGCTATTAAACCCGCTTTCATAGAATCTGCAAACTTTATTGACGCACCCTGTAGCGAGGCAGCAATACTGCTTCTTGTAGCCTGTACCCCAACGTTTAAATTATTCAGACGATTAATAGCATCTTTAGCGTTTTCGAATTCTTTAGCTTCGTTGCCAGTAAGACTTTGTCTACGACGGCCAGCATATTTATCTAAAATAATTTGTTGCTCATTTAAAGCGTCATTGTATAGAGTCTGTCTACGTTCTACTTCTGCTAATTCTACAGTAAGAGTATTTAATTCGTTTGAAGTTGATAAGATATTACGTGCTGCTTCTACGGGAAATAGCTGTAAGAAGTTAATATCTTTAGATAAATCATTGAGAGCACTTAGTTTTTCAGGCAACTCAGCACTAGCTAGTGTTTTTGATAGTTCTATAATTTGTTTAGAACTATCTTCTGCAAACTTCGTTAGTGGAGTAGAATTTTTTGTGGTATTTACTAAATCTTGATAAACCTTTGCACTCTCGGCCAAACTTTGTTTAAAAGTTTTAAGAGAACCTGCAGAAGCTACAGCCTTTTTACCAGCATCTTCTATTATTTTAGCAGCAGCTTGCTGTACCGCAGGGCTAGCTGTATTTAAAGCGTCAGTAATTCCTTTTGTAGTAGCATTAGCAGGTAACTTTAGTAAGTTTGCTAGTTCTTCCTGAACAGCTTTACCGTTAGGACCATTAGCCGACAACTTTACAGCTCGCTCAATTGTATTGCCAACTTGTTTAGCTAATAGTTGTTCTGAACTACGACCTATAATACTTGCTAAGAAATTAGTGGTACTGTCCGCCCAGTTACGAGTTTTTATTTCTGTTTCAATATCCGTAAATGCCTTAGACATACTTCCGCCTAAGCTTTCAAGGGCTGTTCCTTTAGCAAATATATTGTCTACAGAGATACGCTCTAGAGGATCTAGCTTGCTGAGTCTTTCCAGTACGCGGAACGCATTTTCTGAATTTTCTTTTAATAAATCAAGTGAGCCTGAGAAACGTGCGGCTGCTTCTTCATTGTTTCGGAATAGTGGTAGTGCAGCTTGTAATATACCTAAACCGATACCTACTGGACCTAAAAATCTGCTTAAGCCTGCTGCGGCTGTACCTATTGAACCTGCTCCAGCAATAACAATACCGGCTATACCTGTACGTACTTTTTGGAACTTACCAGGTAGTTTATCAAGATCTTTCATCATGATATCAAAGGCAGGTCCAAATCCTTGTTCTCTTTGATTTTTACTTACATCACTTAGTATGTCTAAACGTGTAGCTTTGTCACGAGCACCTTTAGCAGCACTAGTACGTAAGTAGTCACCGACTCTTTCAAATATACTACCACCGCTTGCTTTGCTTAATGCCGCGTCTTGAGCAGCATTAAGTGCTTTCATGTCTCCACGTAAAGAAATAATTACTGCTCGCTCTTTTTCAAGAGCTAAAATTTGAGCATTATTTATGTCTAAGCCTTGACGTCTTAAAACATTAATCTCTTTAGTATATCGTGTTTGTTCTGATCTTAAAGCTCTGTCATCTGTTCCTGCACCGCCTTTGAGCAGTTTCTTAGAAAGGTCGGTATCCATTGCAGCCATTTTAGTACGACTAGCACGGTACGCTTCTTCTGATTTCTTTAAGTTCGCTTCTAGTTGTGGGACTTTAAATGCCGCATTAGTGCGCTCAACAAAGCCTTCACCAAAACTTGCAGCAATATCTGAACTACGCTTACGAGCCTCATCTGCTGCGTCTTTTAAGCCTGTTCTCCACTGCCCAATAGCAGGCAGAGCGTCTTTGACAATTTTAGCGCCAATTAAGCCTATAACACCTACCAATAAACCTGTGTTGTTGGATAACAATTTAGCAAACGGTGCAAGTACGTTGTTTACAATTTCTAATCCAGCTTGCGCTACATTCTTTAATGTAGCCAATAACTTGTCATAAGGATTAGTAGGAATATCGATCTGTCCAAACTTCTTTGCACCTTCTTCAAGTACTGCATTAGCAAAAGCTTGGCGTTTTTCAAAGTCTGTTAGCGCACTAACGGGCTTACCAATAGCACGCGCATAATCTTCAGTAGCTTTACCAACTTTAGTAAAAATACCCAATTCATCTAAAAGCTCAGGCTCAAGCTTTGTAATACCACGAGTCAAACGACTAACAGCATCCGACATGTTAACACCCAGTGCTTGAGATGCTTTCTTGGCAACATCACCCAGCTTTAAAAACTGTGCTTGGGATAATCCGCTAGACACAGCCTTGGCTGTTGCTTCCATAGACTCGCGTAAGCTAATTGCTCCACCGCTGGCCTCTGAGAATCGTTTAGCTAACCCACCCATTGCTACACCGCTAGCAGCGCCGAGTTGGTTTAAGCCTTGTATCATGTTTGTTGTATCCATAGCTTCGCTGAGTGCGCGGAAAGCAGCACCTGCGGCAAAGATATTAGCAGCATACACAGCGTATAAGCGAACTAAGCCATCTAGTTCACGTGATTGCTTAGCAAAGTCACGACCTCCAGCACCAGTACCAATAGTACCACGAGCTGTGTTATATTCTGTTTGTTGAAAGGCCGCATTAGCTGCTTTTGATCCGCCTTTTGTACCCTTCATCAGCTCTTGAGTACGTTCAAGAGTCTTATTTAAACGCTTACCAGAGGCGTCTACTCCGTCAACCGACTTTGTCGCGTCTTTTAGCTCAAAGCCTACAGTTACTTTTGTCATTAAGCCCCCTCCTTGAATGGTTAAGTGGCATTATTAAAAAATTTAGATATTTTTCATTAGGACCATTATAGCACATATGGTCAAAATTGTCAATACATAAAATTTTAAAGCATAAAAAAGCCCACTAAATTACTTAGCGGGCTTTTCAGTTTTTTGTTTATTATTGATCTCTTGTATTCTTACACCATCTATTGTGCGAACAAGCATAGTTATAAACTTTCTGTCTTCAAGATCAATTTCTGTAGCTTCCAAAACTTCTGAAATACCAATCAGTGATTTACCTAAGTAAATGCCATTCATGCTATCCCACTCATCTCGAAGCATCCTATACGCAATTAGTGCTTGTTGAACTTCCAGTGGAAAGTCTTCAAACTCAACTGGAATTTCATCTTCTGCAGGTTCATTACCTAAAGCCGCGCACATTTCAAAGTATGCTTCTTTGGTCATTGCAACACTGCTATTTTGCATATAGTTTGTGAGCAACCTAGTAACGTGACTTAGTTGCTCTTCGAAAAGTTTCCCAAGTCTGAGACCTGTTCGCTAATGAAGCCATCAAAGTTACTTGAGTTTTTCATCAAGTACAGTGCATTTTCAGCTGTAAAGCCTAGTTCATCGTCTGGCTTTTGTCCAGTTAAATCAACTGGGGCAAGTTGCTCAAGATAAGACATTTTAAGTCCTGTCCAACCTTTAACGGCAGCTTCAACATAGAGTTGTAAGAACAAGTCTTCATTAAACTCTTCGGCAGCTTGACGATTTTTAAAGGAAGTTTTTGTTGACTTCTTACGAATATTAAGCAATGTTTCACGGCTTAAAAACGCAAGATTAACTTTGAAACCTGGCATGCCGGGATATTCAACTTCAACAGATTTACTAGGAACTAAAAGGGATTTTAAAGAAATTTCAGACATATTTTTATTATTAAAGAATACAATGGGCTAAGCACCATGCTTAGCCCAGATCAGTTTATTAAACGTTAGGCGTTGTGTAAGCGATTGACAGCTCGTTAGCTACACCAATATCAAAGTTTCCGCTAGCGGTACCTTGAGCAGTAAAGTTAATAGTTGTTGAAACAACTTGCTCAGCATTAACTGTAGGAATTGTTAACACAACGCCAGGCATTGTAAAGTCAACTTTAGTACTACCAGTACCACCAACAGATATCTTCATGTAAAATGCAGGGCTAACAGCAGTAGCTGAATTAGTCAACATAGTACCCATCAAATCAGCAGTATATCCTGTACCTGTACGCAAGTAAGCATTTAAACTACCACTAATAGCACGTGTACTTGTAAAATAAGTAACAGGCTTATTAACTGTTGCTAAGTTAGCAGGAGTTAAATACGTAACATTGTTACTAATTGTTAAGCTACCACCAGTAATTGGCACTGTATATGCTGTACCGCCTGCACCGATACCTTCGTCTAGTGTAACAACGCTAAGTTTGTTAGCAATATAAGGAGCAGCAGTATTCTTAACTAAAAAGTTACCGCCTAAAGAACCTGATAAAGTCCCAGTTCCAATAGTTGGTGAAGTGATCTGACGTAAAACTCCGCCTTGTCCAGCCCACTGCACTGAGGCAATAGCGTCTAAACCGAAGTCAATAGTAGCTGTATTCAACACACAGTTGTCAATAACAAAAGTAGTTTCGTCAACTACAATAATCATACCAAACGCCAGCAATTGATGCTTGTCTGAGTTAGTAACTACGCAAGTAGCTGAACTAATACCGTCTGTCCAGGCGGGGTTTGCACCACCAATTTCAGAAGCAGAGAACATTGCGTTCCATAAAACGGCCTCTTCACAGCTGATATTTGTACCAGTGTCTGCAGGACGCATATAGGTTGTAAAAGAAAAGTCAGCTGGATCTAATGCAGTATTAAAACTACGTTGTCCACGAACTGGTGCAGCACCGGCTTCGTTTAATGTGACTGTTTCTGAAGTAGTGTTTTGGGAGAACGAGAAGCCTTCCAAAACTTGAATTTCACGGGTATTAGCCGTAGTGAATCCCGTAGTTTTAACTGCACCTGTAGTTGCATCTACATTGCTTGTGTAAAATACGCGACTATTACGAATTAAATTAAATGCCATATTTTATTTCCTTGTGGTTGAAACGTAAGGCACACCTACTAGACATTTATCTGCTTTGGTGCCGGCAACGTTATTGTAGTGCATATCGCACCTGTAGGTTCATCTCTCCGACACCATAAGGAACTAGTAGCCCTTCGTCGGTCATTATCGACTGAATTAGTATTTCGGTCGTTTCCAGGCTGTTAGCTTGGTCATAGACTAATACGCGATTATTATGGATACAATTCTCTAAATCGTGTAATAGGGTTTCTAGTTCGAATTGAGGATCTTCCTGATCTTTTACGTATACTTTTAACGACAAATTTAAAAAGCACCAAGCAAAATCAGCTGGATGATATTCGCGAATCTCTGTGCCGGGCACTATGTACACTGCTGGAAAGTCTTGAATCTCGTCCCAGAACTTTAGCTTTGCGTAACTGTTGTTATATAAGTTTGACGTATAAGGAGCAGTACCATCAATTGTTTTTAATTTCTCTGCAAGTGCTTTTGCTATACTGTTTCGTTTGCTCATATTGATATAGCCCTTAATTGATTAGCAACTACCTGTGAGGCAATATCTCGTATAGACTTACCAATAAGAAGTTTAGGATCTCGAGTTTTTGGTCTCTCTTGTTTACCACCAGCACTAAAGGTTGCATACGGATTTTTCATATAACTATAGAATACGCTTATTAAACCGTCTCGATTTTGAGTTAAGTGATCAATATTAACTGTACTAGCAAATCTGCCGGTTCTATAGTTAAGTATGTCTTTTCTAGTTCCGTCGCCCATATTTGAGCTAACTACGTCTTGTATCTGAGAGTTTAAAATAGCAAGTAGATTTACTAAATTTACTGTTTTTGGCAGTGCTTGCTTTTTTACTTCACGTTTTGCCTTAGTAACTTTTTGCTTTAGGCTTTTTAGTTCTGTTTTAGCTCTTTGAATGTCTGCTTTAGCTTTAGCAGCACCTACAACGTTTCTAGCAGTTAACTCAGGCAATCCGCCTATTGTTCCTGTGTATTCGCTTTTTAATTTTCGTTTTTTACCACTAATAGTAGCGACTAGTCTGTCTTCTATTAATTTTACAATAGCAGGCGAGGATTCTAGTTCTACTAAACTTTGCGAACCTTCAGCTACTAAGCCTTCTCTAACAAAACCATCGACCATACTATCAAGAGCTTTTTCAATCAAGCTTTGATTACTATAACCTACTTCTTTTAAGAATCCGCGAATACCTGTATTTTGTTTACCAGTTACACGACCTACACGACCACCAGCTGCTTGTTGATCAGTTCTACCCTGCCATTCAATAAGCCAACTAGAATCAGTTTTACGATACTTAGCAAAAGTCTTTGCTTTTAAACTTTTAATATCACTAGTAACCTCGTCGTATTCTTCTACAATATCTAGTAAAGTATCTATAAAACCGTTTAGCGCATTTAGTTCTTTATCAAGTTGTACTGCAGGTACTTTACGTCTAGGGTCTTTTAGTGCTTCGCCTATGCTACCCTTTGTTCGTTGTAATAAAGTATTGGCCCATCCATAAACATGGCCCTTATCATACTTTCTATTTTTTATTTCATTTAAAACTGTTTGAGATACATTCTCAGCATTTTGTGCACCAGCATCTGCAGCTATTTGTTGCAGATAGTCTCCGACTGTTTTATTTACACTTCTAAAGTTTAACCCTTGAAAAATAACTGTCTCTTGTCCGGCAGCACTATGATAAACTACGGGGGTAGGTACTTGTAAGTATTTCTCAGATTTTATTTCGTTAAATATAGTAGTGGCAGTAGCATCGCCTAATATACTTTTAAGTTGATCTAGCGGAATAATTAAATCTACGGTTGAGCTTTCTATTTCAGCTTTGCTAGACTCTCTGCTCTGTTGTAAAATAGATCTTGTATTACGTTGACCAGAAGCCCATTCTTTTAGCTCTGGTACTTTATTTAAAGTACGTCTAAAAGCTTCTGCACTCATGTAAAGTCCGCCATATACTGATCTAGCACGCGCTTGATCGAAGCCGGAAAATTACTAGAAGCTACGTAGTTGATCTGAGTAGTATTAGGATTTAAATCACGAGTACTATGTACAGCACCGTTGTTTCGTGAGTAGTATTCTATTAAGTCTAATACTGCTAGTTTTAAGTCGCCAGGAACTACTTCGTATCCTGCAAAATAAACTACTTTGTAACCATTAATTTGTTCTGGGAACCCACCAGGATTTAAACTAAGTACGTAATCATCACGTACTACATAGTCTGTAAACTTTACAAGATTAGTATAAGTCTTACCATAATCTGCACTATATGCAACTGAATTAACTGTAACTACTGGAGTTTCTTTTAAGATGATCTGTTTAAAGCCACCATCGAACACTTCTGTTTTGGCCTCGTCGTAAAAATCAATAAAGGTACGACGGCAATATGTTTTTACTAAATCGCTAACCTTGGGTATTAAGAAATCAATTTCTGCGTCAGAGTTTGTACTAGTAATTCCCATGTAAGCTTTGTATTCTGCTTTTGTTACTAAATTTGTTGCCATAAATACCTCGCTTGTTTTATAAAGGCACATAATACCTTTATAAAACAAGACCCCCGAGAGGGTCTTGTTAACAATTACACTAACAGATCAGGTTGCTGTGTACTTGTGTGCTGTAACAGCGTTACCTAAGTTAGTAGTAACACGTGTCATACCGGTACGGAGGCTAGCCACCATAACACGACGTTGTGTCTCAACTAATTCTTGGGTATCAATGCGGAGACCGCGCTGGTTACCAACGATAAAGTTGCCTGGGTTCAAGCAGATAGCGCCAGCAATACCAGTACCTGGTGAAGCGAATTCTGCAGAAACTAACACTGGGCTACCACCGATTTGACCGATTTGACCAGTCAACAATGTAGCTTGTGTACCAACTTGGTTCATTGTTTGGAAGGTTGTGTCTTCCAGCAACTGGTAGTATGTATCAGTATTAATGATATAAACTACTTCTGCGGGATCCAGACCCCAAGCACCCAAACCTTGACGCAATGTGCGTAACTTAGCAACGTTCATGCCAGCAGCAACAGTGTTACCAGTAGCAGTGGTGTTGGAAGCCCAGTTAGCCAAGCCCTTAACAGGGTCAGAACCAGAACCAGCACCTAACAAGAAGGCCTTGTCAACGGCGCGAGCAACACGACGAACCATACCATCACGGATGATTGGCATCAAAGCCAACAAAGCATCTTCTTCTTCTTCGTATGCTGTATACTCGTTTGTAGCAAGTTTATAAGCATTCAAAGTGATTTCTTTGAGAGCGTGAGTAGCAGTGTTACCAGCAGAAGCACCAGCTGCACCAAGGGTAGCAGGAACGGCGCCAAAGTCAGCGTTAGTAACCCAAGTTGCAGTACCTGCTTCTGGGTTCACTGGGATTGTCATCACGTTGGTTTGCATAGCAATGTTACGGAACACTGGAGCAACAACCAAACGACGACGAACTTCAGACTCAAGATTCAAAGAAACTTCGAGTTCCCATGTAGCTGAAGGCACGTGAGCACCGTATTTTTGCACTAAGTCGCGACCAGTACGTGTACCGTCAACAGACTTGCCAGCCATTTTAGACAATAAAACTGCCTTTTCTTTGTCAGCATAAGACATACCGTCTTTGGCTTCTTGGAAAGACATTTTAGATTTTGTGATTGCTTCGATTTCAGACGCTTTCTCTTTTAAAGCAGCCTCTAAACCAGCGATAACTGATTTGCTAGACTCTTCAGCTTTTTCCAAACGCTTCTCAACTTCGGCCATCAAGCGCTCAGCACCTGTGTCACCAGTAGAGATAGAGGCAACAGCGGCTTTAACGCGTGCATCTAATTCGGCTTCAGCCTTGTCAG
>Ga0222712_10000666_pt1 | contig 44203 bp, 47 predicted proteins | sample C33_657DmetaG_FD_165043 | JGI IMG/M metagenome (GOLD analysis project Ga0222712, IMG submission 165043) | Estuarine water microbial communities from San Francisco Bay, California, United States - C33_657D | ecosystem: Environmental > Aquatic > Marine > Unclassified | place: USA: California... | reverse complement strand
TGTATTTTTTGAAATGGATTTATTTTGGACCTATGCAGGTGGTGCCGATGCTATTAGCTTGTTAAAAAAACATAGTGGACGATATAAAATGATGCATATTAAAGACATGAAAGAATCTAAACATTTTGCAGGTAGTGGAGACAACGCCTCTGATTGGATTCCTTTATTCCCCTTTATAGCCAATGCAGGTGAAGGTATTTTTGACTTACCAAACATTATTAAAACAGCTAAAGAAAATGGTATGGAACATTTTTTTGTAGAACAAGACAAAGTAGATCATCCAGAAATAGCGCTAAAGAAAAGTTGCGCCTACTTGCGTAGCTTATAAGTTTTTTAAAATGACTTTTTCAAAATATACATGCCTCTATACTCTTCTTTCATTAAATGAAAAATTGTATCAGATAGTCTGAAAGAGCCTGCTAACGCATAGCCCATTTTAGTATAAAATTTCATTGCCTGGTCGGCTGTGTCCATGGCCTTTAAAAAAATATATTTTTTTTGATACGACTTCGCAATATCAAAAACAAAATTCATTAGATAAGTTCCTACCCCTTTATTAACTGCAGTAGTATCGATATAAATTCTTTCTAATTCAATACCATCTTTTATATCCCCGCCTTCTATAGCTGCATCAATATTAATTTTCAAATAACCCACTGCAGTATTATTTATGTAAGCTATATAATGTAAGCAGTTTTTATTTTCTATTTCATATGTAATTTTTGAAACAGGATAAGCGAATTCATTCATGTACCAGTCCATTCCCCCTGGTTTCCATAAATGCGCATAATGATGTACGTAAATAGTTTTAGCCAAACTACTTAAAGCTTCGGCAGAGGTACTATCTATTTTTTTTATTTCTATTAATTCCAATTTTTGGGAAGCATTAAAAATTATTCAAAAAAATTAAATAGTAATTTTTCTTTTTCTTGCCACTACTTCCCATTGATCCACTACTTTATTATCATTTACAATAATAGCTGTATCATACAAAGCCACTGTAGGACAAATATGTACAGGCACACCATACCAAACATCTCCCACTTTATATTTTGAAGCGTCTTGTACTTTTACCACCAAATGCTCTTCACTTTGTCCAACTGGTTCTGCGTTGGGTGCATTTAAAAAATGAACCCTAGGCATGGGGTTCTCAGCAGCCACTGCTTTATGACCTAAATCGGCACAAATAGTATGTTCATCAATGATGGATATAATTCTGGTTACCACCAAGCCAGCAAATTCAAAAGGTAAATCGGGAAATAAATTTTTATACCCCCAATCCCAAAAAACAAAAGTACCAGGGCTAACTTGAATATCTTTTCTTTTAATGTGTCCTGAAAATGAACAAGAACCAGCCATTATCACTTCTAATCTTGAATTAGAAATCGCTTCTAATTTTTTTCTAAGTGTATTGGCGTTTTCAAAAACAGCATCGGTCTGTGCATTTCTAATACTAATATCGGTTTCTCTAATATGCCCGTCATAACAATGTAGTCCAATAATGGTAATTGCCGGCAGTGGCGCACATGCATTATATAATGTGGTAGCCTTGTCTGTCATAATACCTGAACGGTTCATGCCAATATTGACGTCTATATAAGCGTCAATGCTTAAGCCTTCTTGAAGCATTATTTTTGAAACAGCATTGGCGGTTTCTATATTATCAACTAAGCAAGAAAATTTTGTAGCAGGAAAAGTTTTAATAAGTGTAACCAACCTATTTAATTTAGGCCCCATTAACTGATGGGCAATTAAAACATTGGGTGTTTTTAATATACCTAACATTTCTGCTTCAGCAATAGTGGCACACTTATAATTACGAATGCCTTTATCCATCATCATTTGACAGACTTCTGCAATTTTATTCGTTTTCACATGCGGTCTCAATTGATCTACATTGCCGCCAACCATTTCAATGAGTTTGTTGATATTCTCTTTCGCCCTAGTAGCATATACAATTAAAGAGGGAGAGTCAATTTTATCTATTGAATCTATTTCGTACCAATGCATAAAAATATTTTTATTAATTAAGTTCAAACATAGCTTCTATTTCTACTGGAATATTTCCAGGAAGTGAACCCATACCTACTGCACTTCTTACACCCACTCCATTGTCTGGACCCCAAATAGCTGCAAATAATTCACTGCAACCATTAATTATATAAGGATGTTTTTCAAAATCGTTGGTGCAACTTACCATACCCAATACTTTAATAACTCTTTTCACTTTATTCAAAGAACCGAGATTGACTTTAATGGTAGCTAGTATGGCAAGTCCAACTTGTCTTGCTGCTAATTTTCCTTCCTCCATACTAAGATTATCACCCACTCTTCCAATAATAAGTGAACCATTTTCTTGCACGGGACCATGACCAGAAACTAAGCAATGATTTCCATCTACTAATAAAGGTTTATACACGCCTAATGGTTTAGGTGCTGGAGGTAAAGTCAAGCCTAGTTTGGCAAAATTTTCTTCAGGAGTACTCATAATTATATTTTTTAATTATATAAAATAGTATTTAAAACAGCTATTAAAGTGTTTTTATCATTATGTTTTTAAAATAAATAGGTGCGCCTGCGTGTTTGCCTTGCAGCCCTATGTAACCATGTAAACCCAATGTAGACATAGGATTATACAGCCAACCAGGAATTTTAGTGCCGTCTGGATTTATTTTACTTGAAGTAAAATCGTCCATATTACATTCATTCACCAAAGTGCCATTCAATTCTATTTTAATATTTTTACCTATACATGTAATGGTATAATGATTCCATTCACCTGGTCTTTTTAAATCTTTATTAGTAGCAGGCTTATGTCCAAAAACGGCACCACATTGCCAACTAGGGTCGGCCTTGCTCCATGTTTTAGAATAATCATCTGCAATTTGTATTTCCACTGAATGGGGTATCCATTCTTTGATATCTGTTGCATGTACAATGACTCCACTATTCGTTCCGTCTGCAGTTTGAAAATCTAAATCCAAAATAAAATTATCATACATGTCTTTACTCCAAATAGCTGAATCCTTAGAAGCCGTTAATACTCCAGTTGAATCTTTCCAAATAGCTGGATCATATTGAGCAGACTCTAAATTTTTTCCAAATAAAGCTTTCCAGCCTTTTTTATTTGTATTCGGATAATTATTTTGAGCATACCCACTTGTAGTAGATAAAATAAATAGAGATAAAACAACACTTAAGAAAATTTTCATTTTGATTTTTTTAATTAACAACTTTTATAAAAAACAGGTGGATTCTCTTCTAATAATGCTTCAATTTTTTTAGCTGTATTAGTAATAGATAAGCCCCCTAAATTAGTGCAACGTAAGGTATGATGAATTTGATCGCCCACAGCTTTCATAGTTTCTATTACTTCATCTAATGGAATAAGATGCTCGAAATTAGATAAGGCCATATTAGCACAAGAAATAGCATTGGTTGCTGCCATCACATTTCTACCAAGACAAGGCGCTTCTACTCTATTACCAATGGGGTCACAAATAATACCTAAAGAATTTTGTAATGCTAATGATGCAGCGGCAATAGACTGCTCCAAACTTCCTCCTTTCATTTCTACAAGGGCAGCTGCTGCCATTCCACCTCCTGAACCTGTTTCAGCCATACAGCCTCCTACTTCTGCAGCAAATGTAGCATGCGCAGCAATAAATACCCCTATAAGACCTGCCGATAACATGGCTTTTATAATAGCTTCTTCATTATTATTAATACAATGCGCTGTCCCAAACACAACGCCTGGCAAACCGCCGCAAGAGCCTGCAGTAGGTGCAGCCACAATCACACCCATGGAACTTTTTACTTCCATTATAGCAGACACATACATAATAGTTGTATTAAGTACATCGCCTCCAATTAATTCATTTGCATCGTAACTTTTTTTAAACTCTGGGGATTGACTTCCTAAAATACGGTCCTTATATTCTGTTCCCTTTAAGCCTGTCTCAATGGCCTTACCCATAATATGAATAATGGATTTCATCTTTTCCATTACTTCATCGGGGCTAATATTTCCTCGTATACTTTCATAGTCAACTGCTAATTCCCAAAGCGCTTTGTTTTTATTTTTATTATAAGCCATCATTTCATTACAAGTAATAAAAGGTACAGTCATTCCTTTTCTAGCCATAATAGGCAGCACCGGCTTGATAGATTTAATAGATTGCACTGAATGCATGAGCATAATCTCCTTACATATTGTTTCAGAAATAGCCGCTGGTGATTTTATTTCTATAAAAGAATTAGTTCCTTTATGAAAAATAATTTCATCATAAGTGATAGTTAATTTTAAATACTGAATAATTTTATCTGCCTCTGTGCAATAAATTAATGTTTCATAATAATCACCTGCCATTGAAACTTTATTGCCATCAATATTAATTACTTCAATCATGCCACCTCCTGTAGAAATTGCAATTAATTCTTTAGTTTCTTTTTCATTAGACAAACGAATCTTATAAGTGTTGGGGTGCTTTTCTTCTAATGGGCAAATAGTAATTGTATAATTTATTCCTGCTGTAGTTAAATGTTTTTCAGAATCTGGTAAACGCTCATCAAATGCTTCCCAGCCTAAAAAACCTCCGAATAACCCCATATCAGAGCCCTGACTTTTATGTGTAGTAGCTAAAGAACCATTAGGATCAAATTCAATGACAATATCCTTTATTTGCTCGTCCATTAAATCGCGACAAATTCTTGCAATACGGAGTGAGGCCGCACAGTGTGAGCTAGAAGGGCCCCTCATGACTGGGCCAATCACATCATTGAATATACTGGGATAATTAGACATCTATACTTGTTTAACGATTCTAAATTTACTAAAAATAACTAAGTTTTATTTGTTTTTTATAGTTGTCCAAAACATTGAAACAGAAGTGTATACTATAATAATGAGTACTAGCCATCTTAATGTATCTAATGGCATTGATTTTATAATTAAAGCTGCGATCAATACTGCAAATATGCTTGGAATGGCCATTCCTAATGCTGCCTTTTTATTATAGGCGCCCGATTTTATAAATTTATAAGATGCGGGAGGCATTAAAAAAGCACAAGAGCCCATCATAATAGGAAAGGCTACTTGAGGAGATAAGCCCAATAAATAAACTAAAGCCATACAAGGTGCATACAAGCCAACTCCGGCAGTCATCATAGCACCCAATATAAAATTAACTACACCCGCTATTACCAATTTCCAACCATGGATGCCAATGGCTACTCCTTCTCCGTGTATCCAATGCATTTTATTAGCGAACATAAATCCAGCCGTAATTAGTAAAGCAATACTAATAGTAAGTCTAATATTTCTTTCTGAAAGTTTACCAATAATATCGGCCCCTAAAATAGCACCCCCCATAGCCGTTAGAAACATAACAATTAAAGTGAGAGGCTCCACTTCCACTACTTGAATAAAAATTATGGCTTGAATTAAAACGGGTAAAGTATTGGCCACATTCATGGTGCCAGGTATTAACTTGTCTGAGGTTTGCTTCGTGAATTTCAGCAAGGCCGTTTGTGGTGCAAATGCACCAATACCCAATACATCAAAAAAATTAACTACAAAACCAATAATACCTGTTTTAATCCAACTTACTTTTTCTAAATTATTTTTATGCTTAATAATATCTGCTCCCAAAACATAAATAAACCAAATTGCAAATAGTACTAAAATAACCCAAATCGCATTCACCATACTGCTTGTATTTACAAGTTAAGTTAATACAAAAATCGGATTTAAATTCTATGATTAAGCTAGAAAACTCCTTCATCAAAAAAATAGCCCTCAAATAGGTAAATTAAGGTAGATTTCTTAATTTTCTAATCTTAAAACAATCCTATGCGTAAATTCTTACAAACACTACTATTGTTGATTCCCTTTTTTGCAATGAGTCAACAAAAAGCAAATTATACATTAGCTGCACGTTTCTCTCCAAAGAAATTAGAAAAGATGATTTTTTCTTTGGCCGTAGACCCGCATTGGTTAAAACAATCTAATAAATTTTGGTACACTTACGAAACCAGCGAAGGCAAACAATGGAACATTGTTGACCCAGTAAAAAATGAGAAAAAAGCAATGTTTAATAGAGACAAATTAGCTGCCGAATTAACTAGAATAATAAAAGATCCTTTTGATGGCCAACATTTGCCTGTAGATTCTATCAAGTTCATTAAGGATGAAAACTGGATTCAATTTGAAGTAAAAAGTAGTATTGAAATTAATAAAGAGGAAGAAGTTAAAAAAAATAAAGAAGAGGATCTTAAAAAAGATAATAAGCAAGAAAAAGTAAAAAAGACATTTTATTTTGAATATAATTTATTGACAGAGCAAATAAATGAATTAGTAGGTTTTAAAAAACCTAAAAGAAAACCCAATTGGGCAAATATATCTCCAGACGAAAAAACTATTGTTTTTGGAAGAAATTATAATTTGTTTTATATGGACAAAGCCAATTATGAAAAAGCTTTAAAAAATGAAGACGATAGTACTATTATAGAACACGCGATAACAAAGGACGGAGAACAAAACTTTAGTTGGCATAGCGAGAGTGCTTATGGTGGTGGTGGAGAAACCAATGTAGATGTTGAAAAAAATAAAAATAAAAGAAAGGCAGTATACGCAATGTGGAGTGAGGATAGCAAACATATTGCTATTACCAAAGTGGACAATAGAAAAGTAAAAGACCTTTGGGTAATTAATAGTATAGCCGATCCTCGACCTACACTGGAAACCTATAAATACTGGATGCCAGGTGAAAAAGAAGCTCCCGTTGATCATTTAATGATTGTAGACATGGGGTCTTATACCTATAAGGAAATAAATGCTTCTTTATTTAAAGACCAAGACTTAGCTGTTTGGAATAAAACCAATAATATAAATACTAGAGACGATGAACATAAGCCTAGTATATGGTTAGGCACCAATGATAAATTATACTTATCTCGCACCAGTCGAGATTTGAAAAAAATTGATCAATGTGTAGTGGATATTAACACGGGCTCGGTAAAAACATTAATTGAAGAAAGTCTTAATACCTATGTAGAAATACAGAAACCAGGTATACTAAAAAATACAGAGGAATTTATTGAATGGAGCGAGCGTGATGGCTGGGCACATTTATACTTATATGATAAAGAAGGAAAATTAAAGAACCAAATTACACAAGGCCCTTGGCATATTGAGGAAATCATATCTATTGATGAAGAAAAAAGAATTGTTTACTTTTCTGCCAATGGTAAGGAAAATGTAAATGCTAGTATAAAAGAAGACCCTTACTACTTACATCTATACAAGGTAAATTTAGATGGAACTGGCTTACAAGTTTTAAATCCAGGCAATTTCGATCATAGCTTTAGCATGAACGACAAAAAGAACTATTTTGTAAATACTAGTTCTCGCATTAATACCACACCCACCTCTGCCCTATACTCAACTGATGGAAAAAAATTAATGGATTTAGAAACCGTAGACTTAAGCTCTTTATTTGCTGCAGGCTACAAATATCCTGAAACCTTTAAAGTAAAAGCGGACGATGGCATTACCGATATTTTTGGTGTGATGTATAAACCTTACGATTTTGATAGCACTAAAAAATATCCCATCATTGAATATGTATACCCAGGCCCGCAAACAGAGTCGGTTAACAAAAGCTTCAGTAAAGGAATGGATAGAATTGACAGGCTAGCTCAATTGGGTTTTGTAGTAGTGACTATAGGTAACCGTGGTGGTCATCCTGCGCGAAGCAAATGGTACCATAATTATGGATATGGCAATTTAAGAGATTATGGACTAGCAGATAAAAAAGCAACCATTGAACAATTAGCCGATAAGTATAGTTTTATTGACAGAGATAAAGTAGGTATTCATGGTCATAGCGGTGGTGGATTTATGAGTACCGCTGCCATGTTGGTGTATCCTGATATATTTAAAGTAGCTGTAAGCAATGCAGGCAACCACGATAACAGTGTATACAATAGATGGTGGAGTGAAAAGCACAATGGGGTCAAAGAAAATATTTCTGATAAAGGAGATACCACTTTCTCTTACATGATTGACAAGAATCCAGATATTGCCAAAAATTTAAAAGGGAAATTATTACTCATACATGGAGAAATTGATAACAATGTGCACCCTTCTAATACCATTCGTGTAGTGAATGCATTAATTAAAGCTAATAAGCGTTTTGATATGTTAATACTGCCTACTCAAAGACATGGCTTCGGCGATATGAGCGAATATTGGTTCTGGAAAACAGCCGATTATTTTTCTAGAAATCTTTTAGGAGATATGACGGAAAGATCGGTTGATATTGAAGAGTTAAATAAAGAAATAGAAAGAAAGAAATAGAAAACTACTATAATTTAATTGAACTCATTCCTCCATCAATAGATAAAATTTGACCAGTCACCCAGCTAGACTTATCTGTTAACAAAAACTCCACCGCATTGGCTATGTCTAGTGGCGTTCCCACTCTTTTAAGAGGATGTCTTTGCGCATTGGCATCTATTTTTTGATCTGAGTTCAATAAACTAGCAGCCAGTGGTGTATTGGTTAAAGAAGGCGCTATGCAGTTCACTCTAATAGTAGGTGCTAGTTCAGCAGCCAAGGCCTTTGTTAAACCCTCAATAGCCCCTTTAGAACTTGCCACTAATGAATGAAAGTTTAAACCTAATTGAACAGCCACTGTAGAGAATAAAACAATGGACCCGTTTTTACTTTCTTTTAATTTAAGCAGTGCCGCTTGTATTACTTTAACAGCTCCTACTAATTGTAAAGTATAGTCTTTTATAAAATCGTCGGCAGGTATTCTATTAAATGGTCTTAAACTAATAGCACCAGGGCAATACACAATCCCATCAATAGAGGCAGGCAAGAAATCTACATTTATATTTTCATCCAATACATTAATGTTATGGTAATGAATATTACCTGCATTTTCAATTGCATGTGTATTATAAGTAGCATGCACTGTATGCCCTGCTGCCGCTAATTGATTGGTTACTTGCAAACCAATACCCGATGAACCTCCTACCACTAAAAATGTTGACATTGAAAACTAAATTATTTATTATCTATTTTTATTTATTATTTACTTCCATTATTTATTCCTTCCATTCAATGGGTATAGAGATTTCATTTTTACGACCAATAAAATCAAATGGAGCATTATAACCTAAGAAATTAAAGCCACCTATAATCTTAATATTTTTCTTATTTAAAAGGGCTACTAATTTATCTGTATGCTCTTTTATTTTTTCATCATTGGCATATCCACCAAAAGCAATGACTGCCTCATAGCTTTCTTCAGATTGTTTGATTTGAACAGTCGCATCTTTAGGCTTAGGTAAACTAGAGGCATCATATTTTTCAGGCATTACAAAACTCATAGCAGAGCCTTTTTCACTCATCTCCATTCTTACTGGAGCGGTCATGGCAATACTTTTACTTTGATCATTACCTCCAAATATATAACCAGCTAATTTTCTGAAGCCACTACTAGCTACTTGCTTATAATTGGTACCACTTGACTGAATGGTTGCAAAAGTAGCTTTAGGGTAAAAGCGAATCTCAAAACCCTCTTCAATTTTAACCACACGGTACTTCTGGTTTTCAATTTTAGCAGCCGAAAGGCTTCTAAACGATTGAAATACAATAAAAACAATGCCAAGTCCGATAAATAGATATAATAGTTTCATAAGGTATGTATTAATAGTAATAACATAAAAAGTATAAAAAAGTTTAATAAAATCAAGCCTTTACCCCTCCTATGAATAGACATCTATTCTATATACTTCACTACACGGGCTAATTTCCCATTTGAATTCATGCCCTCTAATACAATTTGTAGTTTTTTGCTAATGTCATTATTGTAGAATTCAATTCTTACTCTTGGACTTCTTTTATTAGTAAGCACAAATGGGTTCCAATATAAAGTGGTACGATTATCTGCTTCAAAACTAGCGGTGGGTTTATCATATTCTGGATGAAAAAACTCTTTAAATACTGAATACCCTCCTAAAACCACATATTCCATTCCTTTACTATTAATATTACCTCCCTTATTCGCACTACCTCGTTTGGTATAAATTGCAATGGCTCCACCACTACCTCCGCTTTCTCCATTGGAAGAACCAAAAAAAGGAGGTCTAATGGCTTTGATGAAAGCAATTTCTGCAATACTCATATTTTGAATCTGTTCAATAGGCATACTTAATTCATTAACATAGAAATCGGTTTTGGAGCCTCTCCAAGTAGCAGAGGATTGCGAACCCGCTGTTGAAATATTTAAACCCGGCACTTTTGCTTGTAAAAAAGTAAGTACATCCACAACGCCTATTGCTACCCCATCTGATGATAAATCAAAAGAAACCCCATCAGTACCTGAAAAAAGTCCAGTTGCATACTTTTCTTCTAATAACTGAACAGGTGTTTTGACTCTAGACTTCACGACTACTTCTGATAAAGTCATAGAGGCTAATAATTTTTTCTGCTTTTCTTGTTCTACTAAAAATAAATTCAGTTTAGCCCTGGCTATACTATCGGTGGTATAAGGTTGAAAGACAGCTGGATCAAGTTGTAATTTATTGGTGACAGGTTTTAATAATCCATTTTCAAATTGAACGACTGTTTGATTTTCTTGTTTTGATTTGCCATTTATTGAATAGTAAACTCTTGAAGTATCATAAAAAAATACCGACTTATCTTCAAAACTTCCATCTTTTGCCACAGGCACAAATAACATTTTCTTTGTACTATCCTTTCCAAGTAAAATCAAATTTAAAAGCAGCGTTTCTGAAGATTTATTTAAAGCAGACCCATATAATTTACCCGTTAATTTCATCACTTCCTTTTCTCTAGGATATTTTAAAGAAGGTAGCATACCTGCTTTAATTTTATTCCAATCAAACCTGCGCCAACCGTTGGTGAGCATGACTAAATCTAAATGTGCTGCTACAGAATCTGCATCGCTTGTAAAATAATAAGCAGGATTATACACTTTACCTTTAATATCATTACTTAAAAGAAAATCGGAATAGATAGTTTGTTGTTCTGGCATGACAATAGAAGCATCGGTAATAGAGATAGACATATTCGCGGAAGCGGTATCTTTTACCATTACTTCAATAACATTCTTTCCTCTTTTATTTAAATTAGCAATACCCACAGTTAAATTGGCATTAAACTCATGTAAACGATTATTCACAAGTACAATTCTTTCAGCAATGGGCAGCCAATCATTGGTAAATAAAGTAAACTGCACTACACCAGTAAGCAGTTCATCAATGGGTAAGGCTACTTTTTGTACTTGACGCTCTTCTCCTTTAAATTCTACTGTGTAAATTAAATGCTGATTCTGATGCACCAACAATCGCATATGCTTATAATTGGCAGGTACTTCAAAAGTTCTTTCTACTTGCGCATAGGCCTTTTCATTGTCCATGCTTATTTTTAAAATAACTCCTTCTTTGCTAGCAGCTGCAATAGGAGTGGTCCCTTTTTGTCCATTCTCGTCGGTCCAATTTAATTGATACTTCTCTCCTTCATTGGGTCTGAATTTAAATACACCCATACCATCGTGTTGAACCTTTAAAGTATCTACCACTTTGTTTTTATCATTGACTAAAAAGCCTTTAATAAAAACTGGCGTACCAAAATTATTAGTAGCCTTAAATGCCATCTTATTAATAAGCCCTTCTACAAATGTGCCTCCTTCCGGGAAAACATCAACTCTTGTTTTAGGAGTAGTACTATTTTTTATTTTAGAAATAACTCCATTATTAATTGGAATATTTTTTTCGTATAAAAAAACGCTATCGTCATTTAACATCCAACGCGTATAGGCTTTAACCTTTATAAAATCGCCTTTATAGGTAGCAGGAATTTCAAAACTACCTTTAGCCGATGATTGAAATAAAGGAGCGGCACCTTGCTTTATATAATTACCGTTGTTATCATACCAATTAACATATACATTCTTGCTGGTACTAGTCCATTCCATGCCTGACAATACGTATAGTTTATAAAATATTGTCTCCCCTGTATTATACATGGTTCTATCAAATTGGATATGTATTTTTTCATGAGGGTAGTCTTCTTCATAAATACTTAATAAAGAATCAAATACTTGCGCCTTGGCCTTTAGGGAGAAAATGGTTATAAAGAAAAAAAGTATAGCAACTGCTTTACTTAATTTAAGGGATTGAAATTTAGGAGTGCGCATAGTAAAAAAGGTGTGATAAACTAATTTAATTTCGAGAAGGGTTTGTCCTATTTTTTTTGAAATAATTTATGCCAAGTACAATAAGAATAATAACTAAGCCGAAAAATTCTCTTGACTCTTCTATCCAAGGTTTTTCTGCTTTCATAGTGCTTGCAATATTGGAAGCATTATGAAATTGTATCCAATCTATGATGCCATTGGTGTCAAACATTTTATATATGGCATAAGCACCAAAGAATAGAAACCCAAACCAATAGGCCTTTTTAGGAAAAGGCTTTTCTGCAAAATTTAAATAACAAAGCAAAGCGGGATACAAATAAATAGGTATCCATAAATAAGGGTCGGGGTCGTTATACTGCACAGCTGCAAATAAAATAAAAACGATACAAAAAATAATATTAAAAAATTTCATTTAGATAAATTTTAATTTGAATAAATAACTAGCACTACTGTCCGCTTCTATTCAAATTCACTAGGTGCTCATTAACACTTAATTGGCCCATAGTGCTCAAATTTACTGAAATTTTAAACAAGAAAGCACAGAAGCAGTTGGCTTCATTACTACCCCATTAACAAAAAATAGCTTTTAAAGAAAACAACTACTTATTACTAATTCTTTGGCACAACAGGACCTGTGCGCATAGCTTTTACTTGAACTGGCCATTGTACTGGCTGCCCCGTTCTTTTATCAGTGCCCATATCTGCTTTATCTCTTGGGAAGGTTTCATTGTCTTCGCAAGCCATGTAAACCATAATGGCTGTTAGAATGGCATTGCTTCTTAAATCATCAAAAATTACTTTATCATAAGTGTCTCTATTAGTATGCCAAGTATAATTAAAATAAGACCAGTTCAAAGCACCTAAAGAAAAACCTGGAGCACCCACTGCTACAAAAGAAGCAAAGTCGCTACCTCCACCTCCTGGCGTTCCAGGGAAAGTAGTTTTGATAGAATCTTTAATATTATTAGGTGCAGCGGCTAGCCATCTTGTTAAAAATTCACCAGCATGTTGAAAGCCTTGTCCTGAAATATTTACAATTCTTCCTGTTCCATTGTCTTGATTAAATAAAGCTTGTAGTTTACTTATAATTTCAGGATGGTCTTCCACAAAGGATCTAGATCCATTCAAACCTTGCTCTTCACTTCCCCAATGTCCTACTAAAATGGTACGCTTAGGATTAGGGTAAACCAATTTTAAAATACGCATCGCTTCCATCATGGTAAGTGTACCTGTTCCATTGTCAGTAGCACCTTGCGCGCCATCCCAAGAATCAAAATGTGCAGAAAGCATTACATACTCATCTGGTTTTTCTGTGCCTTTCATTTCAGCAATGGTATTAAAGGAAGGAACCATGCCTAAATCTTTGGAAGCAGTTTCTATACTTATAATTGGATTATCACCAGACTCCACCAAGCGGTACAAGGTTCCATAGTCCTCCAAGGCTATATCTACAGTTGGAATTTTGGATGTGTAGGCATTAAAAATTTTATCTACCCCAAAACCACTGGACCAGTTACTTGTTAAAACACCTGCAGCACCCGCTTTTTCTAATATGATAGGGAGCATTCTTGAAGAGTACCCTGTTTTACTTAAGCGTTTTCTCCAAGCATCGGTTTGTTCGCTGCGCTCTTTTTTTAATTTATCAAAAGACTCCTTTGTAGCAAATTGTTGCCAGTTATCATCAGGTCTTCCGGTGGGTTGTTGCATTGAAATCATTACAAACTTTCCTTTTACAGTAGGTAGCCAGTCTTGGAATGCAAGTGAATCTTGTAGATCTGGAATAATAACTATTTCGGCTTTCACTGCTTTTCCTTTTGTAGAAGGGCTCCAAGACAATTGAGTTCCTTCTAAACTTTTTACTCTAGGAGAAAGCATATCTATATGTGTGATACCTCTTTCCCAACCTTTCCACTCACCCCACTTTTCGTTGCGCGCAGCAATACCCCAGCCAGTATATTTATCAACCGCCCAGTCATTGGCTTTTTGCATTTGTGGAGTACCCACTAATCTTGGTCCAATTTTATCAAATAGTTCGTGTGCTAATGTTTGTAGTTGTGAATGACTGTTTTCTTCTTGAACAATTTTTTCTACCACAGTTTGTGCAGATAAATTGTTAGCTAAAAAAATGCAGTAAACAAGAAGGAGTTTAGTTATACATCCTGTGTAACTAATGCGTAGTGTTTTGTCTTTTTTCATATACTTAAATGTAAGTAAAAAATGTATGTAAAAAATTCACACAGAAAATAAAAAAGGACCTGCATTTTAACGCAAGTCCTTGATTTTCAAATAGAGTGCAATATAATCTTCCCCTTAAAAAAATTACAGCAACTATTCTATTCGAAAAATTTAACCTCACCAGAACTAATATCATGAACCCCTCCAACAATAGTAATTTCTTCATTTTTTACCATTTCGGCTATAATAGGGCTTTTCAATAATATATTTTTTACCGACAAGCTCACATTTAACTCAGCCACATTTTCAACAAAAGTTGAATTGCTAGAGTTTCTATTATCAGTGGTTGACATTTCTTGATCCACTGCAGGTTTTATTTTTTCAATAAGTCCTGTTAAATTACCTAGCGCCACATTATCACAAGCCCCTTTTACAGCCCCACATTTTGTGTGACCTAAGACAACAATAATTTTTGCACCTGCCACTTTACATCCAAACTCCATACTTCCTAAAATATCTTCATTTACAATATTGCCCGCAATTCTGACACTGAATATGTCACCTAGGCCTTGGTCAAAAATTAATTCAGCAGAAGTTCTACTATCTATACAACTTAAAATAACAGCAAAAGGATGCTGACCATCCGATGTGTCGTTGGCTTGTTGTAATAAGTTTCGGTTAATCTTTAAATTATTTACAAAACGTTTGTTTCCGTCTTTTAATAAATTTAAAGCCATTGTTGGCGTTATAGCACTTTGCATTTCCTTCGTTAATGTTTTCATATAATATTTTTTTAATAATTTTTAATACTTAATAATCTAGAATGATAAATTGTTATATACAATTAATTGAAACTGTCCTCTGGTACTATTTTTTTGAGATTGAATAAGATAGCCTGTCTCTAGTCTTATATCATTGGTTACACCATAACCCATACCGGTAAAAAATCGGTTTCGATCAAATTTTTGATTACTAATATCAATAAACAATTCATTAAAACCAGATACGTATAGAGACTTCCTATTCAATAGCTTTCCATTCAAAGGCTTTTGTACTGCTAAAAAATATCTAGACCTTAAAGCAAAATCATTCGCTATAAACCTCTCTTCCAACCTCACTCGGTGAGTAAGAAAGAGATTATTTCTTTTTTGCTTATATAAGTACTGCTGATAAATTCTTTTCTCATTCGTAGTTGAAATAATTTCATCCCCTTCTTCCCAATTCGACTGCACATAGGCTAAACCTAATAATATATTATTGTTAGATTCAGTTAAATTATATCCTATTCCCGCTCTTAATAAGAGCTGACTTTTTTGATTAGGTATTTGATTAAGTCTGTATTGCATATCGGACTGCAATAACCACTTATTGTTTATTTTTTGGTTACCAAAATACACAAACCAGTTCCCATAATTTTTGTCTTGAGCCAAAACGGTATCAAGCGAACTAATTATAAGTAATAAACAAAGAATATACTTTTTAATCTGAGGCATATTAAGGCTTGAAATTAATTTTCTCCACTACAATGTTTTTAATTTTTGCATTGGATTCATAATTTGTAATAATTTCTATCACATCATGCGCAATTGACTTTGAATTCGTGCAATCAATAATTACCTTACTGTCATTTGGAATACTATCTAAAGTATTTAATAAACTTGCCTTATTAAAGAAGGAAACTTCTTCTGCAAGTACTAAATGATGTACCGTTTTGCCTTGCTCATCGCTTACGATGTCTTTAACATGGTGTGAGTTTCTATAACTATGTCTAAGTGTATAAAATATACCGACTAATATACCTACTGTGATTCCTTTTAAAAGATCGGTAGCAAGAATTGCAATAACAGTAGCCATAAATGGCATGAACTGCTCCCATCCTAATTTATACATGTCTTTGAATAAGGAAGGCTTTGCTAATTTATAACCTACCATTAATAAAATAGCAGCTAAAGAAGCAAGCGGAATTAAGTTTAATAGATTAGCTATAAAAACCGCACTCAACAATAAAAACAATCCATGTAAAATAGCTGATAGTTTTGTTTTACCTCCAAAATTGATATTTGCTGAACTTCTTACAATTACTTGAGTAATGGGAAGTCCTCCTATCATACCAGATACTATATTTCCTAAGCCTTGCGCCTTTAACTCTCTATTGGTAGGCGTTACTCTTTTATCTGGATCCAACTTATCCGTAGCTTCTACACATAATAAAGTTTCTAAACTTGCAACAATGGCAAGTACCACAGCTATTTTCCAAACTTCAAAGTTGGTAATTGCTGAAAAATCGGGCATTGTAAACTGTCCAAAGAAACCTTCTATTGAACTTGGAACGGGTACAGAAACTATTTGTTTATCATTTAAACTAAATGGTAAAATTCCATTCACATAAGCAAGATTAAAAACTATACCTAACACTACCACCACAATAGGACCTTGTATAAGCTGAAATATTTTATGCTTTTTGGTAAGAACAGTATCCCATAAAATTAATATAGCAAGAGATACACCTGCAATTAATAAAGCGCCAGGTGTTATAAAGTCTAATGCTTTTGAAATTTCAGTAAAAGTATTTTGACCATCTGCTTGTAAAAAAGCATCATCACCTACAGCATCATTGTCCCAACCTAGGGCATGCGGTATTTGTTTCAATATAATTAATAGACCAATACCCGTAAGCATTCCTTTAATCACTGAATTAGGGAAAAAGTAAGCAATGAAGCCTGCCTTAGCATAACCCAAAGCCAATTGAATAACACCCGCTAAAACAACTGCAAGTAAAAAGGCTTGATAAGAACCTCCTAAACTAGCTATGGAAGTAAAAACTATTACTGCTAAACCTGCGGCTGGACCACTTACCCCTAGAGGAGAACCGCTTGCGAGGCCTACCACTATACCTCCTACTATACCTGCTATAATACCTGAAAATAAAGGTGCTCCCGATGCTAAGGCAATACCTAAGCATAATGGAACAGCCACAAAAAATACAACAATACTAGCTGGTAGATCATTTTTTACATGTTTGAAAAGATTCATTTGACTCATAATTTTAGTTTTACAGGACAAAAATAGTAATATTATTTCAAATAATAGTATTACTATCATAAATAATTGTAAATATTTTAACTATTTTTGTAAAAAATAAGGGAAGCCCCCAGTATATGAAGCTAGAATTACAAATAAAAATGAACCCTTCCCTGTATTTAAGGGACCCTGAACAGTCTGAATTGGGCAAGAATATCATTAAACATAGTATTCAATTTATACATGACAATGGTTTTGAAGCCTTTACATTTAAAAAACTAGCAGAATCTATTGGTACCACCGAGGCGGGGGTATATAGATATTTTGAAAATAAACATAAACTCTTAGTATATATTATTTCTTGGTATTGGGGATGGATACAATTTCAATTGAGCTACCAAACCAATAATATTAGCGACCCTACCATTAAATTAAAAAAAGTAATTACGCTTTTATCAAAGAACGTGGAAGATGATATTACTACAGGACATGTGGACGAATCACTATTACATCAAATACTTATTTCGGAAGGCTCCAAAGCTTATTTAACAAACCATGTTGGAAAAGATAATAAACAACAATTTTTTAAGCCCTACAAGGACTTATGTAACGCAGTGGGTGAAATTATTTTAGAATGCAACCCTAAATATAAATACCCACATTCATTGGCCTCTACCATTATTGAAATGGCACATTTGCAAAATTTTTTCATGAATCATCTACCCTCCTTAACTGACTTTTCTAAATCTAAGAATGAATCTGAAATCATAAAATATTTAGAAGAGCTTGTATTTAATACCATTCGCGTTTAAGTACGTAGAATTAATATTTAAGAAAGAAGAATTAATCTGGCTTCAACTTAATTTTTGTGAATACTTGTAAATGTGGAAGTGCTAATACAGATAAGCTAATAAATAGCAGGGTAAAAATACCAGAAGCGTCTTTACTATTGAGCGTTAGAAAAGTAACGTAAACAAACCCAAACCAGGCCATAATGGAAAAGGGAGCTGCTTTAATAAGCAGATTCTTCCAGCCATAAAAATCATTAGGCATACTAAAGGTGATTCTTATTTTATCGAATGATAATAAAGAGTGCCAGAAACCAAAGTAAAAGGCAAAGCAAAGCCATAGTGGCATATAAAGGGCAAAACTAATAAGTATAGCTTGTTGTAAAATTAAATAGTAATAGTATTTATTTTTGGAGAAAAACTGCGCTTTGAAAAAGAATAATATAAAATAAATAGTAGCTATCCCAATAAGTGTGATGGGATAAACTTTATTAGCTAGTCCCACCCATTGACTTTCATTAAAGGCAGAGCGTTCCATTCGAATAAAAATTTGCAAAGCAAAATGAATATTCTTAGAAAGAAGTAATAAAATCCATAATAGTCCAATAATGGAGTAGGCTAATTTATGAATAAAGTTTTCTGTTTTACCCAACCAATCTATTTCTCCAAAATGATAAGCCGTAATAAGAATAAATATAATTAAAGCGGCAATGGGGAAAAAATACCAAACTAAGGCGTAGCCAATTATATTAGCTATGTATTTTAAAAGAAATAATTTTTGATTACTACCCGATTTATGCAAGTGTTGGTCAATATATAAATCAAGTGCGCCATGGGGCACTCCAAAAAGAATTAAGACAACAATTAAGAAGGAAATTTGAGTGCTGTTATTTAAAACAAAAACAGTGTCTATAAGGAATAAAAGAAATGCAAATAATATTAGGTAAAGGCGTAGTTTAATTTGCATGGATCTAAATTAAATAAAAAAAGGGGCAAGTAACCAACTTGCCCCTTAAAAGTTATTCCTATATATTAAGCAGCTTTTCTACTTAAGCTATAAATAACCAAACCAAAACCTATTTTGTTGACAGCATCACCAATGTTGTAAATGATGTTCATGTCAATTCCAATATTTTTGAAACTAGCATACCATTGTCCATCAGCGGTTCCGATTAAATATCCTAATGGATAAATAGCCCAACCTACTAAAACGAACCAACCTAATGCTGCATTCGCAGATGCTACTGCAGTACCAGCGCCAGTTGCTAATTTTTTAACATCTCCCATCCATACTTCATACACAATGTAGAAGTAAGCGATAGCACTTATAGTTCCCCATAATGTTGCTTGAGCTGGGGCAACAGCCTCTCCCCAATAACCTGTAACTAACATTACAACAGAAGCTAAAATCATTTTCCATAATAAACCTGTAGTACCACCTGCTTTCTTAGTGATTAAATAGAATTCAACACACATTAAAGGCACAGTTAATAACCAGTCTACATAACGGAAAAATGTTGGACTATCATGCGTTTCAGCATAGTATCCACGCATGTAGTAATAGTGAACAGCAGCAATAAATGTGATTAACCCAGATACAAGAACTGAGGTTCTCCATTCTTTACTAGTGTTGTTCAATTCTAAGAAGAAAAAAACCGCAGCGGCCATCATAGCCATTGTACCTACGAAGAACGTAAAAGACACATAATCGGTCTTTGAAATCGCCATCGTGGCATCAAGAAGAAATAAATGATCCATATTTGTTGAGTTTTGGTGAACGTATTAATTCACAACTCTCCACGGTTCGTTCCGGCTGTCAATACATATGTTTAAATATGTATTGCAAAGCAATAGCAAAACAATCGTTGTTTTTTAAACCGAACAAAAGTTAGAAATAAAAAACTAGAAAACTTGTTAAAAAATGTAAAAAAAATAAAAAAATTTCGCTTTGTTTAGTATTTTGTTTAATTTTTTTTGATATATATTAAACAATTTTACTAGAGCTAACTGCATTCCATAATAATGCTCGTATTTTTAGAGAATCTACAGCTGCTTTCGTAGCCTCCTCCCATTTAGTTTTATCATTTCCACATAGTTCTGAGACCATTTGTATGGCCAATTCACTATGGTGACCCCCATCCACCTCTATATGTCTTTCTATATAGTACTTAAAAATGGATACTTTGTCTGGATGCTCGGCGTAAATTTTATTTAAAATTTGGGTGAACATATCTGGGATCAAGTCCTCTCTACCAAAGGTAAAAACGGCGGCCTTCACATGCAGTGGCGCATTCATGGCTATTTCAAAAGTGTATTGTAAGAACTGTTTTACTTCTGTAGGCATATCAACTGCATTTATGCAATCATTTATTGCCCTTCCTGTTTTCAACAAAGCTAATAATTCATCTATTTTACTAGTATCTGCACCCATTTGACGCATGGCAGATAAATACAATTCAAAATGGCTCACCCTATTACCTTGTTCATCTACATCCGACTCTTCGCCGCAAACAATTTCATTTATTAAAAAACGAGTATTTGCAGAACCAACAGGTACCCATGGTAGGCTTACACAAGTAAGTCCTATTTGTAAAGATTTTAATAAACTCATGAAATCCCATACTGCAAACACATGGTACTTTGCAAAATCCTTGATGCCTTCAAAATCTTTTATTTGACTATACACTGGATGTGATAACAAAGCGGCTCTTGTAGGTTGTATACTTAATTTTAATTCTTCGATTGGTGTTTGCATCATTAGAGATTTTAATAAAACAATTTGATCTAAATTTGTTTTGTGGCACAAAGGAAAATATAATTTTGAAAATCATCAAATGATATAATTGAATGAGAGCAAATATTCCAAATATCATAAACCAGGATGGACAAGCACATTATTTTGGAATTATAGTAAACGCTGAACAAAATCATAACTATTTTAATGAACTCCTAAACAAAATAGAATGGACCAATGAAAAATTGGTCATGTTTGGCAAGGAAATAACAACAAAAAGAAAAGTAGCATTCTACGGCGATAGTTTAATGAGTTACACTTACTCTAATAAAACAAAGCAAGCATTGACATGGACGCCCTTACTTATGGAAATAAAACAACTAGCAACATCCTACACGGGAAGCAATTACAATGCTTGTTTATTGAATTTGTACCATGATGGAGAAGAAGGTATGGGTTGGCATAGTGATGATGAAAAAGAAATAATACCCAATAGCTCCATAGCCTCTTTAAGTTTTGGAGCAGAAAGAAAATTTGCGATAAAACACAAAGCAACCAAGGAGACGCATTCTATTTTACTTGAAAATGGATCGCTATTTGAAATGCTAGGTAGTTTTCAAAAACATTGGCTACATAGCATGCCTAAGTCAAAGAAAATTATAACTCCAAGAATAAATTTAACTTTTAGACAAATGCACTCATGAAAAATAGCAAACAAAAAACTATTAAAAAGGCAAACCTGCCTTCTAAAATATGCCTGCATTGTAATAGGCCCTTCAATTGGAGAAAAAAATGGGAAAAGACTTGGGAAGAAGTGAAGTATTGTAGCGAGGGTTGCAAGAAAAACGTTCGTAGCAAATAAGCCCATAGCTATTTTACATCTTAACGATGGCTTTAACAAATACTTTATCTACATTTTGCATTCTAATGTAATAAACACCCGGCGACAAGCTTGCTCCATATAAATTATAGCTATTGGTTCCAGCAAAATTATAGTTCGCTTCTACCAGCATTTGAATGACAGTACCTTCCCCATTTAATAACTGCAAAGAAGTTTGACCCCCATTGGTTTTGAATTCAATCTTGGTCATATTTGTAAATGGATTCGGATAATTATATATTAGTGACTCTTTAGAAAAAATAGAATTTTTATCATTGATACCACATACACTAGAATTAATCAATGGGATTGTTGGAAACTGTTTTAATAAAATTTCAATTTCGGCATTGGAGGAAACACAGAACCAATTTTGTAAAATCGTATTGTATACAGCTCGAAAATCAAATTGATAGGGGATATTATCATTGGTGGTTGCTGAACTAGGTATATTTGGATTATCACCAAAAACGCCCCCTCTTACATTTTTACCAAATAAAAATAAAGGAGCTGCAGATCCATGATCGGTTCCACCGCTTGCATTGGATTTTATTCTTCTCCCAAATTCTGAATAAGTCATTCCAATCACACGATCTTCTATTTCTAAACCAACCATGTCTGACTGGAAAGCTGCAATAGAATCTGAAAGTACTTTTAATAAATTAGCATGAGTGCCTGTAGTGGTATCAGTGGTTACTACTTGTCCTGAATGTGTATCAAAGCCTCCGTAATTAACCATATACACCTTAGTTTGCAAGCCTCCTTTAATTAATCTAGCCACAATTTTTAATTGTGCTGCTAAACTATTATTTGGATAAGCGACTTGTTGTGTTACACTATCAGAAGCTTGTTTAATTCTTACAGTATATTGGTTGGTTTGTTTGGCAATACCTCTCAAAAAGCTAAGTTCATAACCCGCGTTGGTATCGGCCACCACAGCATCTGTTCCTTCTAATAAATTATAAAAAGAACTTGGATCTGAAATACTTAAAGCCATGTTTACGGCAGGGCCTTGGCAGGTAAGGGTTGCTAAAGAACCAATTTGAATAGCAATAGGATCTGGATTGGTTTTATTGGGATAAGCATCGGGATAATCGGGGTATTGATAATTTAAAAAACGACCCGCCCATCCTGTATTTAAATACTGATCGCTTTCTGATCCTGACATCCAAATATCTGTGGCTCTGAAATGAGAAAAACTTGGCTGAGGATACCCCACCGATTGAACAATATTTAATTTCCCTTCAGCAAATAAATTTTGAAATCCAGTCATTGAAGGGTGAATACCTGTTGCATTATTTCCCACTAATTTTAAAACCTTATTTTCTGGTAAAGCTATATTGGTTCTTGCATTGTAATAATTATTATAACCACTTAAGGGGATGACTGTATTTAAGCCGTCATTTCCTCCATTCAATTGAACAATTACAAGAACCTTATCAGTATTGGAAGAAGCAAGCAGTGCAGTATTTAATAAAGGATGATCCTGTAATACATGAATGGCATTACCACCAATCATAGTTGGTGTAATTAAAGCTAGGCTGTTTCTAATAAATTTTCTTCTTTCCACTTTATTGCAATTGATAATCTGGTAAATTCATAATATACTTTAATAAAGCCTTTAGCCTTGTATTGACAATATTAAAATTAATAGTAGTTGGACTAGTATTATAGGTATTCCATGCATCTGTCCAATAATAATCCGATGTTTGGCCAGTTAATAAAATTTGAGTTTTCAAACTTAATTTTAATGCCGAAGAAATGTCAGTTGATACTAAAAATGAAAAAAGACTATCTATTAATATATTGGGGTCGGAAGGATTTTTACAAACTGCTTTTGCAAATTGTATTGTATTTACAATAATTTTTTTTCCATTTCTAGTGTAGCCTGCATCTATCATTAGGTCTGTAAATTTATTACGCTTAGGTAGCGTATCTGCATTAATCCAAAGCTCATTGTAATCAGGGGCTTGATAGTAAGCAGGCCAGCCTGAGACATTGGGAGGGTCAACAGGGTTCTGACCCATACTAGTTAGTTGATTGACCATATTATTATACAAATAATAAGCATCGGCATAATCAGAAACAGCATTAGGGAATGCAATTTCGTATTGTCTTAGGAAGCCTACAAGATGGTCAACGGGACTTTTGATCTGGCATCCAATATATAAAACATCATAAAAATGTTCGCTAGAAAAAAGCAATTTTAATACAGGCTTGATTTCAAAATTATTAGCAATAAAAGCATTCGCCAAAGGAGTAATTATATTTTTTTCTACAACATCATCAATTGCATAGTAAACATAATATCTATAAAGTTTTCGGCATATAAATTTAGCAACTTCAGGTTTCTGAAAAATCATAGTCAACAACTCATCTGTTTCTAAAGCTCCATTCGCCGCTGTTTTCCCAGTAATCACAGTATTGTTATAAAAAGCAGAAAAGGTTTTATTGGTGGTATCATGTCTTGTGCTGTCAAATACTGAATTAAAATTGGCATCAATTCTCCATCCCGTTAAAACTTTTGCAGCAGTTTTTACGTCCTCTTCCATATATTTTGCACCGCCGTCCTTTCCTACCGTAAACAATTCTTGTAATTCTCTTCCATAATTTTCATCTGGCGCTGATTTAGTATTAAGATAGCCATTTAAATACCTTAACATGCCTGGGTCTGTGGTGACTGCACGAACCATTTGCTTAAAATTGCCGATACAATTGTTTCTTAGTATTTGATGATGATAATATAACATAGAACCATATACTATCGTATCTGCCTCTGTACCAAAATGATTACTCCAAAATAAAGTTAGTTTTTCACGAATATTTCTTTCCTGCCCTACCCAAATACTGAGTAGCCATTTTTTATAACTACTGCGACGATAACTATTAATAGTTCCATCTGTAGAGATATCATTGATCCAAGTTTTACCTAATGGCACATTTGGATCTGTGAATGTTGTTGAATTATAATCGTTAAGAGGTGCAGGAATTGTACTTGCTTGTACATTTAGTAATTCATCAATGCTTGCATTTAAACCCTTAGAAATAAAGTAATCAATATCTGAAGCTTTGGCGCCAAACATAGTACGATTCAGCAAATGTTTAACTTGCTGTGTCGACCAACTACCTTTATAAATAGTTAAACCTAAAGCACTTGATTTGGGGGCAAGCGGCATAAATTCTTTTTATAAATTTATGCTATTTCTAATTATTCTTTATAAGCATTTGTAAATTCGATAAAATAATACCCATAGTAGCAGGGCCAATACTCATTCCAGTTAAGTACTCACTGTGTGGAATATTTTTACTTAGATCAAAAAAGCTAGGCTTAACAATATAACCTAAGGCGTCCTGCGATAAACCTAATACAAATTTAGGACCCTTATTATTCATTAATTCTTTAGTAGCAAGTCCTAATGCAGGACAAGTTTCACCAGGATGAGTAGCAAAGGAAGCGTCCCCGATATTGAAATAAGCAATCTCAGAGCTTACTGTTTTTCCAAAATCTCTTTTTATTATTCCTGCTTTAGACAGCATTTGAAAACTTGGATTGCTTAAAGGGAAATCCACTTTAACTGAATTGAAATTTATATTTTTACTTGCGTTCTTATTTTTTATTAATCCAAAAACATATTTACCTAAAGCAGTTCCATAATAATTAGCCTGCTCATAAGTATGAGGAACACCTTCTGGTTGTATCCATCCACCTATAGCACCTTGTAAAAACATATTCACCCCACCCTGCGCAGAATCTAAATATTTATAATACCCCCAAACATAATCCGAACTTGCTGCGGTACTAGCATCGTCCATAATAGTAGGATGGCAGGCAAAATTGGTAAGCATAGCAATATTCTTTCCAGCCTTGTCAGTTAATTGAATAATACTTACCGACCTATCTAGTTCATTAGGCTCTGAAATATTTTTCACCCAATCATCTCCAAAAGAACCGCTACCAAAAGAAATGCTTACAGGCTTTCTTGCTTGCGTGGCTTCCTTAATGGCTTCTACAGCTCTATCCACTATAAGCTGCATATGTTTATCATTCACGCCTGAATGTCCTAAGTCTTTGCCCCAAATACCTACTACATCCGGGCCTGAATGAGTATGTGTGGATGACATTACAATATGTTCTGGATCAATTAAAGGAAGTTCCGCTTTAATTCTAGATCGAATAGCTTGCAAATGAGGATATAACAAACCGATACAATCAAATGTAAGCATGGTAATATTATTAGTACGATTGCTTACCACCATTGCTTTTACATAAAGGTTGTCATGCACATCAATAAAAGGTCGGTTGGCCTTACCTCCTGCGAGGTATAAACTATCTTTTTCTGGATTAATAGTTCTTGTAGCAGCCCCTGCTAAAAAGTCTTGAGCAGAAACTGTTAATTGTAATTGAAAAAATATAAATACAAAGAATAATTTATTGAACATAAGATTTATTTACAAGAATGTTTAAAAAGATCTTATAGGGCGAACACTAAAAGTGGTACTCTTGTCATTGGCAGTTTGAAAACCATTGTCAAAAATTTGAGAGCATGCATTGTATTTACCTGTTTCAGTAGAACTCCAGTAGCAAACTTCTCTAAACCCACCAATTGCTTTCATTTGTAAAAACAATTTATTCAATTCGTCTTTACTAGGCAAATACCAATCATCAAATCCACCCTGTACCAAATTGCTGCAAAGTGAAGCAGCATTTCCTGCCACAGAACATCCCGAACTAATATCTATGGTATTTTGACTACCTGTTCCTATTGAAGAACGGCCCGCAAGGAATTTATCATTACATCCCCAGGCCACTTCACCAGGAAGATCGGCCACTGCTGCAATAATTCCATGCTGCACATTGGGATCATAACCAGGGTCTGATGGAGTTAATAGGTAAGCAATTTTTCCTCCTTTGTAGTCCATTCCAATTTTTAAAGTTTGGACTGCTTCCATTTCATCTTTGCTCTTAGCTGCATCACCCATCGCAGCCATCTCCACCATAGGTATTTCTCTAACATAAATATTTCTATAGTAGGCAAGCGTACCATGTGCTTGTAATTCAATTTGTTCTTTTTCAAAAATAGGAATACTGCGATCCCAATAGTTTTCAAATGTGAGGTTGTCAACAGTTAAAAGGCCGTTTAAATAAACAGTTACTTTATCGCCTTTCATGATAATATGAAAATTATTCCATTGCCCCACTTTATTATCTGCATATACCAAGGGCATACTTTTGTTTTTTAGATTATTATACAAACCACCTGATCCCACTTGAGCCCCTACTTGACGGTTCACAGAGTCCCAAATTTGCACTTGAGGACTTCCTCTTAAATAAATACCAGCATCTCCTTTTTCAGCTATTTTCCAATCTACAAACAATTCAAAATTGCCATATTTTTTTTCAGTAACTATATTATCGCCATGTCCTTGAAATGCCAACAAGCCATTTTTGACTTGCCAGTCTTTTTGCACTTGTTCATTGGCAATTTTTTCAGCTGCTTTTAAATCAGCCGCAGACATTTTATTTCTTTCAATGGGGTTAGCCACCAAGCCTTTCCATCCTGTTAAATCTTTTTCATTAAATAAATTTTCAAATCCATCATTGAAAGAAGCACTGCTCATTTGATGCGTAAGTTTACTTTGAAGTTGTGCACCCTCTTTCCCTTTTAAAAGAGGTAAGGCCTTTTCTAGAACTTCTCTTACTGCTGGTCCTTTAATATTTTTTTCGTTTAAGGCTAATTTTGCCACCAATGTTGCCGCTACTTTATTTAGAGCTTCGTCGTTTAATGATTTACTAATGAACATAAAACTTGTAAAACTAGGAATGACAGAAGCTTCCTTAAGTATATTTCTTTTTTCACTTACATTTTTTGCATTTGCCATTTGGTCTTGCAAAACAAGTAAGCGCTGTACATTTGAATTCTGTGAATTACTATTAAGCACAAAAAGAAATACTAAAACGATTGAAAAAATAATTTTATTTTTCATATATTATAAATTTATCATACAATCTACGATAATCTAATGAATACAAAAATTATATTTAGTATTACGATAACACTATTTATATATATAAATCTTGCTTATGGATATTAAATTCTTTAAATTTAAATTATTATTAGTTTTCACCATAAATATCAATTAGAATGCAAATTTTATTCATTTTTTCATGGCTGAATTTTATAATTGGATTTTTTGGAGTACCTACTATGCCCATAGATAATCCAGGTACACCAAAATTTAAATTAATTCCTGCTCCCAAAATTACTTTTAACTCTTTTGTGGATTGTAATATGGCTGAAGTTTGGATAGGCGATACATTCAGAATTTTTCCAGGTAAATATGGAGAAGACCCATTATGGGGTTATTCAAAAAATTTGAAATATGCTGATGGCAAAAATGCAGAAGAGGTTTTTAAAAGCCCTCCTGAAAAGTTCATTGATCCCATTATGCCCTTAAACGCTCCCATAGGTCAGAAAGGATTACATGGGGCAGTATGGTTTGAAACTGTATACCAAGATAAAAAAGACCCTTCGGGTAAAACACTCTATGGGCTTTATCATAATGAAAACTATCCAAGTACACTTCCCTATGATGCAAAAACTAAAGAAGGTTATAAAAATAATTTGTGGCCACAGGGATTAACGGGTCCCGAAAGTCCTGCTGCGGTTTGTCGTATTGGTATAATGAAGTCTATTGATGGTGGAAAAAGTTGGCAAAACAAAGGTATTATCATAGAAGACCTTGACCCTAGAATGATTTTAAAACCATTTAATACATCGAACACTTTTGCAGGCGGTGTGGGAGATCCTTCTGCAGTGGCAAGTGAAGACTATTTATATATTTTTTATGGCGAGTATGGGTATCCAGGTATTTATAATGAAAAAACTTATGACGCTAAAACAGAATGGAGCGGTCAATGTATTAGCATTGCGCGTATTGCTTTAAAAGATCTCAATAATCCTATTGGAAAAGCAAAGAGATGGAATGGTAGTTCTTTTTCTATTCCCTATAATAGTCATGGAGTCCCTGTTCGTTCTTTACAAGTTCCTATTAAGGAAGGTGGTGGAGGGGCTTCATCTGCAACAGGCGGATTTCATTGGGGTCCTTCTGTAAGTTGGAATACTTATTTGAATTGCTGGGTAATGATGATGGGTAAAGTTGAAGGAAAATCATGGTTAGGCGATAAAATATATATATCCTATAATAAAAATAAAGATTTAGGTATTGGCAATAATAGTCAAGACTGGTCAAAGCCAGCACTTGTTTTTCAAAAACCTGGTTATATTCTTTGGTACCCTTCATTACAACCTCTAAATGAACCTTCTGACATTAAAGAAAAGTATACTTCCGTTTTATTAGGAAAGCGAGCACGTTTTTTTGTAAAAAGAATTAAGCCCGGTGATGATGAATATGCTTCAGAGCATGTTATTGAATTTGAAAAGTAAGCAACCAAACTAGGGTAATTGTGGAACCTTAAAGTTCATTTTTAGATGTCTTAATTAACAGAGATGTTAATTAATTGTAAATACCCCATTTGTAAGAACTTTTCCAATTGTTTTTATGTTTAAGAAATAAACAAATTAACAATTATGAAAATGAAATTTTTATTGACGATGCTAATCGGAGGTATTATCTCTGCATCAGCTCAAAAAACAGTTGTAGACGTAGCGGTAGGTTCTAGCGCACATACAACATTGGTAGCTGCGGTAAAAGCAGCTGATTTAGTAGCTACATTACAAAGCGCAGGTCCTTTCACAGTCTTTGCTCCAACGAATGATGCTTTTGCTAAATTACCAAAAGGTACAGTTGAAAGTCTTTTAAAACCAGAGAACAAAGCTACGTTAGCTAAGATTTTGACGTACCATGTTGTAGCTGGCAATTTAGATGCTACTGCTGTTTTAAAAGCAATCAAAGACGGTAATGGAAAAGTTACATTGAAAGCTGTAAGTGGTGGAACTTTAACTGCATCATTAAAAGGTGGTAAAGTTATTTTGACAGATGAGAAGGGTGGAATTGCAACTGTTACTGCAACAGATTTGAAAGCAGGAAACGGTATCGTTCACGTTATTGACGCTGTTGTCTTACCTAAATAGGTTTTAATTTTGATTTTTGGTAGGGGGCTATTAGTAATAATAGTCCCCCTTTTTTATGCTAAATCCTAAACACTTATTTTTAGCGTAGACTTAACCTTAAGCGTACACTCTTAAATTAGAACCAGTTAGAGTTGTCTTGTATTGTTTTAAAGCAGTTTTTGCAGGACCTACAGTAGCAGCGCCAGAAGTATCAAAAGCTGAACCATGGGCAGCACAATAAAATCTGTTGGCATTTGACTGAAATTCTATAGTAGACCCTTGGTGCGTGCAAATAGAGCTAACAGCAAGAAACTCACTATTCAAGGTCCTAGCAATGATTATTCCCAAGGTGGTATCTACATAGAAGCCTCCTGGCGTATTTAAACTTGTATAAGGGGCTATTGCAATATTAATAGTAAAATCTACTTGCTTATTTGTTCCGCCAGTACCTGCATTACCCCCATTATTTCCTGTATTAGTGTAACTTGAGGTCATATCCGATGATTTAGAACATGACTGCATACAGCCAAAAATTAAGATGGCTGCACTGCTTAGACCTACTTGTTCGATAAATTCTTTTCTTTCCATTTAATGAATTTTATTCTAAAACAAAAATCTGCATTAATTGTTTTATAAATTTAAAAAAAATGGAAAAAAGCACCGGTGTTCTATGCAGTAGGAATCATTTTTAACAATTTTTTGATTCTTTTAGCTTAAATTCATGATATGAAATACCCGTTATTAAGAAATATTTTATTGGTGGTTTTGATAATATTTTATCTGTTTGCTGGGGCAAATCATTTCATAAATCCTTCCTTTTATTTACCAATTATTCCTCCATACTTTTTTAATTGGGCTAATGAAGTAAATATTTTATCTGGGGTAGCAGAAATACTGCTAGCTCTATTATTAATACCCAAATCAACAAGGTCAAAAGCTGGAATAGGTATTATCCTAATGCTACTAGCCTTTATTCCTAGCCATATCTATTTTATTCAAAAAGGGGAATTTATGATAGGCAATATTCTTTTTAATCCTTTGAAATCATCTATTCGCTTATTTATTGGGCAACCCTTATTAATTCTTTGGGCAAATTGGGCCAGTAAAAGTCAATTAAAAATTATTGGTTTTTAATTGACTTAATGTGGAAGTTTGAGCTTAAATTCTTTAAACGATAATGAACAAATATGTTAATTATTTGTAAACTGTCTTTTTATACCACATAAATTTATGGATAGTCCTCTTAAATAAATTAAATTGTTAGAGGATGCCAATAAATAATTCTACATTACATAAAACTAAAAAATTCTATGTTTAAAAAATTCACACTATCTGATACACTTATGCTGGTATCGGCCTTTTTATCTTTAATTTTTTCTGAGTATTTATGGTTCAAGGGTGAAAAAGAAGCAGGGATATTTATTGGATTATGGGTACCCTCTATTTTAGGGTTTGCTATATTATTAAAATTAATAAATAATCAAAAATGATAGAAATTATACCCTATTTCGCTGCATTCATCACATTATTATTTGGAGTGGCCTTTATTCTTGCTTTGAATAAATTTAGAGGCGAAAAATAAATATTAAAAAAGTAGTATGAAAAATTTATTAATTAATTCTGGAGATTATTTTGATAAATTTTTCAATACAAAAAATGTAAGAAAAATTGAGCTATTAATTCTTCGTGTTGCAGTTTTCGCTTTCCTTTTTCATTTAACTATTATATTCTTGGGAAATAATTTTATTTATTTCAAAAATTTACAGCACAGTTATTTAAAGGCCATATATACCCCATTTAGTTTTATATTATTTTACGAGGTATTTTTACTGGTCATCATCATACCAAAATCTATATCTGAATTTATTGGAAAGCAGTTTGAAGTTATTACCTTAATAACCTTAAGAAGCTTTTTTCATGATATAGCAGATCTTGATTTAAAAAATTCTATCAACATTAATAATCCTGAGTTCATAAGCTTACTGTATGACTTAATGGCTTCCTTAATTATGTTAGGTCTTACTATTCTGTATTATAAGATTTATCAAAATAACCGTAAATCTGAAATTATAAATGAGTTGAATGATTTTATTAATATTAAAAAGTTAGTATCATTAAGTATGATATTAATTTTATTTCTATTAAGTATCAGTAGTTTAATCGCATGGGGTAAAGATATGTTGGAGGCATTAAGATTACAACAAAATTACCCTAATCCGAATACTGTGTTTTACGCAGATTTCTTTTCCATTATGATTTTTGTTGACGTATTATTACTGCTCATTTCATTTACTTTTCATTTTTCTTTTTTCACTATTTTCAGAAATGCTAGTTTTATTATCACCACCATTTTAATACGAATGTCACTAACTATTGAAAAACCAATGAATTATATAATTATTTTAATTGGCTTTCTATTCTCCATTATATCGTTCTATTTATATAGCTTACGAAATTCTAATAAAAAGTCCTCAGATTAGCATAGATATCTTTAATAAAGTATGAATTCAAGTACTATTACCTATTTTTATAAATGAATATTATTTTATTTGATGGCGTTTGTAATTTATGTGGCAATTCAGTTTCATTACTAATCAAGTATGATAAAAATAATATTTTCCGCTTTGCAGCAATGCAAACAAAGGCTGGGGAAAACATAATGCAGGAGTACCCTATTTTAAATGATAGAAAATCAATTATCTTAATTAAGCAGGGGACTGTATTTTACAAATCGGACGCCATTATTGAAATTGCAAAACAGATTACCGGATGGCCCAGTATTTTTAAATACGGCTTCTTTTTTCCAAAGTTTTTAAGAGATGGGATTTATGATCTTATTGCAAAAAATAGATACTTCCTATTTGGTAAAAAAGATACCTGCTCTACCCCTTCTGAAAAGGATATTAAAAGATTTATTCTTTAACAAGCCTAGCGCTTACTTATCTTATTCATTGAAATAGATTTTTGCCTAGAGCATTTAAACCTTTTCATATCTGCAGTTCTTTTCATTAAATGCTTCTGACTTACTCCACTATTTACCCTCTTACGCCAAAGATTAAAGCTATTTCGTTTTAATTCAGAACGCATTAATTTAATGGTCTGCGCCTCAGATAAACCAAACTGTATAGTAATGGCTTCAAAAGGCGTGCGGTCCTCCCAGGCCATTTCAATAATTCTATCTATGTCTATTCTTTCCATATACTTTAAGATTGGGTCGATGTTATTTTTACAAAATTACTCTTTTCTTATCGTCTATATAATGGCAAACCCATTAGACCTGATAACTTTTCTGCTAGCTTTTCTCCCTCTTTACTAAAAGCCCAGAAAAATAAAGCCTTTATGGGATGATCTGTCTTTATATTTTCTAGTGCTTGAACGGCTAACTTTTGGGCTATCCCTTTACCCCGAAATTCTTCCAATAATAAAGCCGAACAAAGATAAATGGCTTCATATTTAGTATTCAGTGGTGTTAATTCATAAAGCTCCCTCTCTGATATTTTTTGTTCAATAAACTTTGACATTAAGTCTAATGTGGTGGGTATACATAAAATCCAACAAACAGGACCATTTCCATCATCATATTCAGACAATGTATCGGGATGTATGAGCTCTAAGTGCTCCATAACTTTTTCGTCAACGTTTAGCTGATCAGGATCGGTGCGGCTTGAAAAAACTTCATCCGATAATTGTATAATTCTCTCGTAGTTACTTAGTGCCATGTTTTATAATTACCAAATGGAATTTAAAGCTGTGTAGGTAAAATTCTTAAGTATCCCTTTTTCTGCACTTGTAATATTGATTGTAGAGAATTTTTCATTTGGGAAAACAACGATTGTTAAAACAGACAAGCCGTTATCTGCAAACACTTCTATGGAAGCTAAATCGAGATAAATGGATAAGGTTATTTCATTTGATGAAGATAGCCTTGGAGCATAATTTATGCTACCAAAATTTTTATGAAAGCTAATATTGCCTGAATTACGTCTATCAATAAAATACATATTTTTTTGCTTATCATACCCAATGACTACTTTTTCATTTAAATTATTAAGAAGCTCAATGGAAAATTCGTTCTTATCAGAAAGCACAAAGTCAAACTTGCTTGGTACATCCATTAATCCAATTTTACTTGTTAAATTGGTTGAATGCTCAATTGTTAGATTATTAAAACTGTATGACTTTTTCTCTATTTTTTTCAATTCTGCAATGGGTGAGCTAGTAAGATAATATTCATCATTTATCTTCTTTAAACCCAAGTCTCTTGGTATAGTAAATGCATTTCTAAATTTTTCGGTGGGAACAATATTTGCATATTGCCAATTACTCATCCATCCAATAAATACTTTTCTTTTCCCGGTATTAGACCATGTAACACCCGCATATTCATCAGGGCCATAATCAATCCATTTAGTTTGTTTGAAATCGCATTTGAATTCTTTCCCATTAAAATCACCCACAAAATATTGAGAAGCCGAACCGCCATTTGGACCTCCTGGATTTATATTAACAATTAAAACCCAAAATGTTTTTCCTTCATATTCAATTGGAAATAAGTCAGGACATTCCCAAACACCCTCATGAGATCCAATTGATTTACCAAAATCACTTAATTTTTTCCAATTTTTTAAATCAGAAGAAGCATAAAAATTAATTTGATCATGCGCTGCAATGGATACTACCCAGTTTTTAGATTCTTCATGCCAAAATATCTTTGGATCTCTGAAATCTCTAACGCCAGGGTTTTTTAAAACTGGATTTGCATGATACTTTAGCCATGTTTTACCTTCATCTAAGCTATAAGAAAGGCTTTGGCTTTCAACATCAATCACACCCGCCTTCTCTTTTTGCATATCATGGCTGGTATACATTGCCACAAGGGGTGTTATGCCATTTTTGCCAAGACCACTTGAGTTATTTTTATCAACTACAGCACTCCCAGAAAATATCAGTCCTAGGCTATCAGCATAAATGGCAATTGGTTTTCTATCCCAATGCACTAGGTCATTACTTTCTGCATGGCCCCAGCTAATATCATTCCAAACAGTTGAGTTTGGACTATGTTGAAAAAATAAATGATATTTCCCTTTATAATAGACCATGCCATTGGGATCATTCACCCAGTTTTTCTCAGGAGTAAAATGAATTTGAGGTCTATACTTTTCATCAATTTTATTCAATTTATTTTGCGCAGTTACCGAACTAATAAAAAGCAAAAAAATAAAAGACAAACTATAGAAAATATATTTTTTCATAAAATTTTTATTTTTTCTTATTGGACAACTTAAAATATGGAAATAAGGAAGATGTTGTGTGTACATACTCTTGATATTTCTCTAAATGCCCCCACTTCTCCATTCCTGAGATTTCTAAAATTCTCACACCACTTACATAAACAAGTAAGAAATATGTAAATAAAGGAGAAATTAATGTGATATACTGCCAAGCTGATAAAGAGGAGAAAGACATAATGGAAATACCGAACCATAAAGTAATTTCACCAAAATAGTTTGGGTGTCTTGAATAATACCAAAGCCCATGAGCAATAAATTGATCCTTATTTTCAGGATTTTTACGGAATATAGACTTTTGCCTGTCTGCAATAATTTCTAGAATAAAACCAAAAATAAAGACTAGCATACCCATATAAAAAACCTCATTTTGTATTACCCCATTTTTGCTAGCAATAGCTGTTAAGGCACACATTGAACATATAGAAACCCACATCCCTTGCAAAGTCCATGTCATGAAGAACCTTGATGGCGAGGGTTTAATGTGTTTAAACCTTTTATCTTCTCCAGCTTTATGAATTCTTGTAAACAAAAAACTACCTAAACGAATTGCCCATAGTATAATGCAAGAAGCTAATAATATACTACCTATATTAACATTTATTGCATAATAACTTTGTATACTTATATAAGTTACAATAGATATATAAGTTAGACTTCCCGTTAGGTCATAAAACTTTTCTGTTTGAAAATAAAAGGCAGGAACAAACATAATCCATTGAATAAGAAAGGCAATCAATACTGCTTTTTGTATTAAAGCTAGTCCAGTTAATAGCGCAATGCTATAGGCAATAGAAAAAGCGATAAGGGAAAATAATAAATTAAGTAGTGTTTGCTTCATAATATTTCTATTAAATAAACTTATAAATAATAAATAAAATAAGGTAAACAGCTAAATATACTTGATAGTAATTTCTAGTTTTGAGGTAAGTTTTATTATCTGGGTACATATTGCTGAATAAACCGATAATCTCTTTTTTGAATAAAGGTTTTATATTTATTTTCCAATCATCGGTTTGATAAACAATTTTTCTAAACTTACTTCGAAAATAAGTACTGGGAATACTCCAAATAATTAAAATAAGAAATATAATTTGTTTATCTGTCATATTTAAAGATATAAATGTTTAGTTAAATTAATTTATGCCCTCCTTATGCCCTCAAAATCAGACAAGAAATAGTCCCTAATTTAGTCTAAATTATTGATTTACAAATATTTAGGCTAAGAAATGAAATAGTTTCTAGAATCCTCTTTATTGTTTACTTTTCAGCTCAAGTTTTAGCATTTTATGATAACAGTCTTAATAATAGTATTCGTATTAGGTTATTTAGCCATAACCCTAGAACATACTATTAAAATAAACAAGTCAGCAACCGCTTTAATAACGGCTGTGCTATGCTGGACTTTAATAATCTCCAATGCCTCTAATAAAGAAATTATCATTGAGCAACTTTCACATCATTTAAGTTCAATTAGTGAAATTGTATTTTTCTTACTTGGCGCAATGACTATTGTAGAAATTATTGACGCACACGACGGTTTTCAAAATATTACGGAAAGTATTAAAACCACCAATAAGACGAAATTGATATGGCTTATCTCTGTTATCACCTTTTTCTTATCTGCTGTATTAGACAATTTAACTACTACCATAGTAATGATTTCTATATTAAACAAACTTATAGAAGATAAGAAAACGAAGTGGTTACTATTGGGTTTAGTCATTATAGCTTCTAATGCAGGTGGGGCATGGAGCCCCATTGGAGATGTGACAACAACTATGTTATGGATTGGAGGTCAAATATCTCCTTTGAATATTATTAAACAAACATTTTTAGCGAGTTTAGTTAGTATGGTTATACCTACTTTAATTATTAATTATATGGTTAAAGGAAATATTGAACTTAAACCTAATGTTGAAAATAATTTAAACTTTAATAAAAATTCATTTGAAAGGAATCTGATTTTTTATGTGGGTATTAGTTGTTTAGTTTTTGTTCCAATATTTAAAACAATCACCCATTTACCTCCATATATGGGAATGTTATTGAGCTTGGGTCTCATATGGACAATTACTGAATTAATTCATAAAGGAAAGCTTGATAACGAAAAAGGCATTTTATCTGTTAGCCATGCCCTTAGAAAAATAGACACCCCAAGTATTTTATTCTTTTTTGGTATATTAATGAGCATCTCTTCTTTAGAAGTTATAGGAATACTGCCTCAAATGGCAATTACATTAAATAATAGTGTTGGTAATATTAATTTGGTTGCAATATATATTGGCTTGTTGTCTGCTGTTTTTGATAATGTACCTTTAGTGGCAGCTTTACAAAGCATGTATAGCCTTAATGATTTTCCTAAGGATCATTATTTCTGGGAATTATTAGCATTCACGGCTGGAACAGGCGGCTCTTGTTTAATTATTGGTTCTGCTGCAGGAGTAGCTGTAATGGGAATAGAAAAGATAGATTTTTTCTGGTATCTAAAAAAAATGAGCTGGATTGCACTCATTGGATTTATAGCAGGTGTTAGTACTTTTTTAATACAGCATTACATTTAATTATAGTTAGAAATTTCTCACCTAGCATTGAATAAGTTTTAATACATTTAAAAAATAAATAAGCAAAATGAATATTACTATAATAGGAGCCTCCGCAGGAATAGGGCTAGAAACAGTAAAAAGAGGATTAGACAGAAACCATACAATAACCACCCTTTCTCGATCTGAGATTAAAACAGAACAGAACAATTCATTAAAAATGATACTTGGCGATGCCACTGATAAAACTGACTTATTAAATTCAATCCAAAATGCAGAAGCTATCATTGTAACATTAGGGACTAGTAAAAATATGAAAGCCACTACCCTGTTTTCAGATTTTGCAAAATTAATAGTGGAAATACACAGGGAGAATAAAATTAATGTGCCATTTATTTTTGTTACGGGATTTGGGGCTGGAGAAAGTAAAAACTATGTTCCATGGTTAGTAAAGATGTTTTTGAAATACATGTTAAAAGATGTTTATGCCGACAAAACAAAGATGGAAGAAATTATTACTGCAACAGATTTAAATTGGACAGTAGTAAGGCCAGGAAGGCTATTAGACAAGGAATTGACAGAAAAATACCGTGTTGAAAATAAATTATTCAAAGGAATAAATATAGGTGGAATAAATAGAGCGGATGTTGCGGACTATTTAACAAAACAAGCAGAAAACCAAACAGCCTTAAAAAAGTATATTGGGATATCTGAAAAATAGAATAAAATTAAAATATTGACTAAACCCAATTCAGTGTACATTTCTCTTAAACAGAGGAATTTCTTATTTTATCTTATTAACCTCTTTAATAAATCGGTTGCATTTATCTGACACAGCTCCTTTTTCATAATCAGTGATGCGAACTTTTACAAAATTATAATGGATATTCATTTCTGGATGGTGGTCTTGGTTTATTGCAATTTGCATTACTTTATTGGTGAATAAAACCACCTCATTATAGTTATCAAACTTAAAAGTCTTTTCTAATTTATTATTTATTTCAGTCCAGTCGGTTAGCTGTATAGGCGTATACTCAAACTTCATTAATTCATCTAAAGAGATATATTCTAAAGTTTTAATATGAGTTGCCTTTAATATAATGGGAGGCGCAACACCAGCTTGATAGGCTTCTATCCATCTAGAAACACAAAGGCACCATTTATCACCCGCCACAAGCCCTTTAAAGTTAGTTGGCGGGTAATCCATTGTTAAATCATTACCTCTAGTTTTTGAAAATTGTAAAAATGCATCGGTAACCGCCGCACAAACCGTATGTGTTCCTCTGTCGTTTGAACCCGTATTGCAACAGCCGTCTCTATATGCACCGGTCATTGGGCTTGTCCCACATGCCATTAAAGGTTCATTGAAAACATTTAAAGCATTTTGAATGGTATTCATATATAAATAACTTTTTAAAACATGAAAAAGGAAAAATCAAAAATACACTTATTGTCCCTTTTTTGGATTGTACCCTACTACTATTTAGAATTGTATTTTTATCGTATGGATGGAACACATTTTTCCCAAAATTTAAAAAAGGAGGTATAATATCCTGTAACTTTTGGGAACATCCAATCACGCTGATCTTTAATGCCTGGATAATATTCAAAAGCCGGATGTTCTTTTGAAATAAGCGCTACGTTTATATCAATACCAGATTTATTATAAAGTGCTACAAGTTCTGCAACTTCTCCAACAAACACTTGTATACCTGGAATATTTTTTGATAGCTCAATTATAAAGTGCATTACGTTTTCACTAACAGGATTTACCTTAAAATGAGATGGCTCCAAAATTAATACTCTATTAACATTTTCAGTTTCACGCCAAATTGGATCCAAGTTGTAAGCGTTGTATAGAAGCGTGGGTTTAGATACATCTAGTATAGGAATTTTTGTAGCTGGCAAAACTGTATTCAATTCTATTGAATTGGTGCCTACTAAACTAGCAGGTACTTTTATACTAACAATTTGCTCATAAGTAGTATCCAAAAAAGTACCTATTTGGTTTGTATGGGTGTACTTATTTATATTTTCTTGATTACAATAATATTTTTTTGAAGAAAAGGAGCCAGCCACCCATTGCCAACTACAATTATTACTTGCTATATCTCCATCTAATAAATGATAGTATAACCATTTAGAAGGTATTTTCCAATGTGCCTTTCCAATATTGCATGTGATAGATGCTAAGTACATTCTTATATGATTGTGCATATACCCTGATTCATATAGTTGACTAATTTGATCATCTATTACTTGAATACCCGTATTAAAATTTAATAAAGCTGTTGGCATTTCATGATGCATCACCCCTGGTTGTTCTTGTTTTAAATCATCCCAAATTTGTTCTTTTTTAGCCTGCCATACTCTTTGATAATATTCACGCCAAGTAAGTTCTTGAATTAGTTTTTCAGTTTGTAAAAAATTAAACCCATTTTTTAAAACGGTATCCATTACCTGCTTTGTTGAGATTACGCCCCTTGAAATATAAGGAGATAAATAGGTTATATCTCCATTTAAGAAATTTCTTGTTTTTGAATATTTCTCAGGATGAATGGTATTTATTTTAGAAACGATTGAATCGTAATCGGTTGGAAACAGATGGCTATACTTTTGCATATGGCAGTTGATTTAGACCTTTTAAAAACTTATTGGCATTATCTAAATGAGTCTTTTGTTTATCAGCACTCATTTTATCAAAAGTATGTACAAGCATCCCAATTCTTGGATTGCTTAAGAAAAAAGTTCTATGCTCATGCATAAATCGCCAAAATAAACCATCCCAAATGGGTTGCCATTCTCCTTTTTCATAGTCACTCATCTTCATTAAATAATTACTTCCACTGATATAGGGCTTAGTGGTCATTAATCCTCCATCCGCAAACTGTGTCATACCATATACATTGGGAACCATTACCCAATCGTAGGCGTCAATAAACATTTCCATAAACCACTTATGCACTTCATTGGGATCAAACTCACATAAAAGCATAAAATTACCAAGTACCATAAGCCTTTCAATATGATGGCAATATCCAGTTTCTAATACTTTTTTTATAGTAATATCAATAGGTGCAATACCAGTGGTGCCGTTCCAAAAACTTGCAGGAATTTTTCTGGTAAACTTCCAGTAATTGGTAGTTCTTTGTTTTGTACCCTCGCGCTCATACACAATTCTTATAAATTCGCGCCATCCCATAATTTGTCTAATAAACCCTTCTAAGGAATTGAGAGGAATATTATTTTTATTTGAATAGGCAATTGTTCTTTCTATAATTTGTTGAGGACTTATTAAGCCAATATTGAGCATGGGGCTTAATACAGAATGGTGTAAAACCGATTCTCTTGTTACTATTGCATCTTCGTAAATACCAAATTTTTCGAATCGCTTTTTTAAAAATTCATCAAGCCAATGTTCCGTATCCAGAAAATTTATAGCAAATAAATGATGTTCATTGACTAGTCCATAATTTTTTGGGTAATTTTTATTTATATAACTTTCTGCTTCACTTATATATTTGTTTGAAGGGGATGATGGTATTTTTGGTGCAAATTCTTTTTTGGGGAACTTGGCTCTATTATCAGCATCATAAGTCCATTTTCCACCCAATGGCTTGCCATCTTTTTCAAGTAAAATATTCCTTGATTTTCTTTGCCAGGTATAAAAATCGGTTTGAAAATAGGTTTTCTTTTTCGAAAAAAAATCACCTACATGGGAAGTGGTATTTAAAAAGTTAGGGGTTTCATAAATGGTTAATTCCATTTTATATTTTTTACAACCTGATTTTATTTTATCTAATAACCATTTATCAACTGGATCTACGATATGAATATGTTTGACTTTTTGAGTATATAGTTTTTCAATAAGTAACTCTACTTTATTATCAGTTTCCCTTGATTCAACATAATGCACTACAATACCATTTTCTTTTAAAAACTGTTCATAAAATTTCATACTCGCCCTATGCAATACTAGTTTTTCTTTATGAAATAAGTATTGATTAAAAAAATGCCACTCCTCCACTAAGTAGACAGGCCTATTATCTTGAATAGCAGGATGCTGCTTGTATAATTGGTTGGGGAAAATTATTGAAACTTCGATTAACATTTAGTACTTTTTAACTAAGTATTTAACAATATTAGCTGTAAATTGTTCAATCATTAATAGAACTTGTCAGAAATAATAGAAGATAAGATAATGCCCTTAATGATAAGAAAAATCCATTTTTTAGTCGACTTTAGACCATTGATTAACAGCCTAATTTTACACTTATGAGCAATCTAAAAGCCGGAATTTATATCAATAGCACTGAAGAGTTGAATGGCAGTTTCTTCGAACATACAACCATTCTAATCGTTCAACACAATGAAGAAGGTAGTGTAGGGTTTCTAACCAATAAGCCCTTTGGAAAATCCTTGCATGAACTCATTGAATTCAATCACGCTAAACCATATCCACTGATGGATGGTGGCCCCGTTGATAGAGAACACCTCTTTGTATTGCACAGTCGACCCGATCTTATTCAAGGGGGTGAGCAAACACGCAATGGTCTTTATTTGGGTGGTAATATGGAGCAAGTGATAGAGGCTATCAACAACGGAGCTGCCAATCAACAAGAAATCCAAGTTTTTATTGGCTATTGCGGATGGGATCCGGGAGAATTGAAAGCGGAACTAGAAGAGGGAAGCTGGACATTGAGTTAATTTATTCAATTTGTAATAAATTATTTTTCTACATAGTTTTTAAAATTATCTAAAATCATTTGCCATCCTGCTCTTTGCATTTCTGCAGGATTTACTTGCTCTGGTTCAAATGCTTCTGTAACAATAGTTCCTGCATCCGATGATGCAAATGTGACTTTCATTTTACGACCATCCCCTAATAAAATTTCAATATTCTTTTCAATTTCAATTTTTTCATACGTACCCCAAAAATCAAAACTCATAGAATTGTCTTTTGCTGACATAGTATAATGAAATTCACCTCCTACTACCAAATTATTAGTAGCATTAGGACAATGCCAATCTGAAATTGCAAAATTCCAATTTTTTATATGCTCTTCATTAGTCCAAAACTCCCATACTTTACTAGTAGGAGCATTTATTATTGTTTCTACTTTTATTAAGTTCATTGGTAATGACTTTAAAAAGCAAAGATATTAAATTTTAGAAAATAATGAATCTCTCAACCAGAACCTCACGCAAAAACAACAAAGCACCCACGATTTAACGTTAGTCCTTGATTTTCTTGAAGCAAGACCGGGATTTGAACCGAATTCAGGGGGTGTTTTCCTTACACAAGGATAGGTAATAATTATAGCTTCGTTGCGATCATTCTTATCACATCTGCTGGACCTTCATGATACTTGCCTTCACTCAATTGAATTTGCACATACTCCAAATAATCTATCCTTAAATCTTTAAAATCTTCTAAAAGAATTTCCTTGGTATTAAGCATATCAATGTCTTTTGGACCTCCAGAATTATTTTTTAATTGATCAGGACAAAAAGTTTCATAAATTACTTTCCCGCCAGGTTTTAACCAATGGATTATATTCTTGTATAATTCCTTTCTTATGGGAGTAGGTAAATGCGTATAAATAATAGCTACAACATCTGCGCTTGCTGCTGGATACACAGCCAGGGCAGCATCTTGTAGCTGAAAACTAATTTTTACATCATACTTTAAAGCCAAACCATCGGCCTTTACTTTTCCAGCTTCACTTAAATCAAATGCTTGAACATTCCATCCTTGTCTTGCTGCATGCACCGCATTACGGCCTTCTCCATCGCAAGGTAAAATAATAGTACCTGGTTTTAATTTACCTAATTCCTCAGCAAAATATATATTAGGTGCTTCTCCATACACAAATTCGGTTTCACTGTATCTATCGTTCCAAAGTGAATTCATAATTATTTATTATTTCGATTCTATGGTATATAAAATATATTATATCATACACCAACTATGACACAATATACTTATTTAATAATTGAACCAATGAATTGGCTTGTTGAACACCAGGCTGTCTCCATTTAATTTCTCCCTTTGAAAAAATTGCAAGCGTTGGCACACTAGATACATTTAACTCTGAAGCAAGTTTTTGATTTTTATCTACATCGATTTTTATAATACGAACCTTACCCGCTAACTTATCTCTAACTTGTTCCAAAATGGGAGGCATCATTTTACAGGGACCACACCACTCAGCAAAAAAATCCACTAAGACAGGTAAATCACCATTAATTATTGTTGCAAATGTTTCAGGACTAGACATGATCTTTATTTTATTTCTGTAAAATCAATATGTTTAACATCTTCCACCAAAACCTCTTTAGACTTATAATTTGGCGTATAAGCGCATCCATTGTATCCACAACCAATTTTATACTTTGCACCTATTATTGCATATATAGCCAAGAATAAGCCAAATATACCTGACATGTAATCATTTTGAACGTATCCTGT
>Ga0222712_10000665_pt1 | contig 44222 bp, 52 predicted proteins | sample C33_657DmetaG_FD_165043 | JGI IMG/M metagenome (GOLD analysis project Ga0222712, IMG submission 165043) | Estuarine water microbial communities from San Francisco Bay, California, United States - C33_657D | ecosystem: Environmental > Aquatic > Marine > Unclassified | place: USA: California... | reverse complement strand
TGGAAGAAAGATTTGAACATGTCATATCTGATTCCGAGAATGGGTACATACTGGAGTTACTGATATCACGTGCCAATGCCAAGGGTTTATTAAAGACTTGGATAGAAGCATGCTTAGGTGACACCGTCAGCATGCGAGCAGCAATGCATGAGTACGGGCGCATCATGCAGGAACTCAAGGATGCTATGGCAGACGATGACCGTCCGTAATGATTATGCTGGCAGTTCAACGCCACGTGCATGAACAGGTGTAGCGTTAGCCCAATCTGATTTGGTTGTCTCAATGTGCAACCATCCAGCCCACTTAGCACCCATGCCACTAGAGTCAGGTTTCTGTTTCAACCAGCCACCCTTGGCTGGTGCTACACGATGTGAACGCCAAATGGTACAACCATAATAGTCATGCACTGCTTGGATGCCCAACTCTTTTGAGTTGGCAACTAGCCATTTGATAACAGCGACACCTTCCGCACGAGTCTTATAGCGCCAGTCCCACGCTGCCCCAAATGAGTGCGTAGACGGGTAGCCACCCGAACGTATTTCACGTTCACCGTAAATGCCAAGATTGGTACCGCCCCATCGTTTCTGTACAGCATCCTTGATAGCCAAGATGTTTGGACTCGCAGTTTTAAACTGCTTGTAATCCTTCTTCTCAGGACGTTGCCAACTATAAAAGTTATCAGTATTAACAGTCATACCCTAGTGTTCCTTGTTCCTATTTCTTCTTAAGTTTGTCTTGTTTTTCCAGTATCTTTGCAAACTCTTTCACCTCAAACTGGCGACTGATTGCTTCGCTTCGCTGTTGGTCAGGACCAATCTCCCTGACAGGCAAACCCAACCAGTTAGCCCACGACGATAACGTCCTCTCCTTATAGGATTCCTTACCACCTATATTGCCACCAGTAATACCTTGACCTAGACGTTGTAACACCGCAATAGGTGGCAACACTGCACCACCAAAGTACTGTGCCTTAGGTGTAACCATAAGTTTGCCAGTCTTAGGGTCACGTCCACCCAAAGGTTCAATACCAGTTTTCTCACCAACCCAAGCAAGAGCAGCGTCCAATCCTTTAGCCTCAACCACACGGTCCTGATTAAAAGGAATGTCCATAGCAGCCTGTTTATTTATAACGGCTAACTCTATTGGTACTTTAATCAGTGGGTTCAACTGTCCAATAAACTTTGCGTTTAAAGGGTTCATGCTTTCAAGTGTTTGAGACAACCTTGCCTGAGGCATATCGGGCGCAAGAACAAGATTGCCAGTAACACCCATAGGCTTAATCACTGATAACCATTTAGGCAAAAAGATATCTTCTTCAACAGGGTTAGCCTCTTGAAGTTTCTCGTATGTTGCGTATGCGCTAGGTCGTGACCATTGGCTCGCAACCTGCAGTGGCAGGTTACGACTAGTCCAAATCCAAAACGGTACAATGTTATGCATAAACTTATCTAGCGAGGACAAATCTGTATAATCAAAATGGTACATAGTGACACGGTTAACTGCTTGGTCAAAGGAATGTCCACGCAAAACAGAATCCAATGCCATCGGCAAACGCATAGAACGTTCGGTAAACTCATTAAGTTTGCCGAACCCTCTAGTGAATTTATTGTTAATGACTGCTTCAGCAAAGCCACCACCAACAACAGGTTCAGCCAACGAGTCACCAAAGCCACGACTAGTTACACGTGTCACATCCCAAGCCCTCCTGTAAGATGCATGCAACTCTTTTGGTATATTCATTTTCTCTAGCCAGTTTTCGCCATGCCTTTGTATAGCCCAAGACATACGTGCGCCTTCAAGAATATTCTTTGTTTCAACACCAGCAACATAGTTCATAAACGTTGCAGACATAGCGTTACGCACAGCAAAACCAGGAGATGCAACAGCGTACGTTTTAAACAAACGAGTATAATAACGATACGGACCATCCAAAGCCTTCAAGATTTCTTTATCTTCCAACTTCCTTATGTTAGGTCCCCATTGAGAAATGAGTTCGTCAGGAACTTGAACACCTAAAGCAGCGATTGCTTCCCAACCTTTTTGCACCTGATACTGAAATGTAGGTGAACCAAGAAAACCTTTTTTGACAGCATCAATTTCCATTAAGTTAGCAGGCAACTTGTTGTACGTTAACATAGCCAACTTTGCTTCATCAGCATGCAACTGTTTAACAACACGGGCATAAGCCTTACCATCATTAGGACCAAGAACATCTATAGCCTTAATGGACGCTTGAACTTTTTTAGCCCACGCACCAGTCTGCATACCAGCAGCCTTCTTGCTAGGTTTCTGAAGAAGAATTGCATTCAAGTTATCAATCTCAGCCTGCAACTTGACACCGACTTCTTCGTTCCATCGTTGCAATACTTCAGCCTGATTAAACAACATAGGCAAACGTTCCTGATAAGTAGCCTGCTTCTTCAACAACTGTGGCAAACCAGCGTCACGTTCAATTTGTGCAATAACTTTTTCTAAAGCAGCCTCCTGCTTAGCGACCTGCTTGTCTACGTCAGCCATCATCTTCAAACCTTGTTCACGTGTCAACGCAGTACGTTTACCATTGATAACAACGTTAATAGTTTTAGACTTCTCATACTGAGCCATTGCTGCTTCAGTAGCCTTGACTGTACGATTACTTCTTTTTGTGACAGCACCTTTCTGTGCAGAAAGTGAACGTTGCTGTGCAGCCAAAACTTCAATTTGTCCATCAGTTAATTCTGCTTGCATCAAATTGTCAGCAACATCGCTAATGCGTTGTTGCGTATCAAGACTTACGGTTTCGTAATCGCTATTAAGGATACGTTGTACCAAAGTACTTTCAGCCACACGCTGTACAGGTTCTTCCGAACTTATAAATGTTCCAGTCTTAGGAACACTTCTGCTCCATTCAGGTTTCATCAACACATCAAACTTGCCAACCAAATCAGGATGCATACCATTAGAAATAGTACTAGGTATAATCATGCCATTATAGTTGGTGCCTGCAATCATGTTGCCGATTATGTCGTCCATCATTTGTTTTGCGACAGTATCTATCTCGTCATAAAATTCTTCAGGAACTTCAAAAAATTCTTCACCAACAGCAGGAGTTGGATTGTTCGCAACATGACGCAACTGGTCATCCAGTGAATCAAAAATCATCACAAGCGTATCCTCGTCAAATGTTTCCTGAGGCAACGTAGCAAAGTCACCAATAAGTTTAATTAACTCTGCTTGCTCAGGACGTTTAAAAGCAAAGACTTCGTCAATGTCATTTCCTGAAAAATAAGATAATGCTTGCTGTTCAAAATCTGTATCCATGTAATCAATGACTCTTGCATTCTTCAAAGATTCCGTAAGAATCTTTGGCATATTAGGATTTCCTATTGTCATACGGAAATCTTCACCATTACGCAAATCAATCAAAGTACTTTGGTCAGGTGCATGCATTGCTACAGCATCAGGGTTATTAGCAAAATTATTATCAGGTGGATAAGTTGTAAGCCTACGATAATTTGTAGTACCTTCAGGCAATGGTCCGAAGTCATCAACATAACCGTACACAAACCCATCAGGTGAATACGACTCATTGAAACGTACCATAGTTAAAGCAGAGATACCGTCAACATGGTCCTGTAAATCATTTAACTCATCAATCAAAACTCTACGAGTTTCTTCGTTCTCAATAGTCGGAGCCAATTCATCAATTTGCGTGGACAAGTCAGCCATACGTTGCTCAATATGTTTTGTTTCTTTAGCAACATTAACTTTATTCTTGCGCAGAATATCCGCAGCCAAACGGTCAGGGTTGTCTGGAATTTTACGTGCATCAGGAAACAACTTTACATAATGTTCTTTAAGAACCTGCACCGCAGCACCATGACTATCTTCGCTGGAATTAAGAGCCGCACGTAAACGACGTTGCAAATCATATAATGCTTTATGCACATCAGCATAAGCACCACGTTCCGCCACCGACTTTGTCCTCGCTACCTCATACGATTGGACTAAAGCAACCTCAACATCATTAAGTAGTTTTTCTGTATTTTTAATTTCAGCAGCATTTTTAGTTACCGCCTTGCCTTGTGTCCTCAAAACTTTTTCAGCAAGTTCAACTGAATCACTGCCAAATTTAGCAATACTTTTACCACCAATATAAACAGCGTTGCGCAATTTGAATTGCGCACTAATCAACTTGCCATGAATAATACCCAAGTCACGTTGAAGAATTTTATCAGGAACAGTTTTCTTAATTAAAGGTTTAATATACTCAGGACCAAAGTCCATCATACGCCGTGCCCATGCTTCTCTACCCATTGTCTTAGACATTGAATAAGAATACGCATCAGCAATAGAACCTAAATCTGTTTCAAACCACTTAACACCAGCCTTGTCGGGGCGCATACTAATTTCATTAATCTCTTTAATTGTGCCAGTCTGCAAAGTCTCACCCATAAATTTGTCGCCAGCCTTAAGTTTGCGGTGACGAACAGCGCCAATAGCGCCAGTCAAATCATTTATACTAAGGTCAGCAGTTTGGAACCAACTACCTGCATAACGTTTACCTTGACCTAACACCCATTTACGTGCTTCTTTAGTTAGTTTGTGGTGGACATAATCCTCCACAAACCCAACCTCTTTAGTGTCAACACCATAATTTAAACCAAACTTTGAGTAAACCTCATTGACTTCACCACGAACTTTTGTTTGCCATGCCATAAACGATTCAGCCAAAGCACGTGCTTCAGGGGCAGCAGCAGCCCTATCAACTTCTGACTCAATAAGTTGCGCTATGTCATCAATAACGCCAGCCTCTCTAGCGGCATCAATTAAAGGTTTCGCTTCAGCAATCCACCTACCATGAGAAGCAATACCAGCCGCTTTAGCATAACGGTCAGCGGATGTCCCTGATATATTTTTTATAACACGTTCGTCGCTAAGAACATTCATGTCTTTACCACGATAACCAACACCAGCAACAACGCCAGTCTTACGACTGGCTGGTGCTACAGCCTGTTGTAATGCCCTACCTTTGTCGCTTCTATAAAGAAAGTCACCAATAGCAGTACGTGTCCTAGTGACAGGTGCGATTAAACCTTCAGCAACAGTTTCAGTATTTGGAACAATGCTTCCAGCAAAACGAATACCATTCGTGATGCCTTCAGCAGCACGAATCTCTTTAGGTATAGCAGCAGTGCCGTAACGGACAATGTCATCAAGTTTTCCTGCCATCTGCGGATACTTCTTCAACATTGCTTCTTCGCCAAACTTTAACGCCAATGCCGAACGACCTGCACGACCAGCCCATTGCAGTTCGCCAACACCAGTATAAGTTAAAGGGTCAGCAACGACATCAATACCAAACCCCATAGCAGTGTCAAACCATTTAGCACCAGTTTTGTAACGGTCCTCTTTCTTTAATGACCATTCAGGGTCACGGGCACGTGACAACATCTTTCCAAAACTAGTCCACTCAACATTCTTTTTCCAACTATCATTACCAGTAATTTCAGCAATAGCCATGTTGGTCAAGTTTGTTGCTGGTTGTGCAAAAGCATAATCAACAACACTTTGAACCGTTCGGCTAGGCATAGCAATAATATCTTTAGTAACAGGATTTTTGCTTGCACTATAAAGGGGTCCAAGAGCAGTATCTAAAACTGTGTTCTTTAACACACCAAAAAGTTTATTATCAGTCCACGTTTTGTTTTTACCACCAGCACCAACACGTTTTAATTCAGCAAGAATTTTCTCGTACTCGTTTTTATCACCAGCAGTTTTAATACGGCTAGCAACAGATTTAATAGACTTATCTAGTTTTCTTTTCTCATCATCAAAACTAGTTTTGTTAACAGAAGTACCACTATTACCTGAAGGCTTTATCTGTAAAGTTGATTCATATGTACTGGATGATGGTGATGTTCCACTATCACTAACGGGTGTGGGTTTCGGATATTGAGTTTTAAAAGGTGACTTGTATACAACCATTAACTACTTCCCAAAAGGATTGTTTGACTGCAAATATGGTAAAAGTTTTTTAATATCAGTTTGAAATGGTGTTTGTCCTTTAGGTACTTTCTTTTTAACAACATTAAGATAACCTTGCACAAACTCTTTTCTTTGCTTGTCCATCTCTTTGCTTGACTTGGTTGTGTCTAATGCTGTATCTGCTTGTCGCACATTAGTAAAGCCACCTTTAGGTGCTTTACCTTTTGTTCTAATGTTTTTAGCAAGTTGTTCAACAGCCTTATTGCCAGCAAATTTTTCCCAAGTAACATCAGGACTAACAACACCAGCCAACTCACCGTAACCACCAGTCAACTTAGACATTGCAGCAACTACAGGATTGTCGCCACTTTTTAAACCCAATCCTTTGCGTTGTTCGGTATAACCTTTAAACTGCATTTCACGTTTCTGTCGGTCAACTTCCATTTCTTCCTTGAACCAAGGTTCTTCTTCTTCTTCAAACTTGGTCATCAACTCGTCAATTTCTTTAGGGTCCATACCACTTTGTTCTGCAGCCGCTTTCATATTTTCCCTATGTGATTGGATATAAGCAGGGTTGTTACCTATAATCTTGACACCAGTCATATATTCTTTTGCAAATTTTGCAGCCTTAGGATTCAACTTTTCATATCCTGAAGTGTATTTATTTGTTGGCTCCATATAATCTTCAGGCGCAAGATAGTTTGCATCCCGATTAAACATATCCAAACCTTCTGCCTGCTGTTCTGCTTGTCCACGCAAACTAGTAAACAACTCAGGGTTATTTATAATCGCACTAAGAATCTGATTAGTATTAATCTTGGTATTCTTTGTAAGTTCGTCAACGTTCCCACCCGACAACAAATAGGCAACTATTTGTTGCTCGGTAAAATTAGGTTTCTTTTTAGCCATTACTTTCTCCTACCAGTTTTCTTTTTAGCAGGCAAACCATACTTGGCGACACCAGCAGCACGTGTTTCAGCAGCAGCATTACGTCCAGCCATAGCAGCCTCAATACCTTTCTGAATCAAAGCCGACTGTAAATCCAAACCTGAAACTTCTGCTTGTGACCTATTGGCAGTAATATCATTTAATGATTTCATTGCTTCAGCATTAATATTTGTATTGCCCAACAGTTGTTGCAAAGCCAACTGTTGCTGAGTTTGATTCAAGTCACTAGCACGTTGCTGACCAATAGCATTCATATAGTTCTGTTGTCCCTGATTGAGTTGCTCGGCTGAACGCCGAGCCAACTCTGCAGTAGCCCTAGCGTACTCAGCGTCACTAGCGGACTGTTGATTAACAGGGTCCATGCTTGCACCAAAACCTTGAATACCAGCAGCCAAAGCATTCTGTTGCGGAGACAACTGCATTATAGGAGCAGCACTATATGCTGCGGTTTGTGGCGCACCAGCAGTATTCCAATCCTGATTAGCCCTAGTGATGTTTCCTTGCGCCATCTCTAATTGTTTATTAAGGAACTCCATTGCGGCAGCCTTCTGCGTAGCAGTAGCCTGCTCTTGCTGTCCGTAGATAGGTGCTATTGCATCAAGGTACGCACGGTACACATCTTGTGATGCTTGGTTGTATTGTTGTTGCCCTCGCAGACCAGCACGACGCTGTATACGTGCAGCCTGATTAGCACCACGCCGACCATCAGCGTTGCTAACACGGCTACCACCACTACCAGTACCATCAACGCCACTGATTTCAATACGGTTAGGGTCAGAGTCAGGCAAATCAGCATTTGCTGTAGTAGCACCACTAACATAATCATAACTAGGAACATTAGGGTTAAACGTTGGATACGCAGTTTTAGGGGCACCCTTGCCGTCGTCCTCATATCTACCAGTTCTAGGGTTTAATCTCATAACCATACTATTGTCCTACCTGTTCTAATAACTACCCATAGATTTGATAGCCGATGCGCTATCAAATATGGCACGTTGTTTCTCTAGACGCAACTGCGCCAAAAAGTCCTCTAAGTCAGCCTGCTGTCCTTGTTCCTGCTGGGTTATATTGTTTAACTCGTCTTGGATGTTCTGCTGTTCTCTGCCTAAATCTTGCTGTAAACTTTCAGCATACTTGGATAAGCCGCTACGCATAATGCCCGACTGCACGTTAGGTCCACCTAACCCACGTTGCCCATACTGGCTCAACAACGGCTGATACCCAGCCTCATACTTCTTGTTAATACTTGCTAGGTTACGGTTACCTCGTTGCTGACCTAAGAACTGGGCTTGCTGGTTAGCGATAGATTGCTGCTGTCGTTTACGTAAAGCAGCCTGTTCGGAAAGAATATAATCATTATACGCCATTAGTATTTCCAACCTTCTTACGCAACTCCTCAACCTCACGGCTAAGTCTGTTTAATTCTACAGCAATAGACTGAACAATCTGTTGGATAGCAACAGCGTCAGCAGTTTTTAATGTACCCAATAATGGTGATGTCCAGTTCCTACTCATGATTATGCCTTGATTATGTAGTTAACAACAATGTATGGTTGAAGGTTACCGTTAGTTGCCTCAGCACTAGCAACACCAGTAGAACCAGTAACATCATGGCTGTGGCTTGGGTCGCTAATAGCGTGTGTATGCGCACCAGCAGTAGATGTATCAAAGTTATCTGAGTTGAATACGTTAAGAATGTAATTAGCAGTATCCGAAGTGTTGACAACATTCTGTTGGACTCCGTCAATTTTATGAATATGGTCACCAGCAGTAACGGTGCTAACACCAGTAACAGAAGTAGCAGTAGCCAACGTGCCGTCAGTATGCGTGTGTGATGCTACACTGGTAGCGGAACCACCAGTTTCACCCAACACGTCAAACGCTGCATTGCTAGCGTCACGACCAACAGGTACACGACCAGTCAACAATGGTACACGGAACGTACCACCAGCAGGCGCAGTCTGTCCACCGCTGGTGTTAAATGCTGTACCAATAACAGCAAACAATGCAGCATAAGTAGTAGTGGATACCGCTGAACCGTCACACAGAATCCACCCTGTAGGTGCTGCAGTACCAGCGTACTGCATAATAGAACCCGACGGAGTTAACTGCTGTATAGCATTACTAGATAGTTTAGTTAACTCAATAGCACCAGCATCAATATTAGTTCCAGCAGAGATGCCTTCGGCAAAAGTTTTGACATCCTGAAAGTTACTGTTAACTTGACTTGCTACCGCTGGAGTAGCGTTGACAAACGTGTAACCTATATTAAGAGTAGCCATTAGCCACCAACCCTTCGTGAATTAAATTTATATCCGATACTGTTAATGCCCCAAAGTTTCTCATTAGGACCAACAAATTCTAGTTGAACTGTCTTTGCTTGACCAAGATTCTTGCCAGTCAACACAGTAGAACTGGCGGTACCAGCAGTCCAAGTTCCTGTACCCCAAATCATTGTACCCCAATTAGAAATACTGGCAGGTGTTTGCGTTAAAGCAAACGACCTGCGATGGTTACCAATAGCCTCATCAAAGTTATGGTAAACAAAAACGTTAATAGACTGCTGAACGCTGGCTTCTTTAACGACAACATCAGGACGGCGAAACATTTTCTTTTGCATATATGTCCCACCATCAAACCATTTAGTCCGATAGTAACTAGTAAACCCAACAAAACTAGAAGTGCTGATTATGGAATCTGTAGCAACATTATAGTTATCAACATCTAAAATAACAGGAACAGTAGGATGGCACATTAAACGCAACTCGTTGTTGCTGGAGTCACGAAAGTCTGTACCACCTATGACCCCGTAACTTTCAGTTACAGGGTCGGCACTTCCACCAGTAGTATTAAACATTGTGTAAGCATTTAATGATGGGTCAAGAACAAAGTTAACCGTTGCATAACTAGGGATAGTTCCGCTAGTTGCATACGGCAAAGACAACCACACACGGCGACCAACCCAAGACAAACTAACGCCATCAGTTGTTGTACCCGAAACATAATTCAAATCCAAAATTGGTCGGATGTTCCTGAATGCATCAATAATAGTGTTGCCGTCAAAGAAAAATAATCCACGCCCTACAGCATAAAAATATAATCCAGTATCACTAGCGACAACACAGTCGGCACTAGATGCACCAATGCTTGAAGATATTTCAACAACTTGAAAAGTTGTTGTGTCACTACCATACAGCAAGTATGTTGCATGAGGTTTAAAAATAACCAACTGACCATTAACAACCTTAATAGCAGTAATGCCATCACCACCACCAAGAAAATCTATATAATTTTCTTGATGCCACGAATCAGGAACCAACTCGTTAGACCAACGCAACCTATTAGGGAAACGTATACCACCCTCATTAGTATTAGCAGCAAACATTTTACTAGCGTGAACACACAAATGTTGCGCCCTAGGTAAATGGTTAGCACTAGTAGCAGTAGCAGACTGCCAAGGGTTAGCACCTGAACCACTAGCATCCATAGGTGTAGCATACGTGTCACCAGTGCGCCAATAGTAGTTAGCACTAGCAGCATTGCTACCAGCAGAAATATAAAGAATGTTACCCCACGCTGCCATAGCAGCACCATGATTAGTAGCACCGTTTATAATTGTTATATCGTTACCAGCAGAATACTGCAACGTAGAAAAGTTAGCACCAGTAGACTTATAAATCTTCACGTCAGTAGACAACATCACATAGTTACTGTCACCGTAAAAAGGTGTTAACCGTTGCGGTGTCCATGTCCCTGCCACGTTTGTTGGATTAATACGTGTCATACCACCACGAGAAAACACACCACCACGAGGGTCAATCTCCACGTTCAACATACGTGGAGATTCATTATCCTGAAGTTGAAACTGGTCAGACCTAAGATTCAACCCACCACTAAAGTCCTGCTGTGTAAAAATTTCCACAGTAACCTACTGACCCAATGTTGAACCGAGAGACTTCAACCAACCTTGCATAGTAGGACGATTACGAGTCTGCCCATGAGCCATAATCAACTGCCCATGACTGGTTGGCTGCGTAAGTTTCTTACGAGCCAACGCCACACCCTCATCAAAAGACTGCTTATAGATAGTAGCCATCGTCGTATCTTCCATCTGCTGATACACACGAGCCACCGCATAATACACTAACGGGAAATGCAACGACGCAGGCGCATCAACATTATTATCATTAGTAATCCAGTCAATCGGTTCACGATAACCACGACACGTCAACAACCGTGCATTATTAGGCTTAGGGTAAATATTAATGTTGCCATTCCACACAGCATAAAACAAAGGTTCGCCACTGGTGTCGTATGCGCCACTGTAAGTTTGTTCAGCCATGTCATAGCCAACCATGTCCAACCTGTAGCCAGTACGAGTGTTATCAACAATGGACACAACTTCGCTGATAGGGTCAACAGTGAACCCAGCAATAGCGTAGGCACGAACGTTGGCTACAGTACTGAAGTTGAAACTGGTTTCAAGAAACGACCAGCGTTTCTCCAAATCCAAAATGCGATAATAGCCGTCACGAATATAAAGGTTCAACAAACCATCAGGTAAGTCATCCGAATCCAAGTCGGTAATCTGACGGACAGTAGACCGCAACTGGGTTGCGGTCATTTGATTATACGCCATCAGCACCATCCTTTAATGAAGAACGCAAATGCCCCATGCACAACTCGGTACCCTTGGCTCGCATACCCTCACAGGTATCCTCATTAGCCGAACACTTATTACCACGCCCAACATACGGTCCACTAGGGGCAGCAATACGTGCCCCGTCAAGGGCAGCCAAACGCTGCCCACTGACGGGAGAACCATATAATGAATGAGCAGGGACAGAACCTTGAATATTAGTCATCAACTATACAATTCTGTTCCTAATTACTTAAGTCTCTTAATGCCCTTAAGTCCCCAAAACTCGGCATACTTCTTAGCAGCCACAACATCCTTAGGCTTCTTAGACTGCAATGCTTTCTGACGCATCTCCTCGTACCTTGCTACCTTGCGGTCATTCTCACGAATTTTAATGTTTTCAACATTTCTAGCCTTGTTCTCGGCAGTACGTCCTTCACGAGTAGCCCTGCTAGAACCACGCAAGCCACGATTAGACATTCTTGCTGCGTCATTACGTGCTTGTCCACGCAACAAGTCACCTTCATACTGACCCTTGTTCGGCTTAGGTGATTCAGTCATACCATTACGTGGAGTATTTGAACGCCCAACGCTACTGTAAGTACGTTGTGCGTCACCAGTCTTAACTGGTGCATTAGTCATAGTCCTAGGATTAACACCACGTTGAGGACGTACACCACCAGCATTACCCTTAGCAGCGTTAGCAACTTTTTGCTGTTTAGCAGCAATCTTATTTTGCAGTTGTTTAAACCCATTAACAGTACGGTACTTTGCACCATGTGTCTTTTTAAATGCTTCAAGTTCAGCACGTGCTGTAGTTAACTCTGACTGGGCAGAAGAAACTTTAGGCACATCAGGTTTAGCCATAGTTTTTTCAGCAGGCTTAGGTTTAGGTTTAGGTTTTGGAACTGACCCAACTTTAGGAGTTGTATCAACTTTCTGTTTTGGTGCTGGCGTACCAGCAGGCTTAGGGGCTGGCTTAGACAAAACAGGTTTCACCGTATCACGTGCAAGTTCTCGTTTCAACTTAGGTGTTGCCGCTCTAATTTTTGCAGAATAACTAGCCACATCGCCACCTGCTTTATCTGCAAATTGCGCAATTTGGCTAGCAGTTAATGGGCTACCGTTATTTTCTTTTAAAATTTTCTTTAATTGTTCACGTTGTGAAGATGAAAGATTATCGGTAAATGCTGCAGGTTTAGGTTTACTTGGAGGTGGTGTAAATTCTCCACCAGTTTTAAATTTACCGCCACCTTTTTTAACAGTAATACCTTGAACTGGCTTAACTTTTTTAGCACCCTTAGTCCCAGCCTTAATTGCATCATCAGCCAACTGCGACAAAGTCTTAGTTGCCTTACCTGCTTTGCTTGCTTTGCTTAATGCGCTTGCGGCAGTTGCCGCTTTACTGGCGGCACCTGCCGCTTTAATCGCAGCAGAACTTCCTTTAGCACCAGGAATAGGAATCATACTTGCAGCAGCCAAACCTAAGCCAGCAATGTTTTTATTCTTAACATCTTTGCCAAGTTGACCAATAGTAGATTTCGCTGCACCAAAAGGATTAGTTACAGTGTTAACAGAATCTTTAACAACTGCTGTGCCAACACGACCAACAGTTTTACCGATATCACCAACACGGTCTAAGAAACTTTTACTGTTTTTCTTAGGACCCTTATTGCCTGAACCCTGACCAGTGCGAGTTACTTTTTCTCTTGCCGCACCAACAGAAGCACGGCTAGTGCGGTTACCCGAACCCATACCTGATGTAGTTTTAGTACGGTTACCTGAACCCTGACCCGACCTAGTAACATTTTCACGGGCAGAAGTTTTACCTTTAGGTTTCGCTTTATTATAAGCGTCAGTAACGGTCATTGGTTTTTTAGGCATTATGTTTTCCTTTAATTAAAAATTACCAAATATTGGCACGAGGTTTGCTTGGACCATTACCAGTAGTAACCTTAGTGGTTTTTTTAGGTGATGCTTTAGCCTGACTACCCAAAGCAACATACGCTGCATTCTTATATTCGGCAGCACGGATTGAACCAGCACTAGGTTGCTTCTTCATTGGACTACCCAATGCAACAGCAGCAGCATTTTTCATGCCAGCAGCCTTTGCTTTAGCATCATTAACAGACTTAGTCACACCTGCAGAAACATAAGGAGAAGTTGCACTCTTGCCTAAAGTAGTAGAAGGTTTAGTTTTATTAGACTTATTATTAGTAGAGGTACGAGTACCCTGTTCTTTTTCTACACGCTTAACTTTTTTACCTGCAGGTTTACCAAGTGCCACATAAGCAGCATTCTTTAAACCTTTGGCTTTAGCACGTTGACGTGCAGCAGCACTTTTCTTTTTAACACTAGGTCCACCAGTACGGTTGGAAAACATGTTAGCAAAACTTACCAGTTCATCAGGGTTCATTGACATCAGTTTATTCCTTTATATAGAAATGGTGGGCAGGGCTTTTATCCCTGCCCACCATTATATTATTTGTTCCCTAGGCTAGAATGCTTACGCAGTCTTGGCTGTGAGTTTACCCTGCTTCTTAGCGTTACGGCAGGTAAGGTTGCCGTAGCACATAATCAAAGCGTACGAAGCGTCCATGTTCTCAGGACGAACGAAAGCGGTTTGTGAGAACCACTTGCCACTGTGACCCACAAGTGTGAGGTATTTGGAGTTCAAGAAGTACATTACACCAGCGGTGCAATGAACGTCGTAAGCAACAGGGGCAGCCTTGAACAGAAGGTTTTGGAAACCAGCGTCAGCCGTCTTTGTGTCGGTGTAACGCAACTGTGGTTGCAACAAAGCCTCATACTTTTCAAACAAAGTCTGAGTCGTAAGAATCATGTCAGGATGGTCGTTACCAACAGAAGTGGTGTTGTATGCGGTTGACATCTGCGCAAGTGTCAAAGCACCAGCAGTGTTTTCCTCATATGAACGCCAGTATTCGTTACCTGCAGTAGCACGGTTAATGCCACCAACAGTTCCCGAAGCCTCAACAATGTTGCCAAGACCGTTCCAGTTTTTGCCACTGTTACCAGTGCCGTCAGCAAAGAACATTTGGTTGAAACCTTCACGCATTGATTCTTCAGCCTGCATGATTTTGGCTTCAAGAAGGTTAATGACTTCTTGTTCGCCATTGTTCTTGGCTTCTTCAATACCGCTGATTGCGATAGAAGCAGCGTACTGCTTCCAGTCGTATTCTGCAGCAGTGATGCCGTCTTGTGCTGTCAACGACACAGTGTCATAACCTGAGTACGATGCGACAGTAGAGTTCTGACCATAAATCAGTGGCTCAACAATTTTCGTACCACCATTAAGCATGCGGATACGACCCTTGTCTTGCAAGAAGTAGGTCAATGGACGTGCGGAAAAGACGTTGTCTGTCAACTGGTCACGATAGTTCGCAAGCGTAGTTGACAACAGTGCGTCAAAGTTAGCGTTAGACATTACATTTACCTCCTAAGGTAAACTAGATTTTATAATGATGCATTTAATTGATTCTTGGCAGCCGCCCAAGCATCACGCAAACTAGTTATAGGCACATTAGGTTCTGCACTAGTAGTGTTACTAGCACTAGAGCCACCTGATACAACGGAAGCCTCACGTTTCGCCTGCACAACTCCAGCCTCAACCTGAGCCTGTCGTTCCTTGGCTAACCGTTCAGTTTCTTGCCGAGCCATAATTTTGTCAAACGCAAGTTGCTTATAGGTACTTTCAAGGTCAGTAGTGTTCAACCGCAAAGCGGTAGTCACTACCTCGTTAACGTCAAAATCCTGATACTTAGATTGCAAACGAGATACTTCTCGTTCAATCTCCTGCTGAGACTTGTACTCCTCAAAAGCAGAGACACGCTGATTAAGTTGACGTAGTTCTAGGTCCCTAGGGTCCATAGATTCTTCATCAAATTCATCAACCATATTGGTAGCAGCCTGACGGCTGATACCATAATGTCTTGTTAGCATATCAATCGTTGCTTCAGGGTCACGTTGTAATGCAGATTCTAAAGCAGCAGCGAACTGTAATTGTTCACGTTGCTGACTTAGTTCCTGCGTCTTACGAGTGTAATCTGATTGACGCTGATAACCAGCAAGTGCTTCTGTCAAAGGAATATGAAGTTCCTCACCATCCATCTTTACAGGTACACGGTAATCCGCATAATCCTGCACTGACAACATGGGTACATCAGGTGCTTGACTTACCTCAGACGAACTAACGGTTGACCCACCTTGGGGTTCCACATCGGCTGATACTGCGACTTCGTCGCTCATATTTATATTCTCCTAGAGTCCGTAGAAAATGGTTGCTCTATATATAGAAAACGTTGTTCCCTAGATTGGTGGTTGTCCCTGCATACCTTGCAAGGCTGCCATCATTTCAGGTGGCATACCGCCACTAGGACCCATAGGTGCGCCCTCAGGACCCTGTGGGGGTCCCTGAGGCGCTTCAGGTCCCATAGGTTGTTGTGGTGCAGCCATAAATATTTCAGGGTTCTTAATCCCAAAACCATTCTGCAACACGTAACTAGCCAACTCTTTCATGTTCACCAAACCAGTTTGAACAAACGGTGCCATAGCGTCCACCAACTGCAAAGCAGATTGGCGACGGAAAGATTCATTATGAGGCTGAGTTGAACCGCCAACTACTTCAAAGTCAAAGTCACCTTCAAGATATTCACGGTCATACTGTACCCATAATGGTTCACCATCTTTGCCCATAACACGGGCAACCTGTTCACCACTCATGAACTGGCGAGCCAACGCAACCATGCGACGACCAACCTCAGAAATAGCCATCTCAATAGTAGCCAACTTATCTGCAGTACGTGCGTTAGCAGCGTCCTGCAACAAGTTAGCCTCAGTAGCAGTACGTCTAATTTCAGGTGTGCCACCACGCTGATACTCGGTAACGCCTGAGATACGGTCAATGTCACCAGTAATTAACTCTGACTGATTATAAAACTCAGGAGGGTTAATAACGGCAGGCATAGGGGCGATGACACTAGTTAATGGTTCGTCTGAAACGACGGGAACCATAACGTTATCTTCCTGTGATTCAAGAGCCGTACGACCCAACTGGTCAAACGCAGATTCCTTGTAAAGATATTTACGTGCGAACCGTTTACGATGATTCATCATTTGCGTACGTGTCTCATTGAGTTCACGTTGCATTGGTTCAATCTGTTCCAAGTCCCCAATAGGGTAGAAGTAATCAGGAACATCATAGTTGCGAATCATTACAAAAGGATGACCAAAAGAATATGGCATCTTCATAGGCTTCACAAGGAACTGTTCACCACCAGCACAAAACACAGACATAGACTTGTTAGTCACGTCATAGTATTCCCAAATCTCAGCGTACCCATAACCCTTATCGTTAACCTTTTTACGGCTAGGGTCATCAGCATAACGCCCAACTGTCATTGCTTCTGCTTCTTCACGAGCCAAACGATTATATCGTTTGTCCGATTTAACTTCCTTTAATGGACGGCGAATACGTTGAGCAATCCACTTAATGTCATGCATACTAGTAGCATCAGGGTCCACAAAAATATCAAAAGGTGAAACACGTTCAGCGAAAGGAGAATCAGTAAGAATAACTGTATTAGGCGTTGACTCATTGCCTTCAACATTAGCGTCAGAGATATCGGTGTCATTGCCAACAACTTCTTCTTCAACAAACCTATAGCCAACTTTCATCCAGCCATGACCAAACATGACAAAGTCTTTAACACTACGACGGAACTCGGAACGAATATCACGGAACCGCCACCAATAGTTTACAACAACCTCAGCAATAACAGCCTTAGCAGCATCCTCATGGTTAACAGAGTTAACAGTAATCTTAGGGTAGTTAACAGAAATGCTAGGCGCAATAACGTTAACAGTAGCAAACACTACGTTAACAAGAAGTCTATCTTCTTCGCTATAGTAATCGTACTGTCTGCCACGATACAGGTCAACTAAACGCCGCCACATAGCGTCGTAGCCTTCTTCTTTACGCCAACGTTTAGATGTTTCTAAACGTTGCCTGTAATCCTTAAGTTGGTCTTGACTGGATTTACGTGCCATTATTTAGTGCGACCAAACCCTGCATCGTTTGGGTTCAACCAACGCAACAGCGGTGGCAGAACCGCAGCAGCAGCAGCGGAGACAAAAGCCCCGATATCATGGTTGCCAGCAAGATACACAGCCAACCCAGCACCAAGTGCTGCACGTACATATGATTCCAAAATAGGTTTCAACTCGGCTACTAACTTATTCATTATGACTCCTAATGTGTTCATCTAATTTATCGTGTACTTTATCAACCTTAACAACCATGTGTTCCAACAGGCTTCTAGATTCAGCATGCTGGCTAGTGTTCTCGCTACGTAGTTTTTGTAGAATTACTACAACTGGACCAGTAATTACAGCAACTACAATAGGTACGAACCAATACATATTATACCCAACGAGTCCCTACTGGTTCAGCATTAATCCCATTAGCCTTAGCCTCGGCAACGGTTTTACGTTGCCGTTCAGCAATAGTGGGACCATGAAATTCCTCTTGACCATAAGTAAAACCTAGACTGATGGTACGGACATGGCATTTGAAACAGATTTCTCCACGCCTTTGTACAATATCGTTAACGTGGGTGCCACATTTGGTGCAAGAATAACTCATAACTATAGATTATTGTTCCCTGAACGGATGTTATGTGCCCCCAATGGTACCCGATTAGCACCAACTTCGTGCATAATGTGCTGCTCCCACCATAAAAGACTATTAGTTGGTACCGTAGTATCGCTACGGTACTCAGGTAACCACACATATTTAATCATTTGAACCGTAATAGCCAGCGACATTGTCCTGTCATCATGAGGAGAACCAGCCATCTTACCGTTCTCCTTACGGACATAGGTCCGCAACTCGGCTATTGTCCTCGCACACAATACTATAATGGCTTCGTCACGTAACCCAGCAGACAACTCGTCAATAGCCAACGGTTTACTAGATACGGTTGTACGCCAACCCAAAGTTTCGGTAGCCTCAGGTCGAGCCAACCCCAACCTGCGTTGCTTATAAATATTCTTATAACCTGTACGTTGCAAAGCCTTTAGAGTTGTTAAACCGTGATTGTTATTTTCCACTCCGATTAACGCTTTATTATACCATTCACCAATATGCGAAAGTGTTTCACCGAACATATCGGGTTCAATATGACCATGCCAATGAGCAACAACAATCCCATCCCTAGCGTCAATGACGTGAGCAGAACTGTAGTCACCATACGACAAACCTTCCGCAACGTCCGCACCAACGACATAAACCCCATCGGGTTCAGGTTCATACCAAACATGAAAAGGACCATCCTCGCCATACTCAACTTCAACACCATCAGGCGACATATAAATATATGTTGCCATAGCCTCAACAGTACTCATGTTATCCAACATGTCAATATCAAAAACAGGGTTACCTGACTTAATGAACGCTTCCTCAGGGAAGCGTGGATATTCCTGATGCAACTGCCAAGGTTGCATGTTCTTGGATTTGGCTTCGTACCAGTCGTCACCACGTTCACCGTCAGAGTTCCAAGGGAAGAAGATTCCAACAAACTGGTTGCTACCAGTTTGTGAACCAACCCAAAGATTATGAAAAAAGTTACCTGACCCGTTAGCGGTAGACAAACCAATAACACGTCCACCAACGTCAGCAACAGGTTCAATAGAAGCCCACGCTTCTTCAGGGTTAGGCAAGAACGCCCATTCGTCCACAATAACCAAGTACACGGATTCACCACGAGCAGGGTCGGAACCCGACGGCAATGATTCAATAGCCGATTCGTTAGAGAAAATCATTTTCAACTGATGGTCAGTAATCATTCTAGGTCCTCGTTCACGCATCCAAGGTGGAAGAAACTTATAACCATACTTAGACTTAGCCAACAATTTCATTGCTTCACGTTCAGTACGTGACAACATAATCACAAACCTATCGGGACGAAAGTATGTTAACCAAAACGAATACGCTGCAGCCAAAGTAGAAAAGCCAATCTGACGTGCCTTAAGAACGACGCTGTAACGTTCGGTCATCCATGTTTCAATGGTTTCCAACTGTGCGTCACGTAACTCAAACTTGATACGTCCACGTTCAGGATGTTTAATGAACCAATAGTTTTCGCAGAAATGATTGAACGCTTCAACTTGTTGTTGAATCGTAGCGTTATCAGGACCAACACATAAACGCCATTCTTTTTCCTGAAGTAACTGACCTAACTCCAAGGAGACCCCCAAGGAATCCAACCGTTATCCCAACGGTCATCAACATAATTATATATTTCCAAAAAAGCCTGCGCTTGAACTCTAGGGTTATACAAATCAGTACACTTGTCTACGACATCACGCACTTTCAGGAAACCTTCACCAGTTGATTTAGAACGTTTGCACCAGTACTGGTTAATTTGAAACAAACCAAGTGAACCGCCGTACGGGTCGTCCTCGTTAATAGCCTTAGTGTTGCATCGTGATTCACGCCACATAATGTAATCAATACGTTTCTTCTGTCCAATTTCTTTAGCAATCGTGTTAGTAACTTTAGCCATATCAGGGCAAAGAAGTTTATGCTTCTTTGCCGATACTGCATTAACAGGGACAATAAACATGGCAATACAAATAAAGGTAACTGTCAGTTTTTTCATTGAACCATCCTATCATTATTTGTTAGTGATAACACTAACATAAATTTTATGCTGGTGGTGTTGGGAAAACAATCAATCTTGGGTTTTCATTTTGAGATGGCAAATCTCTAAGTTGTTGGCGGTAATCAAACCATGCTTGCTTGTCAACGGCACTATCAGGTATTTGTGTCCAATCGCAAGAAACCAGCAGTCCATTGCGCCGCCATCGTATAACTTTTAAAAGCATTTCATCATCAATAGAAGTTGGGTCTGCTTGCCAAGAAAAATAAGCCCTGATTATAGTGTCTTGTTCTTTTTGGCTTTCTTCTATTTCATGAAGTATAGTATGTTCAATTTCTTCGTATGTAGGCATTATACTCCAGTATAAATAATATAATTAAGTATCATTGTTGGTTGCATATTGTTATGTGCGGAAGCAGCATTAGCAGCAGTATTATTAACGTTGCTAATAGTAACGTTACTTGTGACAGAGTGACTGTGGTTAGCACTTACCCCAGAAGTACCACCAGAGTGACTGTGGTCTGACGATACGGTACCAGTAGCAAAAGTGGCTGAACCACCTGACGCTGCAAGAAGGCTTCCACCACCAGCATAACCAAGAACGTTATAACCAACTGAGTGCGTGTGGTTAGCACTAATTCCACCAGTTGAGAATGAGTGTGAGTGGTCAACTGAATGACCACCACTGTTAACAGCATTGTTCGTAACAGTGTTAGCATGCGAGTGAGCAGGAACACCTGACTCTGCAGAAGTTAACGTAACAGTTTCGGCACCGACAGTGGTTCCAAGACTATTAGCAGCACTTAAACGTCCAGCGTCAGTACCACCCATGTTGTCTATGCCAGCAGTAACACGTCCACGCAAGTCAGGCAAGTTGAAAGTTGTAGAACCATCACCAGTTCCATAAGTGGTTGATATTACTGCAAACAAACTAGAATATGTTGAACGAGAAATTGCTTGCCCAAAAGCAAGCAACCATCCACTAGGTGCAGAGCCACCAGCGAACGGTACAACAGAACCAACTGGCATACCTGCCCCTGTAGGACCTGTAGGACCAGTGGCACCTGTAGCCCCTGTTGGTCCTGTAGCACCTGTTGGTCCAGTAGGACCAACAATGGAAACACCTGCACCCCAAGAACCACTAGTTTTAGGACCATAAATATAATTAGCAGTGACATCAATATAAAAGTCGCCAACAACACCAGTAGCCAATGTTGGGGCACCACTGCCATTTAATATTGTGTTGCCGTTAGCACCAGTAGCACCAGTGGCTCCAGTCGCTCCAGTAGGTCCTACGTTGCCCTGTATACCTTGTGGACCTGCAGGTCCTTGTGGACCAGTCGCACCTGTCAAACCAGTAGGTCCTGTGGCTCCTGTGGCACCCGTAAGACCCTGAATGCCCTGTGGACCCTGAGGACCATCAGGACCAATAGGACCAGTCGGACCTGTTGGACCAGTAGGTCCAGTAGGTCCAGTGGCACCAGTTAAACCAGTAGGTCCAGCAGGACCCGTAGCACCTGTAGGTCCAGTTGCGCCAGTAGGTCCCTGTGAACCAACAGGACCAGTAGCACCAGTTGCACCAGTAGGGATAGTAAAAGTAAAAGCACCATTAGAATCAACTGTCACGCTAGCAAAAGAACCTGCTGCACCAGTAATAGTGTTATAAACAGATATATGTCCAGCAAAAAATGTTGCAAGGTTTGCTGCAGTAATACGTTTGTTAACAGGAGTTGTAGCAACATCTGTTACAGAAAGAAACAAGTCAGTGTTTGCAACAGTAGTTACCTCAGGTAATTCTGTTATTCGTTTATCACTAGGACTTATAGGCATTATAGGTTCCCTACTTCCAAGGCTACAATATAGCCGTCCTCCATTAAGAAGTCTGTTCCATCTTCTAGGTGAACATTGCTATAAAGATAATCAACATCATTCCAATAACTATTAGCCAAGTCACCAACAGTGGTACCTATGGCATCGGTAGCATCATACCATTCAAATTGTTTACTTCCACGATAAATCTCACCGTATTCTTGGAAATACATGTCCAACAAATCCCCCAAGGATTTGTATGGACCATAAATTTGTGACAATTCATAATACATTGCGTCATTAGTCGGCTGGTGGTTTGTCATTTTTATCCTTTCGTCCAGCCGACGACACCATAACACCGCTAAGGGTACCAACAAGAAACGTTGCAATAGGTGTAATCAAATCAAAAAAAGCCTTATCATTAGGTGACTGTTCCATAGGTTGAGTTACATAAATAAGGGAATACAGAACTGACCCCATAGTACCAGCAAGGACAGCAGCAAGCACAACGCCAATGGTGAAACGTAGACGACTGTTTAGTTGTTCTTCTGTTAAACGTTCTTTCTTAGCCATTAACAGTTAACTCCACGCACACCATCCGTTGTGGGAATCTGAACAGCACCAAGAGCCTTGTTTTTGGTCCTAGGCGTACACGAACATTCGGGAGTGTACGCTTTTGCAGGGTCTTGACAAGGATATCTATAGGAGTCGCTGCATGCAGCCATGAAAAACCCTAGGATTATGATTGTTTTAATCTTCATTATGAAACTTCCTCTCCTTAGATGCTAGTTTATCCTCATGACAGTACGGGCATTCCCAACGTGAAGCCAAAGCAGGATATTCGCTACCACACTTAGGGCATTCAACTAGGTCTTGCATTACCTGCTTCTTGTCTATGCTGCTTTTCTGTCGCCGCAAATGACCCAATAAGAGCATCAAGTTCTTCGTCTGAGATGTCTGTGAGTTTTTGTGTGTGTTCTACTTGAACTTGAGTTGGGGCTAGGCGGTTGGTTGCTTGTAAATATAGTTGTGCTGCTTTGTTGTCCCCTTGTAGGGACCGTTCGTATAGGTTGTCTAATAGTTTTTGGGTGCGTTCGGGGGACCCTTGTAGTTCTTTGACTCGTTTTTCCCATTCTTCTTTGAATAGGGGTTTTTTTTGCCAGCGTCTTACGGTGGCTGGGTCTACGCCTTCTTGTTTGGCGTATTGTTCTTGGGTTCGGGGTGTTCGGTTCGGGGCAGGTACTAGTAGCCAGTTGAGATATTTTTCTTGTTGTGGGTCTAGGATTGCGTGTTCGTTCATCACTAGTGGTGGGGTTGTTCCGTAGATGGTTGTAGTGTGCAAGTAAAAGGAACAGGTGGGGGGGATATAGGGGGGGTAAGAGAAAAACTGTCCGAACGAACCTTAAGTGAGTTCGGATATGTATACTAGATATAGTACAGTTAATGTGCTGCCTGTCGGCAGCACATTCCCAGTGGATACGTAGCGAGGACAAGTAGTGTGGTTGTTGAAGATGGTGGGTTTCTTTCTCGGCGGTTTCCTAGTTACGGGCATCCTTATTTCGGTGGGGCTGGCAATGATATTCAAAGTTCATCAAGACATGGAACGGATGAAACACTAGTAATGGAAAACATACGATACAAACTGTCCAGCCTAGATGCATGGCAACCAGTTAAAGTTAAATGGCGTGACGCTTTCGGTGGAGAAAACCCTTGGGAGTCCGTGTCGGCATATGACCCGAAAGAATGTATCGTCACTACATACGGTCACTTGTGGAAAAACTGTTTAGACCAATATGTCACTGTCGCAGGGTCCATTATAAGTTCAGAGTTACCTGACCTAGAAACAGTTGGTGACATTTGCCATATACCATATGATATGGTGTTGGAGGTTGAGTCATTATGAAAAAGACACACAAAATGCCAAACGGCAAAATCATGGCTGGTGCTAAACACTCATCAGGTAAAAAACATGAAAAGGCTGAATCAATTAGCATGAAGAAAAAAGAGAAGAAAAGTGGCAAATCCTAAGCCATATAATAATCCTAGTTTAAGAAACCGTTTAAAGAACCGCATAATGGCTGGTTCAAAAGGTGGAAACGCAGGACAATGGTCGGCACGTAAAGCACAACTACTAGCACAAGAATATAAGAAGGCTGGTGGAGGATATACTGGTGCGAGAACTAAAGCACAATCAAACCTGAAAAAATGGACCAAAGAGGACTGGGGAACCAAATCAGGTAAACCATCCACACAAGGACCCAAAGCAACAGGTGAACGATACCTGCCCAAAAAAGCAATCAAAGCATTGTCTACGTCAGAATATAATGCTACAACCAAAAAGAAACGTGAAGGCACAAAGGCTGGTAAGCAGTTTGTGCCCAACACGCCAGCAGCAAAGACTGCTGGACGTAAAGCAAGAGGTAACTAATGCCCACACCAAAAGACCCACGACTAACTAGGGCTGGAGTCACAGGATACAACAAACCCAAACGCACCCCCAGCCACCCAACCAAATCCCACATCGTTGTAGCACGTAGCGGAGACAAAGTCAAAACAATACGGTTCGGACAACAAGGCGTAAAAACCAACCAAACAGCAGGACAACGCCAAGCGTTCAAATCACGCCACTCATCCAACATCGCCAAAGGACCAATGTCAGCAGCATACTGGGCAGACAAAGTCAAATGGTCACCCACCAAAACAGCACAACCTAAAAATCAAAAATGGATTAAAGGTTCATAGCAAAGTACTAACAGGGGACCCATAAACAACTAGGTGCCCCCCCTATGTGGACTGTGACAATGGTCACCCAAGGTATGGGAAAACACCCCTCCAGCCACAGGCTATAAGAATCATACACGCGCATAGGGGCGCACCCCCCCACGCCCCCCCCGTGCAAGTGTGTGTACGTGTGTACGAGAGACCGATGCCGTTTAAACAGCGTATAATCAGGGACTTAACCGCCGATTAAATGCATGTTAACCGCCGAATAAGTTGCCTTGCGCACACACGTGTGTACGAGAAGCGACCCTTGGAGTCGTACACAGGTATGTACGTGTGTACGTACACAGGTGTGTACAGCGAGTCTGTGTACGTGTGTACGGCTTGGGTGATGATGTGTGTACGCACGGGGCGAAGCCCCAAAAAAAGTTTTTTTCGCCAAAGGCTTGACTTTTGTTTGCCCCCCGATTACGTTGTTTGGGGCAGTCACCGATGTGGTGCTGTTGTACCTGTCGCTTGTCACTGGTGGTGCTTGACGGCAGGGCAGTGTGAGTAGCGTCCGTGATGCGGTTGGCTCACATGGTGAACGTACACAAGTGTGTCCGTTGCACATGGGGAGTTCCCCCACAACAAGGGGAACGTTGATTCATGTGTCGTGGACATACGTGTGTACGGTCACACCTAGGACGTGCGGTGTACGTGCCGACCTTTGGTCGGGATGAAGTTCGTGCTTAGCCGTCCTAGACAGCCCGTGTGTAGGCACCTAGACTTCGTCTAGTCACCCATAGCATATAATGGGAACGGGCACTATGTACACAAGTGTGTACAGACGGTGACTTTGTCACCGAGAACCCTGAGGAGGGATTATGAAAGTTCAAGATTTAGCACCTACGGTGACATCGTTCAAGGATGGTCAAGTATTGAAGGCTTCAACGTGGTCATCTACCGATGACATCGTGTGGCTCGGCAATGCTAATTGCCGTCGTCGGACTATCACTAAAGTGAACACTGTCATGGCAGAGTTTCACTCTGCATGGGATGCCGACTTTGGAGTGTGGGACAGTTGGACTACTAAAGTAGTCTCAACTGGCTGGAATTCAAAAAGTGATGCCGAAGGCATCAACGCAATCTTTGCGAAGCAAGGTTGTCCAATTCGGATGACTCGTAAGGGTGGCAATGCCAACTACGTTGGCACCAGCGGCAATGTCATTGAGTTGGGTTGCCACTAGTTCCTAGTAACTAGTGGTTGTCTCCGCCAACTGAACCTAGGGTTCAGGGATTCATCATCCCAGTTGGCACTACGGCAAGTTGCCGTCACGGTAACCATCGGAGATGGTCACCGAAATCACATAATGGAGGGTCATTATGGAAAACCTAGACTTGACTGAAAGTCACATCATTATCGGCGTTGAGTTGGTGGAACAATTCGTAGAATTGGTCGCTAACTTTGACGACGAAACCTATCTCAACGACTTCTACGAAGATGTTGATTACAGTTGGGACGATGAAGGGGATTGTGAAACTGAAAGTTCCACAATCACTTACGATTATCGTTCCGACATTGTCGGTTACATCGGCACCTTGGTCATCGTAGATGAACAAATGGCAACTTGGACTCCACACGAAACTTTTAAGTTTCGTCTTAACAATCTCTTAACCAAATAACATTTACCTGAGGAGGTAAAACATGTCAGCATTACCAGCACCACGTATTGATTCCATCAATACGGAAACCAAGACGGTGACTTTCACTGTCATCGCCACCAACGTTCAGTATGAACGTCACTACCTTGCACTGAAAAAGAATGCGTTGATTAAAGCGTGTTCTTTTGCTGGAATCAAATTCTACGGTGCCCCACCGATGAAGTGGGACTTGGATAGAATCCAAGAAAAACTGAATAATTGGATGGATGCCGAACAGGAGGCAAAGCCTCCGCATCGTCAGCCATTCGCCACACCAACACCAGCCCCTGAGGAGGAGCCAATGCCAAAACCAACCACACCGTCAACTGAAGTTGACGTTGCAATGCAAAACTTAATGGATGCCGTCCGACTTGCCTCCAAAGGAGGCATTGACAAGGACGAAGTCGTGGAAATTGTCACCCCGATGGTGTATGCCGTCAACCGTAAGGTTGACGATGTCAAAATTGGCGTAGACAATCTAACGATTGCTGTCTCTGCCGAGATGGAGGCATTAAAGGAACAGATTGCATCTGTTATCCCGAACATCATTGAGGTTCATGTCCCCAACAAACCTGTAAAGGTTGTTGATGGGTTGACTCACTACCAATTCCCCAAGGTGCTTGCTCATCTTGCTAGTGGCAACCATGTTTTCATGGTTGGCAAGGCTGGCAGTGGTAAGACTTCCATTGCGGAGATGGCATCGGAAGCCTTAGGGATTCCGTTCTCTTCCAAGTCATGCACCTCTCAGACGACAGAGTCGTCGTTGGTTGGTTTCATGAATGCTACAGGGTACGTCAGTACTGAGTTTCGCAAGGCTTTTGAGTTTGGTCACGTGTTCAATCTTGATGAGATTGACCACGCCAACCCCAATGTTCTTGGTGTGTTGAACAGTGCCCTTGCCAATAAGCAGATGGCTTTCCCCGATGGGATGGTTACTCGTCACGACAATTTCATTGTCGTTGCCAGTGGCAATACCTTTGGTACTGGTGCCACTGCTCAGTATGTTGGTGCCAACCCGATTGATGCGGCTACTAAGGACCGCTTCGCTGTAATGGAAATTCATTATGACGAAGCGATTGAGGATGCAATGGTTGCATCGGTTGGGCTTGAGAAGGCAGTCGCCACGAAGTGGCTTGCCACTGTCCGCAAGTGCCGTGTCAACGTTGACACTCATGGATTGAAGATTGTGGTTTCACCACGTGCTTCAATGATTGGTGCCAAGATGTTGAAGTCGGGTGCTTTCACCAACATGGAAGTGTTGGAACAAGCCGTACTCAAAGGCACGAAGCCTGACCAAACCGCCAAGGTACTTGATGGTGTCTCCTTCTAGGAGGCACCATCACTACCGTAATCATTCCATAATCAACTCACGTACTGGGAGGTACACAATGTTTACATTCAACGAAGGCAAGTATGTTGTTGAATCGTTTGATTCAATGCATGAGTTCATTAACATGGCTCAAAGTAATCCTAATCCACAGTCGTCCGATGGTAATTCGGAATCGTTCGCTGGCACCAAGTCTCTTGGTGATGCTTGCACACTGGCTCATAATGGTTGGACGGAAGTTCGCCCCGACGTTGAACTATTGTTCAACGACTTGGAGTCACGTATTGCCGACAAGATTAGCGATAAGTTCCTAACTTATAATGACGTGGCAGGCTCCGAGATTGACATGGGCATGTACATGTCGGGTGTTCCTGAACACATGATTGCTTTCAGCCCCGTGTTGGAAGCGACGATGGGTCGGGTCATTAAGATTCACGTTAGCCTTACGGCTTCAGCATCCATTCCGAAAGAGGAAATCATGGCTCGTGGCGTTGCTGTCTGCGCTTTGATTGACACCATCCATAAGATGGGTGTTGGTGTGGAAATTTGGGGTGAGGATTCCATTATAGGGCACAACAGTAAACTGTTCGGAACACGTGTTCTGATTCACGACTCATCCGAAATGCTTGACATTGACAATGTCATGTTCGCCTTGGCTCATCCTAGTATGTTGCGTCGGCTCACGTTCAGCATCCAAGAACAATCACCTAACGCTAAGGCTCAGGGTGTGGGTGGTGGCTACGGTACACCTACCGACTTGTCTCCTATGGAGGCAGACGTGAAGATTGAACGGCTACAACGTGGCAGTGGCGACATAATCAAGGACCCTGTTGGTTGGGTTGTCAGTACCGTCACTGGCTTAGGACTCATAGAGTCCGAAGATTAATATGAATACCGTGACATGGTGGGGACCCTCCCCCACCATGTCACTCCCCTATAGTAAACTAAACAAACAAACATAAGGAGAATGTAATGTTTAAGTATAAGAAGTTCAACGTAGCATGGACAACATGTGGATTGCTGTTCACTTTGTGGTTCATATTCATTATGCCACCATCTCATGATTGGGATGAGAACAACGTGACGTTCGTAGCATTCATGCTACTTGTCAGTGCTAGTGGTGTCGGTATGACACTGTATGATTTACTCTTTGAGTACAATGGTTGGCAACGTGACATTAAAGTGTGGCGCAACTCTAAAGTGTGGACTACTACTGCTTTCAATGAGGATGCACAGGAACCACAGTTAATTAAGGTTCATCACACTGGCTTCGGCAACTGGATGGTACAAGTGTACGGTACAGATGTTTGGGGTTGCACTGAAGTAATGTTCTTTGCTACTGTAAACACTAGGCACTACGCCATGTGGGTCGGTGAGTATTGTGTTAAATATAATCGTATGCCGTTACTTGTAAGTCTCTCTAAATAAACAACAACAATAACCTAGGAGGTTAGAAATGATTAAGGTTGGTGCGTTACTACCATCGGGTACAGGTGTTGAACCTGAAGCAGTGTTCATTGATGGATATAAAGATATCCAACGTGAGATAGGAGGATGCTTTGACGTGGTTCGTCTACGTCAAGACTCTTCTATCGGGGAGATAGCAATGGTTGGTTACGTCCATGATGAGGGACTCATCTTGGATTTGCCTATCAACTACTATGCTAGTGCGTTGTTTGGTCAGGAACTACGTGGTGATTGTGTTTTAATGTGGGCACTGTCTCCTAATGGTGAGTACGATGGTGATGATTATGATTTGCCTGACAACATCATGAAGTGGTTGACCGATGGGTTCAGCGACAAGGTACGCAATGCGTACAACGAAGCGATGACCATGACCATTGCCTTGCAGAAATGTCAAGAGGATGGTGTGTTAACTCGTGAAGAAATTGACAACATGATGGATATGATTTGCCGTCTTAATGAACACGGTGAAGAATTATCCGAGGAAGAAATGGTTGTCATGTTGGAGTTGTGCAACCGCATGGAAGCACATGCCATTACACAATTAAAGAAAGACTTAGATGACAAAGAATAAACCAGCATCCAAGGTGGGGGCAGGCGCAAGCCTGTCCCCATCGGGTAAATATAAATGTCCGAAATGTCCAGCGTCTATCACAGTGCATGTGAATTTACGTGAGGCACCTACGTGTGGTAAACATAATGTCCGTATCTCTATGGTAAAGGTGGGTAAATGATGGGTAAGATAACAGATTATACAGTGATTAAAACATTGGATGATGGGCGTGTGCGTTGCACTGTTACCATTCCTGAGGATGGTACACAGTTCTCTTTCACTGGTGACAGTGCAACAGAAGTGCTTGCCAAGTGGCGTAAGTTTGATACATGGTTCACTCCTAGTGAAGATGAGGTGTCGTAATGGATGGGTGTGGTGTACTTGGTCATGATGCTGCTTGTTTATGTGATGTCATAATCAAACAGCATGCACCTATTGTTGACGATGCTGTTAACAACATGTGGATGGGTGCTGTCATATGTGATATACGTGGTCATGGTGTGCCTTGGACTAAGGCTGGGATAGTAGCGTACCTTGACGACTTAGTCACTGCTTACGATGCGTGGACAACACAGCCGTTACGTTCAATGTTTAATCCACTGGTACTTGACATGCCTAATAGGTTGGACAGATGGAAAACTATACGACGTGAGGTGTGCCATATCCTCAGTGTTTCCGATGCACCACTAGTGGAAATACTTGATGTGCTTAATGTTTCTATAGAAGATTTCAGTGACACAATAACTATCCGTCGTGGCACTACAACAATCACTAGAGACATGCTCGTTGAGATGGAGGATGAGTTGATGAAACCTAATCCTTTGATTAAGAAAATTGCTAGGGACTACGGTATCAATGCGTCTACTTTAAAGACACTCCATAAGTATTATGAACAGCGTCGCATAAAAAAGTATGGTTCGTTCAGACCTACACAGACTATGTTGTATGACATGGCGTTGCAGGTTGATGAGTATGGTGAGTATATTTATACACCGCCTAACATTGTCAAAGCCATAAGTGACACCTATGGTGTAAAGTACAGCCCAAGTGCAGTGTCTCACACTCGTCGTAGAAAGAAGTTAGATGCGTCAGGATTATGATAACCAAAGGTTATATGTACGGCAATCATGGTTGAATGACATTGTCATTTGTCCTGAACGTGCAAGGTTCGGGTTGACTAAACCTGAGATGCGTTCAGGTAGTGACGCTACCATCATGGGCACTGCTGTCCATGCTGGTATTGAACATGTGTTGGGTAGCGGTACTGACGTACCGTTACCTGACATGGTTGAGTACACTATCGGTTTCTTTAATGGATTAAAGGAAACCGAATCGTGGAAAGAAACCAATATCAATCCTGAGAAGTACGAAATTTATATTGAGTCCATGTGTACTGCATGGTACAACGATATCCAACCACACGTAGAGTTCGGTGGTCGGGTTGAAGATAAGTTCAAGACACCATTAGGTATAATGGTGGGTGGATGGGAAGTATGGTTGGAAGGTACGATGGACTATGTCACACCGTCAGGTGTGGTATGGGATTGGAAAACCGCTAGCCGTGCATACAACATTAAAGAAAAACAATCAACAAGTATCCAAGCGTCGGTGTACACGTTGGCTGTAAACAATTCTATTGACGGCAAGTTTCCCCTAGAGTTCAAGTATGGGGTGATGGTTCGTCAAGAGAAACCAAAAGCACAGATAGTAACTGTAATGCGTGACACTAGCCACGCATCATGGTTACAACAAATAGTTTCTTCCAGTGTGACAATGGCATTAGCCATTGGCGAGGACAAGCACTGGTTACTAAATGATACGAGTGCTTTATGCAGTGAGAAGTGGTGTTCTTACTGGTCAATATGTAAAGGTGCATACTTAACAGAGACAGACTTGTCTCCGCTAAGTATTAACTTTGAATGACAAAAAACAAATAGCAATATGTATACTAGTTCTAGGCAGTGGAGTCGCCATAGGCAACACAGTGAACACTCAGCACTGTAGTCATGGTCCCTCCTCGGCTCCACTGCTTACACTCTCAACAACAAACACAACCTTAGGAGGTTGACATGATAAGCAAAGACCAATCCATTGTCACGCAAGTGGCAGCAAAAATTGCGTCGGAGTTAACACCGAAAACCGATGACGTGCTGGCAAACATTGCCAGTTGGGTCATCGCATTTGAAGCAACAACAGATGCCCTGCTTGAAAAGCATGGCATGACAGACGACCCGAATGCAGTGACAGCAACCATTATCAATACTGCTACGCAGAAGATTATGGAAGCGTTCCCTGATTCAACCGTCGTGTCGCAACCATCAGGCAACGGCTTTGGTGTTCGCATTAAAGGCAAGCAACACGGTCCTATCCCTGAATGGTTGAATGCAGAGTGCGCTAAGAAAGGCATCACTGAAGTGTGGGACAATCGTGATGGGCTAGCCGCCAATCCGAAACGTCCTTGGTTCAAGTCAACCTCTAGCGAAGATGCTTTTTGGGCACCTAGAAAGTAAGGCATAATGATAAACGCTTCCGAGTTATCGGAGCGTTGGGCAATGGTTGGGCGTGGCGAGTTAATCGCCACGCCTGACGTGTCTAACGGCTCAATTAAACAAAACAAATTCTATGAACCACTGGCACGAGCAGCCGATGACTATGTGCATTGGGCACAGTCACCTAATGACCGAGTGTACTTGGGGTTCAGAGAACTAGACGAACAGATGCGTGGCATAGCACCATCAGAGATGTGCATAATCAACGGCTATAGCCATTCAGGTAAGACGTTGTTCTTGTTGCAGATTCTTATGGCGAACAAAGACAAGTCTGTTATTTACTTCTGTCCCGACGAACCACGCACACTAACTTTAATCAAGTTAGCCTGCGTCACTAACGGTGTGGATGCTAACGACTTGGAGAAACGTATCGCTAACGGTGACAAGCAAGCCATCAACTTGTTGAAAGAAACCGCTACCGAATACTTCCCTAACCTTGCAGTGTTTGACCAAATGATGACGCTTAATGACATGGAGAAAGCGTTGGGTGAAGTGCGTGACCTATGGGGTCAACCATCGTTAATGGTGTTTGACTACCTAGAGTTGTTGCAAGGTGGTGGCGAGGATGTCCCATCCAAAGCGAACACCATTAAAGCGTTCGGTAAACGTCACAACATTCCGTTGCTTGTGTTGCATCAGTCATCACGTACAGCAGGTGCCGATGGTCGCAAGATGACCATCTCGTCAGGTGCTTACGGTGGTGAACAGCAGGCTACACATATCATCGGTGTGCGTCGTAAAAAGTTTGAGATTGAATCAAACATCCGTGACATTGAAGAACGTTTGGAACGTAGCAACCAAACGGAACGTTTGCTGGAAAGGCTGGATAGTTTGCGTTACGACCTGCGTATCCACGAGAACACACTCACTGTCAACCTAGTTAAATGTAAACGCCCAGCATCTACGTTGTTGGACGACATGGACTTTGAGATTGAGTACGGTACTGGCAGACTTAATCGTCTGCCTAACCATGTGTTACCTTGGAAGGTTGAGGAAGAACACATCTATCAGGAGTCCGAACAATTAAAGATGCTAGAAGATTGGTAGCATTATGCGTGTTGATAAACAAGAAGAACGTGACATATTCATCTCACTCTTTCGTGGACGTGGCGACGTGTACGGACATGAGGAAGGCAAGTGTGTCAAGGAACCCTTGACCGTAGAAGTGTTTGACAAACATTTGTGGGGCATGGAATACATCGGTGTGTACCCTATGGTTCCTTTTAATGGGACGTACTATGTGCAATGGGGTTGCAGTGACATTGACATTGAGGACATTACGTTGGCACGTAGATTACAAGCAGCATTACATGCTGCAGGTGTCACGTCATGGGTGGAACGTTCACGTTCCAAAGGCTACCATGTGTGGGTATTTGCCGACGAACCTGTCCCTGCTTCAGATATGCGACGCATGTTATTGGTTGCGCATCAGGTTGCCGACGTGCCAGCACGAGAGGTCAACCCTAAGCAGGAGACACTAGCGAAAGGACAGTACGGTAACTATGTGCGGTTGCCGTATGCTTGTGCCGACCAAGACACAGACAAGCGACGTGTACTGGACGACAACGATAACCCTACGTCGTTCTATGACTTCATTAAACTTGCTGATGCACATCGTGTGCCAGCCAAACTCATTGCGGAACTCGCTAGTTTCTACCGAGAACCACAAAAGGAACAGCGAATCATGGAGGATTATGAACCTTGCGGTTCATTATCCGACGCTATGAGTGTGCTTAGTCCACTAGGTAAAGTCATATGGCGTGACGGTCCACTAGAGGGCAGAGACAGGTCAAGCACCATCACCAAACTAGGTTACGAATGTGTGCGTTGCGGTATGAACCCGTCGCAAACCAAGGTGATACTAGCCAGCGCAGACAAGCGGTGGGGCAAGTATCATCTTCGTGCCAATAGTGAACACGAGATTGATAAACTAGTAGCACGGGTATTCAATTAAAGAACGGTGCATTATGAACGAGTTTACAATCAGTGTCGCAGGTATTCCACGTAGCAAAGGCAGACCACGCCTAGGTCGGCGTGGTCGTGTGTTCACACCTGTTGCCACACATGAGGCTGAACAGAACATCGCATCAATATGGCGTGAAGCAAACGGTCCACACCTATCAGGTGCAATCGCCCTAGAGGTAGACTTTCATCCGAAGGAAACTGTAATCACCGTCAGAGAAACAGAGGAGTACCCTGAGTCACGGCTGCGTGGTGACATTGATAACTATTTGAAACTAGTTATGGATGGTCTTAATGGTGTGGCATGGGACGACGACAAGCAAGTCGTGTGGCTGTATGCGGTAAAACATAATGAGTAAACTCAGCGACTACGACATCCCTGCTGTCAAGCATGACTTCTTCACCGACCTGAAGTTCGGGAAGAAAGGTGAAAAACTTGTATCAGATTTCATTGAAGCGATGCAAGCAGGTGCCTTTGAAGTAAAGACAGACAGGTACCGCAACGGCAGGATGGTGCTAGAGACAGAGCAGAACCCACGTCGCAGAGTTAACGAGAACGGTGAAGCACATTGGCAACCCTCAGGTTTAATGGTTACCAAGGCTACATGGTGGGTGTACGTGTACACACTAGACGGGAACGCTGGTGGTGCGTTCCTGATTATATCTGTCGCTAGAATTAAACGCTATTTAAAAAAGAACAAGGCTAGATTCAACAAGAAAACTTTAACAAAATTTGCATGGCAATCAGGCAACCCATGCAAAGGATACTTACTGATGCCCGAAGATGTACAGGACTTGATGGTGAACCCCGACTATGATGAAGTATGAACCCGAAGATAAACATGGGGGGCGTACCGACCTAGAGTTGCTAATGCAACCATTCAACTATGACAGTGCCGATGACTACGAACCCAACTGGGAACTCTTAGACATCGTAGCAAACGCAGTGCTAGAGTTGTCTCCGCAAGACCAACAAGCATTGCAAGGAATCTTTTACGACAGACATACATACGAGGAACTAGCACCGATACTTGGCACGAAAGCCAAGTCTCATGCTTGGCGTAAAACAAACAAAGCGTTAGATAACCTGATGCTTAAACTGGTCGCAAACAAATCGTTTATGAAAGAAGGATACATGATGAATACATGGGATGACGCAGCATGGGCTGCGTTAATGTACATTAAAGAAGAAGCATCGGAACAATCACCCGACAGCAACATCTTTGACCCTATCGCTGTTGCGCTTAGCGAGTGGGTACTATCAGGCGCAGACAACCCTGACATTGTGCAAGACCTGTTCGTTAGGGCAGGCACAGAAGCAATGCACATCCTTAATGAAAGGGAACCTTTTGATGCCGAACAAATGTTGCGTGTGCTGGTAAGCAAACAACATGACTACGGGCATAACAACATCTCCATGTTCGGTGCTATCGGAATCGCTGTACGTTTATGCGACAAGATTGCACGTGTCAACAACCTGTTGAAACGTGGAGAAAACGCTATGAATGAATCCCTAAAGGATTCATACATGGATATACTGGGGTACGCAGTGATAGCAGTAATGTTTAACAACAAAACATTCTTATTAGAATTGGAACAAGATGGAAATTAAAGCAACGACAAACCGTATCGGTGAAGATGGTGTAGGTACTCTAGTTAAACTAGGGCAGAACGAAATGTGGGTTAACGAGAATTTCATTCTCGCTACCTTAATCGCAATCATTACTTCATTAGACATGGACACCCCACAAATGGGTGAAAGAATCGCAGCAATCGCAGAGGCAATCTATGACGAACTCAAAGACACAAACACCAGTGGACCTACAACTAATGTTGCAGATGGTGGAACAACTGATAACGGAATCAAAGGAAATTAAAGTACCTCACGCATACGTTGGTGCTTTAAAAGATATGCGCAAAGTCATTCCCATAATTCAAAGAACTAGAGGTAAACAGTAATGGAACCCGATGACTTTGACATTAGTCCCGATGACATGGCAGAACTGGAAGAAAGATTTGAACATGTCATATCTGATTCCGAGAATGGGTACATACTGGAGTTACTGATATCACGTGCCAATGCCAAGGGTTTATTAAAGACTTGGATAGAAGCATGCTTAGGTGACACCGTAAGTATGCGAGCAGCAATGCATGAGTACGGGCGCATCATGCAGGAACTTAAGGATGCTATGGCGGACGATGACCGTCCGTAATGATTATGCTGGCAGTTCAACGCCACGTGCATGAACAGGTGTAGCGTTAGCCCAATCTGATTTGGTTGTCTCAATGTGCAACCATCCAGCCCACTTAGCACCCATCCCATGTGAGTCAGGTTTCTGTTTCAGCCAGCCACCTTTGGCTGGCGACGGACGATGTGAACGCCAAATGGTACAACCATAATAGTCATGCACTGCTTGGATGCCCAACTCTTTTGAGTTGGCAACTAGCCATTTGATAACAGCGACACCTTCCGCACGAGTCTTATAACGCCAGTCCCACGCTGCCCCAAATGAGTGCGTAGACGGGTAGCCACCCGAACGTATTTCACGTTCACCATAAATGCCAAGATTAGTACCACCCCATCGTTTCTGTACAGCATCCTTGATAGCCAAGATATTTGGACTCGCAGTTTTAAACTGCTTGTAATCCTTTTTCTCAGGACGTTGCCAACTATAAAAGTTATCAGTATTAACAGTCATACCCTAGTGTTCCTTGTTCCTATTTCTTTTCTATCTTGCCTTGCTTTTCCAACATCTTAGCAAAATCTTTCATTTCAAACTGGCGACTAATTGCTTCGCTACGCTGTTGGTCGGGACCAATCTGACGCACTGGAACACCCATCTCATTAAGCCACGATGAAAGCATGCGTTCATTATAAGATTGCTTGCCACCAATAAGCCCACCGCTGAGGCGTTGCGCTTTGGATACAGGTGGTGCGACAGCACCAGCAAAGTACTGTGCTTTCTGTGTAATCATAAGTTTACCAGTTTTAGGGTCACGCATACCAATAGGTTCAAGACCAAGTTTGTCACCAACCCACGCAATAGCAGCGTCCATTCCTTTAGCCTCAACCATGCGTTCCTGATTAAACGGTATATCCAATGCAGCCTGCTTGTTCAAGTACGCTAACTCCGTAGGAACTTTAATAGCAGGGTTTAACTGCCCGACAAACTTTGTGTTAAACGGATTCATCATCTCCATTGTTTGAGACAACCGACCAAACGGCATATCAGGTGAAGCAACCAAGTCACCCGTTATCCCCAAAGGATTAATATCAGCCAACCATTTAGGCAAGAAGATGTCCTCGTTAACAGGCAACGACTCATGAAGTTTGTTGTACACAGAGTATGCTTGGGGGCGTGACCATTGGCTCGCAATCTGCAATGGCAGGTTGCGACTAGTCCAAATCCAAAACGGCACAATGTTTGACATTGCTTTATCTAGCGAGGACAAATCGGTGTAATCAAAATGGTAACGTGTTACACGGTTTACTATTTGGTCAAAGGAATGTCCACGCATAGCGGAATCCAAAGCCATCGGTAAACGAACAGCACGTTCGGTAAACTCGTTGAGTTTACCGAACGCTCTAGTCACTTTGTTGTTAATAACTTTTTCAGCCAACCCACCACCAATAACAGGTTCAGCAATACTGTCACCAAACCCACGACTAGTTACTGCTGTTCCACGCCAAGCCAACTCATACGCTGGACGGTCAGCCAACGGTATCCCCAAATGTTCAAGCCAGTTAGGTCCATGCTTACCAATAGCATTAGCCATCTTAATGCCCTGCATAATGTACTCTGTTGGAACACCAGCAACATAGTTCATAAACGTTGCAGATATCCCGTTACGTACAGCAAAACCAGTACTAGCCATAGCATAAGTTTTAAAGAACTTAGTGTAAGTATCATACGCTTTAAGCACCGCATTACGTGTATGCGATTTCATCAACTCATCTATTCTAGGTTTCCATTGTTGCATGATTTCGTCAGGAACCTGAACACCCAAACCAGCGATTGCTTCCCACCCTTTTAATGCATGTTCTTGAATAGTCCCATTAAGGAAACCTTGCTTAGCAGAATTCAACTGTGCCATACTTGCAGGAACACCTTGGTAACTAAGCCATGCCAACTTTGTTTCATCAGCATGTAACTGTGTAACAATACGACCATAAGCCTTAGCCTCAATAGGTGGAAGATTGTCCATCGCCTTAATGGAAGCATTAACTTTCTTAGCCCAAGCATTAGTCTGCATAGCAGCCGACTTCTTGCTAGGTTTCTGTTTAAGTATTTCTTTCATGTTGTCAACTTCAGCCTGAAGTTTGACACCAACTTCATCAGTCCAACGTTGCAAAACCTCAGCCTGATTAAACAACATAGGCAAACGTTCCTTATAAGAAGCCTGCTTCTTTAACAACTGTGGAAGCCCAGCATCTCTTTCAATTTGTGCAATAACTTTTTCTAAAGCAGCCTCACGTTTAGCAACTTCCTTGTCCACGCCAGCAAGAAGTTCAATGCCTTTCTCCCGTGTAACAGTTGTACGTTTGCCGTCAATGACAACTGTAATTGTTTTTGATTTCTCGTACTGCGCCATAGCCTCTGCTGTGGCACTTGCTTTACGATTAGCCTTAGCAGTTAACGCACCTTTCTGCGCACTAAGACTACGTTTCTGAGCAGCCAATACTTCACGTTCACCAGCCGATAATTCTGCACCCATCAAGTTATCCGCAACATCGCCAATGCGTTGTTGCGTTTCAAGGCTAACACTTTCATAACTTTTATCTAGAATACGTCGGACCATACTGCTATCTGCTACACGTTGAACAGGGTCAGTAGCGTTTGACCATCCAGCCTTCGGCACATTGTCATACCATTGCGGAGACATCAGCACATCAAACTTGCCAACCAAATCAGGATGAGAACTATTAGACACAACACTAGGTATAATCATCCCGTTGGTTTCACTGTTGGCAATAATGCCACCAAGAATGTCATCCATCATTTGTTGTGCAACTAAATCTGTTTCACCATAATTACCAGCAGCCGCAGCAACATGACGTAACTGGTCATCCAATGCGTCAAAAGCCATAACAAGCATATCGTTATCTAATTCATCATGTGGCATCTTTACAAAGTCACCAATCAATTCAATCAACTGTGCTTGCTCAGGGTACATGTCAACAAACATTGGGTCAAATTCATTGCCTGCCCAATAAGAACGTGCTTCATCCAAGAAGGCACCACTGTCATCTAAACCAGCGTTTCTTAATGACGCACCAAGAACGTTAGGCATATTTTCGTTACCCATTGTGCTACGAAAATCTTGACCATTACGCAAGTCAATAATACTACGTTCATCAGGGGCATGCATTGCTACAGCCTCGGGATTAGTTGGGAAAGTATTATCAGGTTGATAAGTAGTAAGCCTGCGGTAAGGAGTAACGTTATCAGGTAACGGTAAAAAATCTTCCGTGTATCCATACACTAAACCATCAGGTGAGTATGAAGCATTCATACGAACATCAGTCAAGGCAGCAATACCGTCTGCATGGTCTTGAAGAAAATTCAACTCGTCCATCATGGCTGAACGAGTTTCCTCAAACTCTGCAGTCGTAGGCATTTCATCAATTTGCTTAGACAAAGTTGCCATACGTTCGTCAATATGTTTAGTTTCTTTAGCAAGTTTAATCTTACTACGACGAAGAATAGCCTCAGCCAACTGTTCGGCATTATCAGGAATCTTACGTGCATCAGGAAACAACTCTGCAAAATGTTCTTTAAGAACTTGCAACGCTGCGCCATGAGAATCTTCACTGCCTTGCAGGGCGGCACGTAGACGACGCTGGTAATTATATAACGCTTTATGGGCATCAGCGTATGCACCACGTTCGGCAGCCGTCTTTGCGCCTGCTACTTCGTATGCTTTAACAAGTTCAACTTCAGCCTCACTAAGTAATGTTTGAACCTTTTTAATCTGTGCAGCATTACGTGTAACCTCACGACCATGCTTAGTTAAAACTTGCTCAGCAAGTTTTACAGAACGATTACCATATTCAGCAATAGTCTTACCGCCAATAGAAACAGCATTACGCAACACATACTCAGCGTTAGTTAACTTAGCATGAGTGGCAGTCAACTTAGCAACAAGTTCCTTATCAGGTACAGTTTCTTTAATCAAAGGCTTAATGTACTTTGGACCAAAGTCCATCATGCGATTAGCCCACGCTTCACGTCCTCTAGTTTTAGCCATAGAGTACGCATAACCATCAGCGATAGAACCCAAGTCTGTTTCAAACCATTTTACCCCAGCAACACGTTGACTGATTTCATTAATTTCTTTAATGCTACCAGTCTTTAAAGTTTCACCCATGAATTCTTCACCCTTGGTAAGTTTACGAAACCTTGCAGCACCAATACCATTAGTTAAATCGGCAACAGAAAGGTCAGCCTTCTTCCAAAGTTTACCTTCAAGTCTTTTACCTTGATTAAACACCCATGAACGTGCATCCGCAGTAAGTTTGTGATGAACATAATCATCAACAAACCCAATCTCCGTAGCAGTAACACCATATTTCTCGCCAAACTTTGCGTAAATATCATTAACTTCTTGACGAACATTAGATTGCCATGCTTTATAAGAATCAGCAAGCGCACGTGCTTCAGGTTTAGCAGCAGCATAAGCAACATCATCTTCAATAAGATTCACAATATCATCAGTGAAGCCAGCATCTTTTGCTTTCTTAATTAAATCTTTTACTTCCCACGCCCATCTACCAAAAGAATCAGTAGCCCATGCTTTAGCCTGACGTTGCGCAGACACGTTGCCCAATTTTGCTACAACAGTTTCGCCACTACCAGCAACACCACCACGTGCATGATAACCAACACCAGCAATCACACCAGCCTTACGGCTAGCAGGTGCCAAAGCAACCTGCACACTAGGTGCATACCTGTACAATGCATCACCTATTGCTGTCCTCGCCCCAGTAACAGGAGCAATTAAAGCGTTAGCAACACCTTCAGTATTCTTTATAGTTTGCCCACCAAAACGAATACCATTCGTGATGCCTTCAGCAACACGAATGTCCTTAGGGATAGCAGTGGCACCGTAACGGACAACATCATCAAGATAGTCAATCATCTGAGGATATTTCTTAAGCATTTCTTCAGTGCCAAATTTTATTGCTAACGCTTCACGACCTGCACGACCAGCCCACTGCAGTTCACCAACCCCAGTATAAGTCATAGGGTCAGACAAAACATCAATACCAAAACCAGTAATAGTATCAACTGCTTTAATACCAGTCTTGTAACGTGCTTCTTTCTTTAATGACCATTCAGGGTTACGTGCCCTAGCAAAAGCATCATTAACACTAACCGCTTCTTCATTAATCTTTTTCCACTCTTCACTTAAATCACCAGTAGCAGCAGCCACACCTAAACGTGCAATGTTACTAGCAGGTTGAACAAATGCCCAGTCAACCGTAGACTGTACTTGACGTGGAACATAAGTTAAAACTTCACCAAGTTTACCGTTGCTTCCTTCGCCCATAGCGTAAGCCAAAGGTTCAACAGCAGGTTTAATAACACTGTTCTTTAAGAAACCAACAATACCTTTGTCGGTCCAACTTTTATTTTTTTTACCAGCAGCAATACCTTTAGCCTCATTAACAAGTTGAGTATAGTTTTTACCAAAATTAGTAAGCGCAACACGTTGAGTTATAGAGTCAAGAGATGCCTGCAACTTTAATTTTTCATCACCAAAACTGCTTTTAGTAGAACTAGTGGAACTAGTGTCAATAGGTTTAAGATTAAGATTAGGTGTAGTCGTGCTGCCTGCAGTATTAGTATTCCATTCGTCACCAAAAACAGGGCTAGTGTTTGGGTTAGGATAATTTGTTTTAAAAGGTGAACGGTATACAGTCATTAACTACTTCCCAAAAGGATTATTTGATTGCAAGTAAGGTATAAGTTTTTTTACATTAGTTGCATAAGGTGTTTGACCCTTAGGCAATTTTTGAGCAACAACGTTTAAGTAACCTTGGATATATTCCTTTCGTTGTTTGTCCATGTCTTTGCTAGACTTAATTGTATTCAATGCTGTTTCTGCTTGACGAACATTTGTAAAGCCACCTTTAGGTGCTTTACCTTTTGTTTTAATTAAATTTTTCCCAGCACTTTCAAGTGCCATTTGTTCCCAAGTAACATCAGGATTAATAACTTCAGCCAACTTACCGTAACCACCAGTTAACTTAGACATAGCAGCGACAACAGGGTCATCACCTTGTTTCAAGTCTAACGATTTACGTTCTGCTTCAAATGCTTTAAATTGTATTTCTTTATTCTTACGTTCTTTTTGTAGTTCATTTTTAAACCATTCGTCAGCATTTTTGCTAAGCATATTAACTAAAGCACCTGCTTTTTGTTCATCCATTCCTGATGCAATAGCATTCTTTCTTGTTTCCGCATCCAAGGAAGCCTTATATGCAGGGTTGTTTCCATTCTTGTATATTTCAGCAACATAATTTTTTGCAACTAACTGTGAGTCAGGTTCCAAACGTCCATAATGTTCGCTGATAGGGTTACTCTCAGGGATGTATGAATCAGGTGAAGCATAATTAACATTAGGGTTAAACGAATTTAAACCTTCTGCTTTTGTTTGTGCTTCTGATTTTAATTTAGTGAACACCTGTGGGTTGTTGACAATTGCATTAAGAATCTGATTAGTAGTAATTCTAGTATTTTTAGATAGTTCCTCAACGTTACCACCCGACAACAAATAGGAAACTATTTGTTGCTCAGTGAAATCAGGTTTCTTTTTAGCCATTACTTTTTCCTACCAGTTTTCTTTTTAGCAGGCAAACCATACTTAGCAACACCAGCAGCACGAGTTTCAGCAGCAGCATTACGCCCAGCCATAGCAGCCTCAATACCTTTCTGAATTAAAGCCGACTGCAAATCCATACCCTGAACTTCTGCCTGTGACCTGTTGGCAGTAATATCATTTAAAGACTTCATTGCTTCAGCATTAATGTTGGCGTTGCCTAAAAATTGTTGCAAAGCCAACTGTTGTTGAGTTTGGTTCAAGTCACTAGCACGTTGCTGACCAATAGCATTCATATAGTTCTGCTGTCCCTGATTGAGTTGGTCGGCTGAACGCCGAGCCAACTCTGCAGTAGCCCTAGCATACTCGGCATCACTAGCAGACTGTTGATTAACAGGGTCCATGCTTGCACCAAAACCTTGAATACCAGCAGCCAAAGCATTCTGTTGCGGAGACAACTGCATTATAGGAGCAGGACTGTATGCTGCGGTTTGTGGCGCACCAGCAGTATTCCAATCCTGATTAGCCCTAGCAATGTTTCCTTGCGCCATCTCTAATTGTTTATTAAGGAACTCCATTGCAGCAGCCTTCTGCGTTGCAGTAGACTGCTCCTGCTGTCCATAGATAGGTGCTATAGCATCAAGGTACGCACGGTACACATCTTGTGATGCTTGGTTATATTCTTGTTGTCCTCGCAAACCAGCACGACGTTGAATACGTGCAGCCTGATTAGCACCACGCCGACCATTAGCGTTACTAACACTGCTACCACCACCACTGCCACCAGTCCCACCTACATCAATACGTGGAGGAGTAGCATCACTGTCAGCCAATTCTTGTTGGGCGGCAGCAGCACCGCCTACCCTATAATCATTAGGGGTAGCAGCCGAAAACGTAGGGTAAGCAACCTTAGGACCCTTACCATCGTCCTTATATTGTTTAGTTACGGGGTCCCATACTAATGTCATACTAATGTCCTACCTGTTCTAATAACTACCCATAGATTTGATAGCCGATGCGCTATCAAATATGGCACGTTGTTTCTCTAGACGCAACTGCGCCAAAAAGTCCTCTAAGTCAGCCTGCTGTCCTTGTTCCT
>Ga0222712_10000664_pt1 | contig 44232 bp, 59 predicted proteins | sample C33_657DmetaG_FD_165043 | JGI IMG/M metagenome (GOLD analysis project Ga0222712, IMG submission 165043) | Estuarine water microbial communities from San Francisco Bay, California, United States - C33_657D | ecosystem: Environmental > Aquatic > Marine > Unclassified | place: USA: California... | reverse complement strand
ATGCGTGATAGACCCTTTGCACGTATTTCGACCACCTCATCCTTCAGGGTTATGACAAGATGCCGTTTACCGTTGTCCATCGTAAACGCTTGAACCTCCCGCGTTACTTCTGATTTAAGTTTTGTAGTCATCGTCATTCATTTCGTTGCCTTCTTTAACTTAATAAACACCTTGCGTTTGTATTCCCATTGCCGCCGAATCAGTTCAAGCCGTTGACTGCATACGCCAGTCACCATTGCCTTGTCCAGCCTCCGTCTAAGTATCTTCAAATCATGCTCCACTTCTTGCAAATATGTCATACCTGTTTCTGAAAAGTCTTCTGCTGGAACCCAGAACGATACTTTCCTCGCGCTTTTCACTACATGTATTTGTGGTGACAACGCATCCATAAAAGTCATTTTATTTTTCCTCCACTGTTACAGTATATTTTTTGCCAAAACAATCTTTGACCTTGATAGTTTTTTTGGTGGATTGAAAACTTCCTTCATTGGTTAAATCCAACTCAGGGTGGCTAACGCTAGACAGCAGATGATCTGTATCGTTAGCTTTGAGATTGCTTACAATCACGTGAGCAATGTAGTCGCAATAAACCAGGTTCATATTGAGCTATTCCTTTGTAACATATTGATTTAAATGTGAGCAACCATTACATAAACAATGATAATTAAATCCCAATTGCACCCTAGTTATTCAAGGACGCAATTAAAAGTAATTACTCTTTAGTAGTAAAGTAATCTGCAAACCTGTGATACACGTTGTTAAAAGCAAGCTGAGCATCAACTGGAGTTTCAAAAGTCATGTGAGGCTCTTCCATTTCATTAGTCAAAGCAACCATTTCTTCGTTAGCAGCAATCTCATCTTCTTCAACGACGATTGTTTCCACTACATCATCAAACTCTTGAGACACAATAAAATCATATTTGCTACGTGCCATTTTAGTTCTCCTAGTTATTTATATAGATAAGAACGAGAGCGACGCGCCGCCGCTCACCCCCGCAGGGGGCGGCGAGGAAGCTCTCGATTTATTATTTTTGTTATTAGTAACAAGCAAGCCGCAGGCCACAGCTTTATCGTGGCCTAGGCTTGCCGCTGTTAGCTTTAGTTGATGGTTCTATTATTGTTGCAGACATAATTAGTGCTCTTTCCACACGTTCTTTTATTAGTTGTTTTGGTAAATCTTTTTCTAAAGCATCTAATAAAGTATTTTGCATTACTATAAATGCACCTTTTTCTCGTTTATTCATTGTCATCTAACAAGTCCTCCTTTGTTGTTGATTCCTTTTAAATCATTGAGGTTGGTAATAAGTGTGTAGTTTGATTTATGAAGAGGTGCTATACACCAGCGCTCTCTGACTTTCTTAGCATCTATGTCTCCACAATAGATACAGCTCTTGTACCCAAGAGCTTGTCTACCTGAATTAACTTCTAACCCACAGTGGATACAGTCAATCATGTTGGCTTTCACATTCTGTGTCAGTCATACAACCAAGATCATTAGCCAGATAAGTGTGTATTACCAAAGCACCAAAGATAACCAAGATGATTGCGTTAAGAATCATTACTTTGTGGATAAATTTCATATGTGAGTAGCCTTTAGTTAAGAGATAGGGTATTTAGGATCTAGTTTATTGTCCCAACGATTCTCATACCGTCCTTTCCAAGCTCTACCTGGCTCCGCTTGGAAGTCGCTGTTACTAGTAACAAGTTCAAACAAGTGTTCGTAGTCACATTGTTTGTACGTGGTACCGTAGAACTGCATGTACTCTTTTACTTGCTGCCGAGTAACAGCGTGTTCTACGATACGTACTCCGTTGTTGAAGAGGAAGTCGCTCACTCCGTGAGCTGCCATGTTTGCTGCCATGAGCATCCCTTCTTTGGGATCTTTGTAACTAATCAGGTTATAGAGCATTGTTATTGTCTCCAATATAAAAAAAAGAAAAGGGAGCCGAAGCTCCCCTTTCGGGGATTACCTACTCGACTCGCTTGGCACGCTCCGCAGCTTGTGCCTTACCTTTCTCTTTGATCTCTACCAGATCGTTTATAACGCCCTTAAGATCCATGCCGAGGGGATTGTCGTAACGATACATCACGTAATCAACATCCTTCAGTAAGCCCAAAGCCAAGTGAAGCTTCAACCCAGATCCTGCTTCCCGTGTCATATTGTTGAATGCTTTGAAGTCAAAGTTGTTTTGATTAGCAGCCATTTTGTTTCTCCGTTTGTTTATGTTTCTTGAGGGAAGCCCCCTCGCAGAAAGCCCCCAACACACACCGCCGAAGCTACGGAAAGAAGCCCTTATCACGGCAGGCAGACATGCCTTGCGGGGTTTCGAGACCGAGATATACCGGAGGACACGAAGGCGGGACGGTGCCGACGAAGGAGGACACCGCCAGCCGTAGTGCCGAGGATATGCTCTCGGTTGAGCCGCTAGGCGATGGCTGCGTGCAAGCCTACGTAGTTGCGCCTAGCCCTCGCCAAGCGAAGCGCAGGACGAGGGGTTGGACGCGTAGGCTGGTGTGATTCCCCAGCAGGTCTTACGAAGTACGGCTATCGCCCGACTGGGGGGCTGCGGGGGCTTCAATCAAGATACGTAAACGTTAAACGGGGATACAAAATGTTTGGCTGGTAATCAAATACAACACCGACACAAAGCCCCCAATTATGTGACTGGGGGAATGTTGGATTCAAGGTGAAAGTGGAACGAGCATTGGGCTACTTAGGGAACGTTGACTACACAATGTGTCGATACGACTCCCAAGGCTTGAATCATCAGGAAGCGTTATAAGGGGTCTGGAGGAGATCAATAGGGATAGGTGATGGCTCACCCAGGGGCATTGCCTAGCAGTCGTTGTAGGCCATCCCTGATGGGGTATGAGGCCATGTCTGTGTGGGGATAGTAAGTGCTAGTCTATGGGGTAACAGATGGATAGTTAGTGGGAGTAATAGATAAGGTAAGTCATTGAGTTATAAGGTGATTGCAATAGAGTCCTTTATAATTAAGGACTTACGTCACTTATCCACAGACTTATCCACAGGTTATAGAGCTGAATACATCAGCCTCTTGTGGTCAGCTACCCCCATCTTCCCTGGCTGAGTAGTGTGTATGGGGAGGGAAAAGAATTCTTTTATAAAATTTATATATAACAACTTATAACTACTCTTATAGTTTATAAACAAGGGGAGGTATATAACTACTATAGTAGTAATAATAACAATACAACACTATAAAAACACTACTACAGTACATATACTATATATAACTACTATATATACTACTGCCCTTTAGAGTCTCAATCCCGTTAGGGCCTAAATAGAGAAGATACAATCCTTACACGAAACTTACAGAGGGTTTTGCCCTTCTTACAAAGTAGCTGCCTTCTTTTTTTAATTTTTTTTTTGGAAAAAACAAAAAGCCCTTTTAAAGGGGAAATTTGCTTGTTCCCCCAAAACTGTGGTTTACTCTGCATACCTTACCTAGTTGGGGGTTTGTAGCAATGCGTAGAGGAACATCAAAGTGGAATCCACACAAGAAGGCCAGGTGGACAGAACAACAGAAGCTACAAGCTGTAGCAACCTACGTCATGTTAGGCAACCTTACTGAGACAGCCTTAGCTACAGAGATCCCCCGATACACTCTCAGAGAGTGGAAAGTAAAGGACTGGTGGAAGGATCTAGTCAATCAGATCCGTGAAGAGGATGTCCAGCAACTGGACAGTAACCTCCAAAGGGTTATCCAGAAGGCTCTAAAGGCCACAGAAGACCGTCTGGATGCTGGTGAATACCAATACGACCCAAAGACTGGCAAAGTCATTAGAATCCCGGTTAAGGCCAACATAGCGCTCAAAATCACAACAGAGCTACTCACCAAACAAGAACACATGAGAGACAAGCCAGAGCGTATGGAGGTTGAGAAGACCATTGACGCTAGGTTGGCTAAGTTGGCTGATGAGTTTGTTAAGTTCTCCTCTGCAAGAACTATCAGTGGTAAAGCTTCTAATAATTTAACAGCTATAGAAGCTGTAGTAGTCTCTCCTTCTTCTTAAAAGGGTTAAACATTATGGCTAAGAGTCCTGCTTGGCAACGCAAAGAAGGCAAGAACCCCAAAGGGGGGCTAAATGCTAAAGGCAGAGCTTCGTACAATGCAGCTAATCCAGGTAAGCCTGGGCTTAAAGCACCCCAACCTGAAGGAGGTAGCCGTAAGGCTTCCTTCTGTGCAAGGATGGAAGGCATGAAAAAGAAGCTTACTTCCGCTAAAACGGCTAATAACCCTAATAGCCGTATCAACAAAAGTCTTAGGGTTTGGAAGTGTTAGGGGGTATGGCTACCAAACCTAAATCTACAGTAAACGCTGCTGGCAACTACACTAAGCCTACTCTTCGTAAGAAGATTGTAGCCCAAGTAAAAGCTGCTGCTGTACAAGGTACAGGCGCTGGTCAGTGGTCTGCTCGTAAAGCACAACTTGTGGCTAAAAAGTACAAATCTAAAGGCGGAGGGTACAAATCATGAGTAAAAACGCAACTCACTATCTACCGGATGGTAAGGTCTACAAGGGCAAACTCCATAAAACAGGCAATGTTTTGATGACTGGAGCAAAACACACAGCTACAAGTAAAGTTCTGAGCCATACGCCCCCTAAAACCCCAAAAAAATGAAGAATCCGCAGCAATCTCTTAAAAGTTGGGGTGACCAGAAGTGGCGCACCAAGTCAGGCAAGCCCTCATCAACGACAGGTGAAAGGTATTTGCCAGAAAAAGCCATTAAAGCCCTAACTGTTGCGGAATACGCTGCAACTACAAGGGCTAAACGTAAAGGTAAGGCAGCAGGTAAGCAGTTTGTAGCCCAACCTAAAGCGATTGCAAAGAAAACAGCAGGATACAGATAATGGCTAAAGAGAACTGGATTGCTAAAGCAACAAAAAACAAAGGTGGCTTACATCGCAGTCTTGGAATACCGATGGGTACAAAGATTCCTGCTGCTAAACTCTCTGCTGCTATTTCTAAGGGCGGTAAAGTAGGCAAACAAGCCAGATTAGCTAAGACCCTCAAGGGCTTTAAATAAAGAGTTCGTGTCTTTTTCTCTAAAAGGCTGAGCAACGTAGTTGTTACTAGTAACACCAACCCCAAAAAAGGAACGGAAATAACATGGCTAAGATGATGATGAAGAAGCACCCGGATGAAAAAGAAGACAAAGCTCTTATTAAAAAGATGATGAAAGCTTCTGCTGGTGCAAAAAAACCAATGGCTCCTAAAGCTAAATCTAAGATGGCTAAAAAGGGCTACTAAGCCCTTAGTATGGCTGAAAGCCGTTTATCCGCAGAGGTTCTTGAAGGGTTTATCTGTAGCGTCCTGAGAAGGAACTTTGATGACCCTGCGGATAACGCTGAGTTTCACAGAGAAATCTGGCAATACGTTTGTTCTCCAAGCTCTAAAGTAGCCATTGCAGCACCGCGTAACCACGCCAAAAGCACCGTAGTAACCCACGCCTATACCCTAGCGGCTGTCCTGTTCAGAGAACAGACTTACGTAATTATTGTCTCTGATACTGTTGGTCAATCCGTACAGTTCCTTGGAGACATCAAAAAAGAACTTCTAGAAAATGAAGACCTTAGAAATTTGTTTGGTGTCAGAGAGTTCCTTAAAGACACTGAAGACGACCTTATTTGCAGCATGGATGATGGGCATTTGTTTCGTATTCAAGCTAAAGGGTCTGAACAAAAACTAAGGGGCTTGAAGTGGAAGAACCGTAGGCCGGGGCTTATCGTTGGGGACGACATGGAAAACGATGAGATTGTTATGAACCGAGACAGGCGGTTGAAGTTTAAACGCTGGTTCTATGGAGCTTTGCTTCCAGCTCTGTCTGACAAAGGTAAGATTAGGTTAGTAGGCACTATTCTTCATCTTGACAGTCTTCTTGAGAACCTGATGCCTAGCAGCCTTCTTAAGACTATTTCAGGAGGCCACAAAAGCCTTATTCGAGAAGACTTAAAGGAGTACACAGACATAAGGCTGTCTTGGAAGTCTATCAAGTACCGAGCACACACAGACGACTACAGCAAACTTCTTTGGCCCCAAAAGAAATCTGCCAAAGAATTCAGAGCTATGAAGGAAGACTACGCTAGACAAGGACTGTCTGATGTCTACAGCCAGGAAATGTTTAATGTCCCTGTAGATGAAGCAGACACCTTCTTTAAAAAGCAAGACTTTGTAGCTATGACTGGAGACCACAAAAAGAAAAAACTTTTGTATTACATCACTTGTGATTTAGCAGTATCTCAGTCTCAAAAGGCTGACTATTCAGCTTTTTGTGTGGCAGGGATGGACGATGAGAACAAACTTCATCTAGTCCATGTTGTAAAAGAGAGACTTGACTCTTTACAAATAGTGGATACTATGCTTGCGTTACAGAGGATCTATAAGCCGGTACTCTTTGGAATCGAAAAGGGTGTCATTCAGAAGTCGATAGGCCCGTATCTTAATGAGGCAATGCAAGAGCGCAACGAGTACATCAGCATAGCTCTACTAGCTCCGTCTGCTGACAAACTTACCCGCGCTAGAAGCATACAAGCCAGAATGAGAGCTGGGGCTGTAAGATTTGATAAAGACTCTGATTGGTACCAGTCTTTCGAGGACGAGTTGATTAGGTTTCCGCGTGACAGGCACGATGACCAGGTAGATGCGTGGGCATACTTGGGGTTGATGCTTGATAAAATGTGGGAGACCCCCTCCGAGAAAGAAGACGAGGACGAAGAGTACCGCCTTATGGTTCGTAAGTTTCAGTCTGACGATATGGTGGGCAGAAGCCCCGTTACCGGGTACTAGTCAAAAGAGAGAGATATGGAATACACCTACAATCTAAAAACAGATGATCTGATCTACGAACCAAACATTGCAGATCTTCTAACTGAAGACCAACTACAAAGTATTGGCAATCAAACAGTACAAGACTTTGATGCAGATCTTCAGAGTCGCACAGTCTGGGAAAAGAAAATGGAGGCCAGTATGAAGTTGGCGCTCCAAGTGACCGAGACAAAGAACTTTCCTTGGCCTAACGCCAGTAACATCAAGTTTCCTCTTGTTACCATTGCAGCTCTTCAGTATCACGCTAGAGCCTATCCGACTCTTATCAATGGAGACACTCCGGTTAAATGCCGCGTAATTGGCGAAGACTCAGACGGAGAAAAAACCAAACGAGCAGAACGTATCGAAACTCACATGAGTTACCAGATACTGGAAGAGGATGAAGCGTGGGAATCTGAAATGGACAAAGCTCTCATAACACAACCAATCATTGGCTGTGCTTTTAAAAAGAGCATGTTTGATCCTATACGTGGTAAGAACATCAGCGAGAATATACTTGCTAAAGATTTAGTAGTTAACTACTGGACTAAGACCTTAGAAACAGCTCCTAGAATTACTCATGTATTGTTTTACAGTAAGAATGATATTTATGAACGTGTAGTACGAGGTCTTTGGAAAGATGTTGGCGTTGAGCGCCCTACTGAATCTGGCAGTCTTGGAGAGAATCGAACTCTTAATGCAGCCAGCATTAAAGCCCAAGGGCTAACACCGCCCCAACCAAATGACCACAGTACTCCCTACGAAATCCTTGAGCAGCATCGCTACTTTGATTTTGATGGTGATGGGTACGAAGAACCCTACATAATCTATGTACGTAGAGATACTCGTAAAGTAGCTCGCATCGTAGCTCGTTACTTTGAAAGTAGTATCCAGCGTAACGATAAAGGTGTAATCCTTTGCATTACGCCTGAACACTGTTTTACTAAGTACCCATTTATTCCCAGCCCTGATGGGGGCTTCTATGATCTGGGCTTTGGTGTCCTTCTTGGGCCTCTCAATGAGTCTATTAACACCCTCATCAATCAGCTTGTTGATGCTGGAACAATGTCTGTCACAGCCGGTGGTTTTCTTAGCCGAGGAATCAAAGTACGAGGTGGCAATTATTCCTTTACGCCTTTGGAATGGAAACACGTAGACAGTACTGGGGACGACCTTAAGAAGGGAATTATGCCCCTTCCGGTTCGTGAGCCTAGCCAAGTTTTGTTTACTCTTCTTAGCCTTCTAATTAACTACGGAGAACGTACAGGCGGGGCAGTAGACATCCTTGTAGGACAAAGCCCCGGCCAAAACACTCCTGCTGAGACTAGCCGCACGGTTGCTGAAGAAGGCAAGAAGGTTTTTAATGGAATTTTTAAACGTACTTACCGATCTCTTAAGAACGAGTTCCGTAAGCTTTACCGCCTTAACCAGTTGCACATTACCGAGAACATGACTTTTATTTCTGAAGCTACGGATAGGGGCGTAATTCTGGTTAAGGACTATGAAGGAGATTCTAGTGATGTAAGGCCATCAGCAGATCCAAGTATCACTTCTGACACCATGCGGTTACAACAAGCTATGGCACTGCAAGCAGCAGTTACCGCAAATCCAGGCTTGTACAATCGCTACGAAGTTGAAAAACGATTTCTTAAAGCTATTCGAGTGCAAGACATTGACCTCTTGTTGCCTGATCCTGCTGGCCCAAATAAAATTGAACCTGGAGTTGATCCTAAACTACAAATCGAACAAATTAAAGCTAAGACAGCAGAAGCTGCTATTGATCTTAAGATGAAACTTGGGCTATTGAAAATAATGAAAGATGCTGAAATGGCCCAAGCTAAAATCTTTAAGTTAGAAGCAGAGGCCAAACTAATAGAAACAGAAGTTGGTACAGTTGAAAGCAAACAAAAAATAAGCGAAATAAATACTGCTATTAACCTACAACGAGAACGTCGTGAGGGGATTCTTAGCAGTGTTGAGACCATGACTAAAGCTTTTGGAATGATGGGAGGAGCCGAACAGCCCCAAGCACCAATGCCAGAAGAGCCAGTATTGCCTGAACAAACAATGCCGCAACAACAAGCAATGGAGCAACCTGTATGAGTATTCCTGTAACTAGACAGGACTATGAGGATTGGGCAACTAATCCTTGTACTTTAAAATTTATGAAGAAGCTTAAGGAAGAACGTGAGCAAATGAAGGAAGGGTTAGTAAATGATATTTACGAACACCCTGAAGTAGTAAAAGGAATGTGCAAATCAATCGCACTTATTTTAAATTTAGAGTATGAGGACTTACATGAGCCAAAGTATGACAGTCAGCGGAATCAACCCGGTGGGACACAGGATTTTGATCTTACCTAGAGACATAGCAGAAAAAACAGCAAGCGGTATTATCCTTGCTACAGAACAAGGGCGAGAACGGGAACAAATGTCAAACACTACTGGCATAGTTATGTCGATGGGCGAAAGCTGCTACGAAGAAGCAGAAAAACCTTGGTGTGCAGTTGGAGACAAGATAGCTTTTGCTAAGTACGCAGGACTTTTGTATGTAGGCAAAGACAGTAAAAAGTACCGGATTATTAACGACACCGACGTTACGGCTGTATTGGATTCTGACGTTGAGTTAGTTGATCCGTATCTTGTTACTAAGAACATGACGAGTTAGTTGACTAGGGCATTTAAAAGGAGTATATGATGGCTGAAAATGAAGCTAGTAACCAAGGAGTTTCTGAGACAGAGGGTTCTGAAGTAGACGCAAGTGTCATTCAGGAAGCTGTGTCACAGGGTTGGGTCTCTAAGGAAAAGTACCGTGGTGATGAAAAAGACTGGGTTGATGCCGAGACTTTTGTTAAGCGAGGTAGAGAAATTCTTCCTATCCTTAGGAAGAACAATGAAAACCTTCTTAAAGAACTTAACCAAACCAAAGAGAACCTGAAAGAATTCAAACAAGCAGCAGACGAATTCAAAAAGTTTCAAAAAGCAACCTACGACCGTAAAGCCAAAGACCTAGAAAACCAAGTTGAGCAGTTGCGTGAAGCACGTGCTCAAGCTATTTCTGATGGTGACGGTAAGCGAGTAAATGCTCTTGACGATGCCATTGACACCGCCAAAGAGGAAGTTAAGCAAGCTAAGGATGACAGTGTTAAGGTGGCAGAGGTTAAACCAACGCCTAACATAACTAGCACTATTGATCCTTCACTTCAATCTTGGCTAGATAGTAATGACTGGTTTGGAAAAGACAAGAGGCATACCTCAATAGCTAACGCTCTTGGCGAGACAATCAGGCAGGAAATGCCCCACCTTACAGGTAAAGCATTCCTTCAAAAGCTAGATGAAGTTCTGGAAGAAGAGTTGCCACAACGGTTTGGTAAGACTCAACGAACCCCCAACTTTACTGCTGAATCAGGCAGTAATAGGCCAAGACCGAATCAGGGGAACGGAAAACGTGGCTATAACGATCTTCCTTCAGAAGCTAAACAAGCTTGCGACAGATTTGTTAAGCAAAAGCTAATGACTAAAGAACAGTACGTACAAGAGTACGACTGGTCTTCCTAACTAGAAAGGAGTTACTATCATGTCTCGCGCTAAAACTATTGAAGAGAAACGTGATGAAGCTATGGCAGAAATTGCCCAACGTCGTCAAGCAATCAACGAACCTACTCCAGCTAGCAATGGTGCCACTCGCCGCAAACGTGGCGTGTTTAATGGAACTAAGGGTAAACTGTCTGTAGACGCAAATATTCCAGGTTATCATTTGCACATTATGAATGATGACAAGACAAGGATTCAAGACGCACTGGATAACGGCTATGTGTTCGTTAAGCCAGAAGAAGTTGAGGGACTCTCTAATAACGTGGTTGCCAGAAATGGCGACTTAGGAGATAGCAGGATACGTTTCTTGGTTGGCTCTAGAGATAAAGGCGACCCAATGTACGGATACCTGATGAAGATTCAGCAAAAATGGTTTGAGGAAGATCAAGCTGAACTTCAAACAAAAAACGATAAGATTGATTCTGCCATTAGGAAAGGCAACATTACTGGGGTTGACCCAATGTTGTATGTTCCAAAAGACGGTATCAAGCTTTCTTAAACTTTATTTTTGGAGTAATTTAATATGGCTAATACCAACAAGATTAACGGGTTTAACCCCGTTGGTTATTTGAATGGTGCCGCCTACTCTGGTCAAGCTCGTATGTACGCTATCCCTACTGCGGATACCACTGCTTCCTATGCCATTGGTGACGTTGTTCAGTCACGTGGTGGTTCGGATGCAAATGGTCTTCCGTATATCATCAAAGTTCCGGTTGCTAGTGCTTCCAACTTTGTAGCTCTTGGGGTTGTCGTAGGTATCAGTGTTGCAGACGCTGGCGTGTCACTGGTCGGTACTACGTTGAACCTAGAACAGACTTACATCACTACTGGTACCCGTACTTCTGTTCGGTATGTGTACGTTGCAGATGATCCCAACCTGTTGTTTGAGGTCAGTGCTGGTACGACTGCTACGAATATTACGCTTGCCAAAATGCGCTATAACTCTGGCATTGCATCTAACTATTCCGGTGCAGATCAAACCTACGCTATTGACCAAAATACGTATTTGGCTCCGTCTTCGCCGTACTCGAACATTATTTTGTCGAGTGCTACTGTGAATACAACCAACACGTTGCCCGTTCAAATGCTGGGTCTGTCTCAAAAGCCCGACAATGCGATTGGAGCTTATGCTCGAATCCTTTGTCGGTTTAATAATCACGAGTTCGGAAATGCCACTGGCACGAACTTCACTGGTCTGTAAGGGGAAACTATTATGGCTGGAATTATTACAACTGGTAGTCACCCCAAAGCACTTTGGCCTGGAGTCAAGGCGTGGTGGGGGCAAGTTTATGACGAACATAAGACCGAATATACTGATCTGTTTGATACTGACAACTCGAATCAAAACTACGAGGAAGATGTTCAACTGACCAGTTTTGGTTTGGTTCCGATTAAAAATCAAGGCCAAGCGGTTACGTATGACTCAGAAGTTCAAGGCTTTGTTACCCGCTATACGCACATCGCGTATGCAATGGGCTACATTGTTACGAAAGAAGAGCTGGACGACAACCTGTACGAAACAATTTCTCGTAAACGTGCATCAGCTTTGGCTATGTCTTTCCGTCAAACGAAAGAAAACGTTGCAGCTAACATCTACAACCGTGCATTTAACAGCACGTACAAAGGTGGCGATGCGGTTGAGCTTTGCTCTACTAGTCACCCGAATACGACTGGCGGTACGTGGGCCAATAAGCCTTCCGTAGATGCTGACTTGAGTGAAGCAGCTCTGGAAGATGCAATGATTGCAATTATGGGTTTTCAAAATGATCGTGGTCTGTTGATCTCGGTTATGCCCCAAACCTTGCACATTGCTCGGAACGAGATATTTAACGCACAACGCATCTTGAATAGCTCGTATCAACCTGGCAATGCTAACAACGACATCAACGTAATTAAGTCTGGGAATTATATTCCAGGTGGTTTTAAGTGTAACCACTACTTTACGGCTGCTCATGCTTGGTTTATTCGGAATAGTATTCCTGGTAAAACTGGTATGAAGCACTATGAGCGCGTTAGCATTATGTTTGACCAAGACAATGACTTTGATACCATGAATGCGAAAGCTAAAGGGTATGAGCGTTATTCGTTTGGTTGGAGTGATCCCCGCGCTATCTATGGTGTAAACGGCCCGTAACAAATTAATTTGTTACTAATAACACGGAGAGGGATAAACCCCTCTTCGTGTATTACTCAAAGGAGCTACAATGAGTTTTGAACGAGAAAAAGAAAAAGGAAAGCGTCCTACGCCTTCTGTTCCTAAACGTAGTAAGTAGTACAACACTCTAATGATGATGCTGCCTTTACTATAGGCGGTGTTGTTTAAAGAACACTGTTATCAACAAAGGAGAAATACAATGGCACTTCCTCTAGGCCCAGCTTCAAACTATCCCGGTGGTTTTAATAACGTAACCATTCGTGGCGTTCCAATTACTCAGTCTCATCCTGGACAAGTGTATTGGGTATCTAACACTACTACTGTTTTGCCAGGACAAGTTGGTGGTTCTGATGGCAATCCTGGTACCTTTAATGCTCCGTTTAGCACTCTTGAGTATGCCATTGGTCGGTGTACTGCTAATCGTGGTGACATTATTTTTATTAAACCAGGACACGCTGAAACTATTTCTAGTGCCACTGCTTTGGCTTTTGATGTTGCTGGTATAGCAATTGTTGGGCTAGGTGCTGGTAATAAGTGTCCTACCTTTACTTTGGGTACGGCAGCAACAACCACTATTGCTGTTTCTGCTGATAACATATCAATTTCTAATTGCCGTTTTATTGGTAATTTCTTGAGCATTACTTCGTGCTTTACCGTTGCTGCTGCTGCATATTTCACCATAGACAACTGTGCGTTTACTGATACAAGTGCCATTCTTGGTTTCTTGTCAGTAGTTAAAACTACTGTGTCTACCAATTCTGACTTCTTGCAAGTATCTAATTGCTTCATTAAGTCTGATGCTACAACCAAGTCTGTTGCTCCTATTGTTGTGCTCAACACAATGACTGGTCTAACACTGTCTGATAACGTTGTGGTTCAAACTGTTGCTCAGAACAACGTTTCTCAGTTCTTGAGTCACGCTGCTCTTGTTATGACTGCTGCTCTTATTTCAGGTAACAAGATATACAGCGTTAATACAGACAGTGCTACTGGTGCTTTCTTGGTTACTACTTCTGCTACTACTGGCTCAGGTATTATTCAAAACAACGTAGTTCGTGGTCTAGATGTTGCTGCTGCTCTAATGATTACTGCTGCCGCTGTTCAATATGGATTGTTTAATAATCTCTATATTGGGGACGTAGGTTTCTCTGGGTTTGTACTTCCTGCTATTGGTACTGATTAACGTTTAAGTAAAACAATGGACTGGATGGACGAAGCGGCAACAAAGATGCAGCGGTGGTTTCAACCAACACCGCTGCGTCCAAATTGGGGAGTTGCAGCAGGAGGCCCAGACATAGAAGACCATGTTGCGCTTCCTTTTCACCCCTCAGATTTATCTTTACGACAAGATCCAGAGTCATCGCTTACTGCAAAACACGTAACTGATATTGCGCGTGCTCGTCGTCTAGCAGAAAGCCACGGAGTAATTACTCCTGAATTAGGAGAGTACTTTCTTCCAATGGCTATGACGGAAGGGTGGGGATCAACTATGGGCGTTAAAAATGACAACGCATTTTATGCTTCGCCTAGATTTAAAACGATGGTTAATCAAATGGAACTCAAAGAAGGTAAAGACTATTCTTTGAAGAAAATAAAAGGGGAACCGCACATAACTCCTCACGTGACTGAAGAAAATGGGCCTCGGTGGGCTGCAACAATTTTAGGAGAAAAGTCCCGCCTAAAAGGAGTTATGACTGCTGAAGATGCAGTTAAACGCTATAACGGGCAAGGCACTGCAACGGAATATGTGGGTTACGACGATACTCCTGTGCCAGCAGACGTAAATGTTTATTTGAAAAAAGTACAGAAAGCAAAGGAGTTGTTGGCACACCCAAAAAATTCTGTGCTCTCTAATCATTTTAATAGTCAATATGGAAGTTTACGTTCTTATCTTGCGCCGGGTAAATAAAACATCATGTGTTTTAAACGTAAGCGCGGCTTTTATTAAAGGAAGTAATTATGGCTAACGTAATTAGTACTCAGATATTAGAAGACGGAGAAAGAAATGCAGTAGTAAAAATTACGGGAGTGCTAGACACATCTAATGCGTCAGTTACCACCATAGTTGATCCTGCCAGTTACTCTCCTGTTCCTACTCAGTTTCGTATAGATCAGATTGATTATTCTATGTCTGGTTCTTTACAAATTCGTCTTTTTTGGGACGCAACCACAGATGTAGACATTCTTCCTATTGCTGGTCGTGGCACTATGAATTTTAAACATTTTGGTGGCCTATCAAACAATGCTGGAGCTGGCAAAACAGGCAAGATTCAACTAGCAACTAATGGTTGGACTACTGGCACTGAGGTTTTTTCAGTAGTGCTTAGATTAGTTAAACAAGATCCCCAGTAGAGTTGATTAGTTGTGTCTGTAAGAACCATATATAGCAGTGGAGATTGGAATGCCATCTGCGATGTTTGCGGAAGAAGGTATAAGGATACTGACTTACGCAAACGTTGGGATGGTCTTATGGTCTGTCCTCAAGATTTTGAGGAACGCCAACCACAAGATTTTGTACGAGCTAGAGCTGACCAAATGGCTGTGCCTTGGTCTAGGCCAGAAGCAGAAGATCAATTTATAGCTGTCTGCACTGTAGAAGGAGGCACGGCTATAGCCGGGTTAGCTATGGGGGGCTGTGCTATTTGTGGTACTTCTAAAGATTTCCCAGATGGTTATGCTTTTTGTACATACGATACCCACCTAGGACAAGCAGACTACGGAGAAGCTGACTGTGCTTACTCAGATAACTTTAACGGGGCATACGTATCATGAGTGAAAGCAAAACATTTATTAGCGGTACATTGATTAACTCTGGATGGCTTAACGCGGTTGATGCAACTACGTTTGAAGCTCTTGGAGATGGAAGTCTTAATCCTCCGACTACACGTACACAAGTTACTAGTAACATTCAATCACTGGCTTCAGTTTCAAATGCTGTAGTAAGATCCGTTCAATCCAAACTAAATGAAAGTGTTAGCGTTAAAGATTTTGGTGTTGTTGGCGATGGCGTAAACGATGATACAGCAGCGTTACAAGCGGCGTTTGATTCCGGCGTTAATCAACTTATTTTTACCTGTAATTGTTATGTCACTGAAGTAACGATAGGCGGCACAGGAAGAACAATAGATTTTAACGGCTATGCAGTTATCGGAACAAACACCGGACTGTCACTTAGCGCACCGCTAAATATCACTGGCACTTATCTCACACTCATTAACGTACTCATTAACGCAAACTTCAAATCATATAATTCTGTTTGTCATTGGTATACAACCGGCAGTATTACTTCGCAAAACAATTATGTATACGGGATGGTCTTGTTAAATGGCATTCGTGGTCTGACGTATGGTTCGCTTGAATATTTGGGGCCAGGCACCGGTTTAAATTCAGAAAACACCATTTTTGGTTTGATGACTCGCGCTGTTCAAGTGCCATTTCAAGGCAATCAGACCAATGGATTTATAACCCTTGTTTGTCCTCAGCTCGATTGCGCGCCGCATGAATGGGTAAATCAAGCAGGCTACAACGCAACAACCTACAACACCGCAGCGCGGGTTATTGACAACCGTGTTGGCGTGTTGATGATTCAAGGCGGCGAATTACTTAAGACAATTTCGCCTCTTGGTTGGAGTATTTACGGCAATTCCATCTTTATTGAAGGCTCGGCAACCGAGTGCGCGGCCAGTCATTATGCTACCGGCAGTATGACATTCTTAAACACCACCGGCGGGTATATGGGGTCGGATGGTATTTCCGTTGTCACCGTAGACGTAGCCGCCGTTGGCACATTGACTATGACCAACACGTATATTAACCGCTCACTCGCGCCATCGTCAGGGCAGCATATTTTTCGCGTAAGTGATTCTTCCTCTGCGGGCGCTGGTGGCACAAATATTTCTGCCAATTACACTATTGTTGTTTCAGACTCTTTTTTTGGTGAATGGCAACAGTGGGTGACTATGATCGGATCAAGCTCACACTTTCTGAACTTCAACCCCGTTGTGCGGAATATGCGTATCAGCAATTCCGGTGTTGCAACTGACGTTTTTGTTTATTCCAATTACCTTAAAACGGCTTATTCTGGCGGTATTTTTGCGGGAACAGGAACACTGACAACTGCCGCCGCTACAGGCACCGTAACAAAAAATGCAAACGTCGTAACGGTAAATATTACGTATACCATTACAACCAACGGCACTGGTGCGGGGTATATACTTTTTGTCTTGCCGTATTTGCCAACACGAGTTTCAAATGGTTGTGGAATGGAAACTACGGCGTCAACATTTGTTACTGGTTCTTATGCAGAAGCAGGCAACGGTTATTTGCACGTATACAAGGTTGACGGTACGTATCCTGGTGGCACTGGTTACGGTGGTCAACATACCATTACTTATACAACCACATCGGATCTTGTATGATTATCCAACTACTTAAATCCAAAACCGTCTGGTACGCAATCATTATTGCCGTACTGTCTATTGTTCAAGGTTACGTTGGTTTGTTACCAGTAACACCAGTAGCTCAGATGATAGTAGGTATTGCTATATCGGTAGGCATTGTATTGTTACGCCTTATTACAACTACTTCTATAGCAAACAAATAATGGAAAACCAACATCTCATAAACGCGCTCATTGGCGGCGGCTTTGCAATTCTCGGCTGGTTTGCGCGTGAACTGTGGGGTGCGGTTAAAGAACTGCGAGCCGACCTTGCAACGCTGCGTGAAGATTTACCAAAAGAGTACGTTGCAAAAGACGATTACCGCGAAGACATCAGAGAAATCAAAGCAATGCTTGCAAAGATATTTGAGAAACTTGAAAACAAGGCTGACAAATGAAAAAAATACTTCTGCTGGTTTTGCTCTCTAGCAATGCCCTTGCGGGCGACCTAAACGTTATGATGTGTAACGGAGAGTTTGCGCTGTGCGCTGCGTCTGCCAGCGTGCCAACTGGAAAAACAATCCGTGTAGATGGTAAGGAATTTCAGGAAGGTATGGCAGTTTGCCCAGTGTTAAAGGGCAAAGCTATTGCCAACTTTAATCTGATGAAGGGTAGTTGCCAAGCACCACCGGGTAAAGTCTGGTCACTTTTCTCGACGGTTACTGAGTATCCACAAGCTCCGTCTTGGGCAGTAGTCACAATGACTCCAAGAACGTTTGTCACCAACACTAAACCCGGTGGCGGCATGAGTAACCAGTGGAGCTTTTTGTGCGACAAGCAAGCTAAGAAAGTTAACGGCGTACAGCTTGCCAACTGCTATGGGCCTATCAATGAAAGTCCGTGGACAAATGGGCATGTAGTTCCAGGCACTGCATCGTTCACCGCTGCGCCAGTAGGAGCTGCAAATCCTGTTGGTGCTAATATTCCAAGCAAATGAACCCGCTGCTCATCTCAGGGCTGTTCTCTGCTGCTCAGTCATTGATAGAGCGTTTCTTTCCTGATCCAGAAAAGAAAGCAGAAGCACAAAGGGCGCTGCTTCAGATGCAGCAGAATGGGGAACTGGCTTTACTCGCATCTGAGACTGACCTTGCAAAGTTGCAGATTCAGGTAAATGTTGAGGAAGCTAAAAGCACGAATTGGTTTGTAGCGGGTGCAAGGCCGTTTATTATGTGGACATGCGGCGTAGCCTTAGCTTACGTTTCTGTAGTGGAGCCGGTATCAAGGTTTGTTGCTAAAGTCTGGTTTGGCTACGTTGGAGATTTCCCTATCATAGACACCAATCTTACGATGCAGATATTAATGGGTATTCTTGGGCTTGGCGCATACAGAACGGTCGAAAAGATTAAAGGCGCAGAAGGAAATAGATGAAAGAGAACTTTGAAAAATCGCTGGAGCTAGTATTGCAGCACGAAGGTGGGTATATCAATCATCCATCAGACCCCGGTGGCATGACAAATCTTGGTGTTACCCAAAGAGTGTGGGAGGATTATGTCGGACACAAAGTCGATGAAGCAACAATGCGTAGCCTCACAAAAGAGATGGTTTCGCCACTCTACCGCAAGCAATATTGGGATGCTGTCCACGGCGACCAGCTTCCTAGCGGTGCTGATTATCTTGCCTTTGATTTTTCTGTTAATGCTGGTGCTTTTCGTTGCATCAAAACTATTCAACGTGCGTTAAAAATAACGGCTGATGGCATCATTGGCCCCGTAACCGTAAAGGCTATTCAAGATACAAATGCCGAAGAATTTATCAATAATTTTACAGACGCTAAAGAAAGTTTCTACAAAAGTTTGGCAAACTTTCCAACTTTTGGCAGAGGTTGGTTTAATCGCGTTGCAGAAAGCAAAAGAATTGCCGAGGGAATGATTGTTTAACCCCACTTATCATAGGCGACAAACGTAATGCCTACTTCTACATATTCAATTACTAGAGATCAAATTATTCTTTCAGCTTTACGTAAGATAGGAGTAGTTGAGCCTGGAGATACGTCAGCCACCATAGATGCTGCTATAGTTACAAACTGTGCTCAAGCTCTTAACCTTATGGTTAAGCAATGGATGACAGAAGGCATTAAACTTTGGACAGTTACTGAATACACACTCCCTCTAATAGCTAGTCAGACTGAATACACTATTGGCCCCAGTGGGCCTGGTTTGGTTGCTGATAGGCCGTTACGTCTTATCCAAGGTGTTATTAGGAACATTGCCGTAACCCCATACATAGACACACCCCTACAGATTCTAAGCAAACAAGAGTACATGACTCTTGGCTCTAAGTTTTCTACTGGTATAGCCAATTCTGTATATTTAAACCCAGGAACTACATCTGCTTCGGTCAAGTTTTTCCTGACTCCAGATACCTCTACAGCAACTAACTACCAAGCTATTCTGACCTGCCAAAGACCTATCTACGACATCTCTTCAGCTTCATCTGTTCCAGATTTTCCTAATGAGTGGATGCAAGCTCTTGTTTGGGGGTTAGCTGACCAGCTTTCGCTTGAGTTTGGACTGCCTATTAACCACAGGCAAGAAGTAATGCTGCGAGCTGAGAAATACAAAGACCAACTAACAAGCTGGGACATTGAGAATGAGAGCACTTTCTTTCAACCTGATGCTCGTAACTTTACTTCTTTTGGTAGATAACTATTATGTCAATGGTTCGTATACCTTTAACTCAACCTATACGCTCTAGAACAGCTTCTACAGCCAAAGACTCTAGAAGTGTTAACTGCTACTTTGAAGGATCTGTTCAAGGCCAACGAGAAAACATTAAACGTCCAGGGCTGCTGAACACCACAATAACGCCTGCTATGGCTGCTGGACAGGCACAAGGTATATATAAATGCGTTAATGGGTATCTATGGATTGTTATTAATAACGCCATCTATCGGATAGATTCTAATTTTGCATCTGTAGCCAGCGGAACTGTAGCAGGAACAGTGCAAAATGTTTATTTTGCTGAATCTTCTAACGATGATTTTTTGTTTTTTCACAACGGAACTAACGGGTATGTATCTTCAGCCGAAGGTGCTTTTGCAGTAATAGCTGCGGGAAGAATATATGAAGTAAGTATTCTTACTGGTGGTGCTGGGTACGTTACTCCTACTTGCACTTTTAGTGCTCCGCCTAGCGGCACTACTGCTACTGGAACAGTAGACTCAACCGGAGGGGTAGTTACGGGAGTAACCATAACTAACTATGGATCTGGGTATGTTTCAGCTCCTACCTGCACTATTAACCCTGTAGGTGGTGGTTCTGGTGCTACTGCACTAGTGTCTCTTAATGGTTTTCCTTCTGGTGCTGGAGCTTTAGCTAGTGGCTCAGTGTTCTTAGATGGGTACACTGTAGTTGCTACTAAGTTAGGTCAAATATACAACTCTGATCCTAATGATCCTTTTCTCTGGAATCCTTTAAACACAATTGCTGTTGAGTCTGATCCAGATTTTGTAGTAGCTATTGTTAAGCATTTTAACTTTATAGTTGCTTTTGGTTCTTGGAGTACTGAGTTCTTCTATAACGCAGCTAATGCTGAAGGTAGCCCTTTCCTAAGACAAGACTCATACAAAAACGAGATTGGGTGTGCTGATGGAAATAGTGTGGTGCAATACCAACAAAGTGTTATTTATGTTGGCAAATCAAAAACCTATGGAAAGTCTGTATATAAACTAGATGGGTTTACTCCTGAAAAGATCTCAGACCAATACATAGAGAAGTATCTTAACGCTGACACTGATACTGAGATTCAAGCATTTGCTTTTAGGATAGCTGGTCACACATTTTATGTGATGACTTTGCCTAATCTAGATAAAACTTTTGTTTATGATACAGACCAAAAAATCTGGTATGAGTGGACTTCATACTATAGTGGAGCTGAACATGCGTATAAAGTGTGGACAGCAACTGAATTCTTTGTGGGAACCTATGGAGTAGATTCAACTAGTGGCGCTCTATATAAAGTAGACACTAATACCTACTCAGATAATTCACAGCCCATTTATTGGCGAGTTGTTACTAATAACTTAGATGCTGGAACTAGACACAGAAAGTTTTTTGAATCTGGAGAAGTAATTGGCGATAAGGTAAGTGGGACAATGAGTGTTAACTTTTCTGCTAATGACTACAACAACTTCTCTGCGGTTAGATCAATAGCTTTAAATGACCCCAGAAGTATTATTTGGCAGTTAGGCCAGTCTAGGTATAGGGCGTATCAGTTTTTAGTTACAGCAGACATACCACTACGTTTATCTGACTTTGAGCTATCTGTACAAGCTGGTGAACAAGCCTCTGATCCTCAACTAGAAGCTGTAGCTGCTCAACAAAGTTAACTATGACTATTACTTATGCTAAAGAAACTTATGCAGATATTATTGAAGACATAAAACCTTTGTTAGAAACCCATTGGCAAGAAGTAGCCAACTATAAAGACAAAGTGCCTTTAAAGCCCGACTTCAGTAAATATCAACTATTAGAAAAAAATAAAGCTTTAGTTATAGTGGCTTGTAGAGATAAAGAAAAACTTATTGGATATTCAATATTTTTTCTTAGTAGGCATCTGCACTACACTACTTGTCTAGTAGCCAGTAACGACGTATTGTTTCTTACTAAAGCATTTCGTAAGGGCAGAGCTGGTATTAAACTTATTCAAGAATCAGAACGACTCTTAAAAAATATGGGTGTTAATAGAGTCATTTGGCACATTAAGCCAAAAAATAATTTTAGTCCTATTTTGATTCGTATGGGGTACATACAAGAAGAAATCATTATGGGAAAATTTTTAGGAGATTGACATGGCGTTTACAGCTGCTGCTACTGTTTTTGAAGTTATAGGCGAAACATTTGTTGCTGAAGCATTTATTGCTGATGCTGCTACTGGCCTAGTTATGGATGCAGCTACTGGGGCACTTGTAGAAGGCCTTGCTGTTGATGCAGCTACTGGAGCAATAGTAGATGCTGCTACAGGAGCAGCAATAGATGCCGTAGCAAACACAGGCTTAGAAAGTATGCTGCCTGCCGACATTAACGACTTTACATCTAAGTGGTATGAAAGTGCTTTTCCTAAGAGTTCTAATTTGGTTGCTGACCCGGCTTCTGAATGGACGTTTGATAAATTTACAAAGGGAATAACAGACAACCCCATTAGATCTGCCTTATCTGCTGGGCAGATATTGAGTGGAATCTCTACTGCTAATAAGGCTATGTCTCCAGAGCAAGCTAGAGCTATGGCTGATCCCTTTTCATCTTCTAGACAACAGTATGTAAACCAACTTAATGCTGTAATGGCTAATCCTTCTTTAGCTATGTCCCAACCTGGGTACCAGTTCCAACGTCAACAAGGCGAACAAGCAATAGACAGAAAATTAGCAGCTAGGGGTATGGGGTCATATACCCCCGACGGTAGAGGCTCTGCTTCTGGTGGTGCTGATATTGCCCGCATGAAGTATGGACAAGAGTATGCCTTAGGCTCATACAACGACTATGTTAAGCAGTTGTCTGGGTTAGCTGGGGCTACTCAAGCTCCTGGTGTAGGTGGGCAAGCAGCTCTAAGTGCTCAAACTGCTGCTGCTGCTGCTGCAACACAGGGATGGGGAGCTATTAATCAGGGCATAGGTACTATGCAAGGTATTATGAAAGCTGCTCCTTCTGGCAACCCAAATAATTCTAGCTGGAGTACTCCAGCTACTCCTGGATTTCAAGGAGCATTTCCTGGCGGTGTGCCTTGGTCAGATATGCCTGCTTATAGTGGCAATGTTCCTAGTAACACCGCTACTGACAGTGGAGGTTGGTTTGGCGGCAGTTCTGATGCGGGATATGATTGGTACTAGCAAGACCTAATTTAAAGGAACTACTACTATGCCAATGTTAATGACAGAGATTGAGCAAGGACAAAAAGCTGCCCTCAATCTAGATCTAAATCCCTATCGTGCTCAAGCAGAGTTAGAGCGCATACCTCTTGAAACACAGAAATTACAACAAACTCTTGAGACTGGAAAAACTAATCAAGCAACTGCTGCTTTACAGTTAAGAACACTCTTAGAGGAAGAGCAAAATAACACTCGGTTTAAGACTGCTGTAGAGCAATTGGTTAAGTCTGGTGAGTTTGATACTAAGACAATGCCTATTTCTGAGCAAAACTTAAAGCTATCTAAGCTTGCTTACGGGCTAGGTAACTTTGATTTGGGCAGGAAATTTAGTGCTGATGGTGAAAGAGCAACTCAGCATGAAGCACAAGCTGAAGTTAATACCTATAAGATAGGACAAAGAAAGTTAGAAACTTTGGGCACTCTTTTAAAAACTTTAGCTCCTGATGGTAGTGATTTAGATTCTGCTATAAATAGTGGAATTAAATTAAAGTTGCTGCCCCCGGAACAACTTGAAAGTTTTAGAGAACAAGGTAAACAAGCTATTGCTATTAGCCCAGCAGCCTATACTGCTTGGCAAGCTGGTCTAACTAAAAAATTAAGAACACACGAACAAGAAAAAATAGCTGTTGAAGAAGCAAGATTAGCTGCAAAAATCATTGCAGATGAAAAAAAAGATGATTTAAATAACCGTAGATTTGAAGTTCTACTTAGTCAACGAGGTGCTGCTCGAACTAGCGGGGATGATAGAGCAGCAGTACGCTTAGATACAAACATGTTAGCAAGTGCTCGTAATCAAATAGAGCGCATTGAAGATGATATCCGAGACATAGATCGTGATCTAACAAAACTTCCAAAAGTAACTTACGAAACAGGTTTGTTTGGCGGTACTAAATTAGACAATCAAGGCAACCAAATACCTAAGGCTGATCCTGATCGGGATGCTAGAACTGAGTTAATTGAAAGAAGAACAGCACTTAGAAAACGGTTACAAACGTACAAAGAAGAAGAAGCACAAGCTCTTAAAAACTTACGTAAAGATGGTGGTAAAGACAAAACTTCAGAACCAAAAACAAACGATGCGCCTCCTGCTTCCTTTGCACCGGGAGGCAGAAATACTTTTGATACTCGTCCCGCTTCTCCTAATGCTAATGCAGCAGCACCTACTGCTCCTGCTACTTCTGGGCTAATACGTCCTGCCGAGGTGCCTAGAGATTGGGTAGTACGACAAGACGACAAGGGAAACAGAGCTTGGGTAAGTCCTGATGGCACACAATTTAAAGAGATAACAAGATAATGGCCTTTGATCTCTCTACTGCTAGGCCCATTGATGAATCTCGCCCTAGTAGTGCGGGGGGATTTGATCTATCTACTGCTCGTCCTATAGACGACCCTACTGTTACTAGTAACACAGACGCAGGAGCTTTATCTGCTTTTGGAAGTGGTGCTGCTACTGGAGTTGTCCCTGGGCTAGCTGGTTTAGCTGGATTTGGTGCTGGGATGAAAGCCTCTGCCCCCTATGCACTGAGGGCTGCTGCTGCGTTTCCTGTACCACATCCATTAGCTAAAGCTGCTGTTGGTGGTGGAGTAGCCGTTCTTGGTGGGTTTGCAGGTGCTATGGGAGCAAGTAGTGTGTTTTCTATAGCACAAGATATGCTCTACGAGCGTGTAGACCCAGAGGGATACGCTAAAAACAAGCTTGCTCAAGCACAACATCCTACTGCCTATGGAATAGGTACCATAGTAGGCAGCTCTGTAGGTATGAGTCCTAAAGCTCTACCTGAAATAGCGGGCAAAGTCTTTACTAAGCCTGTAGTTCAACGTGGAACTAGTGCTGTACTAGGTGGGGGGATAAACGTAGCACAACAAGCTATGACTAAAGACCACATAGATTGGACAGAAGCCGCTGCTGCTACTGCTGCTGGTGCTGCTCTTCCAGGGTTTAATCCTTTAGGTGGTGCAGCTTTTCGTGCTGGAGAACGGCTTGTTCCTGGGAGTCGTCAACCTGTTGAGATGGGTATTGGGCCTAGAGACCCTGAGCCTGAAGTAGCTCCACCAGGTATTACTCCTAAGCCGCCAGAGCCTCCTGCCCCCACTAGGACAGAGGCAACTGGTCGTATTGACGCTAATCTACGTGAGGCAGAACTATCTACAGATCCAGGTAAGAGGCTCAAAGAAGCTGCCTTTAGAGACACCAGCAATGACACCATTATTCCCCAAGGAAAAGGTCATGATGATTTTCTTAAAACAGATCCTAGGTTAGAACGAGGGTACTTAACAGAAGACAATACTTTTGTTACTCCCCAAGAAGCTAAGATTATTGCTGAGAACCAGCACTCTGATTTGCTTACAAAGGGCGTTGATCCTAAAGAAGGATTTCATTCTACTGACTTTGGCCCTGAGCGCATGGATGCGCTTAAGCCCAAAGAAGAATCTAAGTCTGTTGCCCAAGAACTAGGAATACGCAATGACAGTAGAAGTAATTTCTTTGAAGACGTAGAAAACTACAAACTTAGCCTATTAGACAAGGAGCAAAAGCTGGATAGTGCTGCTGCTTCTATGTCTCAAGAAGATCTTATTGCTGCCAATAGTGCTCTAGCTACTGAGCAAGCAAAACTAGCTGAAGCAAGCAAAGAAGTTCCAGAACTAATAATTAAAGACAAACAAAAAGCTACTTGGAAAGAAATTCATGATGTTTTAGCAGGAGCCAAAACTATTGGTGAGGGTATAGATCGTCTACTAAAGGAGGGAGTTGGCAGCAAGACTATCCAACTAACGCTTAAGATTTTAGGGCAATCAAAGTATATCCGTGATGCAGATCTTTCTATAAGCAGTGAAGCCAAACTTATAGATGGAAGACCTGCTCTTGGTCAATACATCAGCGGAGGAGCCAGTAAATCTCATGAAACTCGGCTATATGAAGGTGGCGGGCTAGGTACTTTTATTCATGAAGCAGTTCATGCTGGAGCACAACGTCTTCTTGATAACAAAACATCTGAGGCTGCAAAAGAACTAATTAAAATATTTAAAAAGTTTGAAGCTATTGGAGAAGGTGAATACCAAACTGCACTAAAACAACACCTTATAGATAATCCTAATGCTACGCCTTTTGAATTAAACGAGTTTAGTTATAAAAATAGGCGCTACGGACTAACTGATGTTCATGAATTTGTTTCTGAAGCACTAAGTAACCATAACTTTAAACAGTTCTTGTCTGAGTTTAAGTCAGACGGTTCTAATGGAGTTGCTAGTAACTTATGGAAAGACCTTAAGAACAGCATCTATGATGGTCTTGGAGTTCCTAGAAAAGATCGTACTGCATTAGATGATGTGTTAGGACACACAGAGACTCTTTTAAAAGAATCTGAAAACTTTACTAGGAGTGAGTTAGATGGCAGAAGCTTACCTTCTAAAGGCCCAGCTCCTTCTGAAGAAGCTGTTGCTCCTGCTAAAGTAGACCCCAAACGCTATGATCCACGCAATGTAGTTGACGAAGCAGACCTTAAGATTAAAGGTAAAGAACTCTATGCTGCTGAAGGTGCTGATGTTGCTCGTAAATTCTTTACTGACTATGAAACCTATAGAGATACTTGGCTTAATCCTGTTAAAGAAGTTGAGGATTTTGTAGAGATCAACATTAATAACAAGATGGCTGACGAGAGGATTGTTATTAATAACAGTAACGACCTCAAGGCTTTAGTACCTGATGCTGTTGCTAGGGAACAAGTTTCTATAGCTATTGATGCTAAGAATACAAAGTCTCTTACAGGTGCTGCTAAAGAAGCAGCGGATAAATATACTGGCTGGATGAAAGACATTGGAGAACGAGCTTTAAAAGAAGGGGTTGTTAAAGGACTTCTTGAGAACTACGTTACTCACATTGTTAACTGGAAAGACTTGCCCAAGGGAGCTTTGGATACATTTCTTGCTGATGTATTTGGTAAGAAGTTTGAAGGTGAACCAAGTGGCATGACACCAGAAAGCAGATTTGGTAAAGAACGTACTGTAGAAACCTTTCATCAATTAGATCTGGCCCTAAAATACATAAATGAACGTATAGAAGCGGCGGGTAAGTCTGACTTTAGGTTAGAAGTTAAGACTAAAGATATTGCAGAAATTTATAAACAATACGCATCTTCAATGGAGAAAGCCATTGAGAACAAGAAGCTTGTTGATAGTGTTCGTCAAATTAGAAATGTAAAGGGAGAGTCTTTAGTACGTAGAATTACTGAAGAAGACCCTCTGCCTCGTGGTTGGACGATAATTGATGATCGACAGTTTGCTGGTTTTGCAGTACACCCTGATCTTGCTCCTGCTCTTAAGTTTGCTTTTGAAGCTAAAGGCGGGCAGGTCTTAAATGCTCTCTACAATGTTTCTCAAACAATTAAACGTTTTAATGTTGTGGCTTCTTTGTTCCACGCAAAAAGTCTTACGGAAGTGCTTAACAGCACCCATACTCCTATAGTTACGCCAATAAAAGAAATTGCTCTAGGTATAACTGACAAGTCACTAGGAACAGAATTATCTGGAATTAGAAAAGCAGTTAATGAATTTAAAGAAGGTGGGTTAGGCAGTAGTGTAGACAAATGGCAACGTGGTGGGCTGGTTCTTGAACCACCTGGTGATGTTTCTAAGGGAGTAATTGCTAATGCAGGTAAGTTTGCTGACAGTATGATCTCTAAGTTTGGCCCTAAAACACACATACTAGAATCAGCACTTACTGCTACTGAGAAATACACCTTAGGCATCTTTGATAAAGTTACCTGGGACTACCTGCACACTGGCGGCAAGCTAATGACTGCTGAAGCCTACCTAACTAAGGCTAGAGAACAAGCAACTAAAAATGGTGTTCCTTTTGATGAAGCTGCTTCTCGTAAAGAAATAATAAGTTTTATTAATAAGTCTTTTGGTGGATTAAATTGGTTTCAAGAAGCCCGTAGTGCTCAAACAGAGTTTGGCAAACGTATGGCTATGGCTGCGTATTCTCCAGAAGGACGTAAAGCTTTACAGGTACTGTTGTTTGCTCCTGACTGGACTATTTCAACAATCAAAGCCTTTACCTCAGCTCTTCCTAAGAGCTTTAATCCCACTAAATGGCACCCCATAGAGGGAGTCAAGGGGATGGGTACACCTAGTACCCTAGCTGATTACGCTAGGTTGTATCAGTTTAAAACTGCTTTGACTTATTTGACTGTAATTAATGGCATCAACCTGATTACAGCAAACCACCCTATCTGGGACAACAAAGATCCAACTCGTATTGAATGGCCTGATGGAACTAGTATGCAAGCCATGAAGCACGCTATGGAACCCTATCACTGGTTAGCTGACCCAAGTAAAACCTTAAGCAATAAGCTGGGATTTGTACCCAAAGCTGCTGTTATTGGGCTAACAGGTAGTGAGTATGCAAGCCCAAGTGCTCCTAAATTAGTTGATCCTTCTTTAGCTAACCGTGCTATTGCTATTGGTAAGCAAGCTTTGCCTTTCCAAGCCTCTGCTGCTATGTCTGCACCAGAAGGCGAAGGAGTTAAGAGAGCGTTACTAGGAACAATTGGGTTGCCTGTCTATGGAAAAACTGTAGAGCAGCGTAAGATAGCTCGTAAAGAACGTTATGAAGCAGTACGTGAACAACGTGAGAAATTCAGAGAACGCGAAAGAATGAGAGAAAATCAGTAATGGCACAGCTCTTACCGCCTATTCCTAAGGAACCAATTGAACCAAACTCCCATGTTTGGAGAGAGTGGTTTAATTCTATTAGGAACGTCATTGTTGGTACAGCCCAGGGAATTATTTCTTGGGCTTCACTCAACTTTGACGGTAGTAACATTACGGATATTGTTACTAGGAACCACAACGATCTACAGACTATCCAAGGCGGTACTGCTAATCAGTATTACCACCTTACAGCCACCCAGCTTACAAACTTAGGTACCGTTACAACGGTCTCTGTAGCCACTTCTAACGGCTTTGCTGGTACTGTGGCTACTGCCACTACTACACCCGTTATAACCCTCAAAACAAGCGTTACAGGGCTTCTGAAGGGTAACGGTACGGCTATCAGTGCTGCTACTTCTGGTACTGACTATGCTCCAGCTACTAGTGGAACATCTATTCTGTATGGTAATGGCTCTGGAGGGTTCTCTAACGTTACTATTGGTACAGGGGTTTCTTTTGCTGCTGGTACCCTGTCTGCTACAGGATCTGGAGGTACCGTAACTAGCGTTACTGGTACTGCTCCTGTTGCTAGTTCTGGTGGTACAACCCCTGTCATTAGCATGGCGGCTGCTACAACATCAGTAAATGGTTATTTAACTAGTACAGACTGGACTACTTTTAATAATAAAGGATCTGGCACTGTTACCAGTGTAGCTGCTATTACTCTTGGTACAACTGGTACAGACCTGTCTAGTACTGTTGCTAATGGTACAACTACCCCAGTTATTACGCTTCAAGTTCCAACTGCTTCTGCTTCTAATCGAGGTGCTCTAAGTGCTGCTGATTGGACAACTTTTAACAGCAAAGGCTCAGGTACTGTTACTTCTGTTACAGGTTCTGCCCCTGTTGTGTCTTCTGGTGGCACTACTCCAGCGATCTCAATGGCTGCTGCTACAACCAGTGTTAGTGGTTATCTGACTAGCACCGATTGGACTACGTTTAACAACAAGGGATCTGGTACCGTTACCAGTGTTAGTGGGACTGCTGGACGAATATCTAGCACTGGTGGAACTACCCCTGTAATTGATCTTGTTAGTGGTATTGCTAGTGCTGGTACTACAGGTTCAGTATCTTTAATTCCTGTTGTTACGATAGATACCTACGGGCGTGTTACTAGTATCACCACAGCAGCTAATCCCCAGGGAACTGTTACTAGCGTTGGTTGGACAGGCGGCATCGTTTCAGTTGCTACGGCAACTACCACACCTGCCTTTACTATTGCTGGTACTTCTGGTGGTGTTCCTTACTTTTCTAGTGCCTCTACTTGGGCAACATCTGCTGCGCTTACTGCTAGTGCTATTGTAATAGGGGGTGGTGCAGGAGCAGCTCCTTCTACAACAACTACGGGAACAGGTGTTGTTACTGCTCTAGGAGTTAATACCGGCTCTGCTGGTGCGTTTGTGGTCAACGGCGGCGCTCTTGGCACACCGTCTAGCGGCACTGTTACCAACCTGACCGGCACCGCTAGCATCAACATCAACGGAACGGTTGGCGCTACGACACCTGCTACTGGTGCGTTTACAACTTTGGGTGCTAGTACAATAACGACAACTGGCGCAACCGTTGATCTGGCACAAGGGGGCGTCACACCAATAATTACTGTTGGTAATGCTTCTATTAACGCCGCGTCGTATATTAGACTTAATTCGACAAACACTTACAAGAATTGGGAAATTGCTACTAACGGCTATGTAGTGGGATTATCTTTTACCCCCTCAACCGTAGTCGGGGGAAATACCTACACAACGCCAGTATTGAATATTCTGGATACCGGCATAACGATAACGGGAACGCTAAGTGCAACAAGCACTTTATCTACATCTGATACTACAGACGCATCCAGCACCACAACTGGTGCTCTTAAAACCGCTGGCGGGTTGGCGGTGGTGAAGAAGATTTACGTTGGTGATAACGTAGTTCCGGCTGCGGCAAAGGGGATGAACTTCTCTGGTAATACGCCTGCTGCGGGGATGACAAGCCAGTTGCTAAACTGGTACGAGGAAGGCACTTGGACTCCAAATCAAGGCAGTGGCTTAACTGTTGTTGGAACATTTAGTTCTTCTGGAACGTATACCCGTATTGGCAGGCAAGTTCTTGTGTCAGTAATACTTCAAGGATCAACGTCCATATTAGTCTCAACGCAGGGGGTTTTGCTTACAAACTTACCTTTTCAAACCGTGGGCAATGTTTGGTTGGGAACTGTTATGGACAACAACGGTACAGTGTCCACCGGATGCGGTACTTTAGTAACTGCCCCCACTACGCAGCTATACGCAATTGAAGCTCGATCTGCAACGCCAAAGATATTTGCACAGATAGCCTACGCCATTTAAGGATTTAACATGCCACTAACTAAACTAAATTTTAACCAGATTAAAGGCGCTGTTATTAATGTGCAGGATTATGGCGCATCTGCGCTAGGCACTTCCGATTGTGCATCTGCATTCACCAGTGCAATCGCTGCTGTTGTCGCTGCTGGCGGTGGAATACTCTTTGTCCCAAAAGGTACTTATCGTTTTGATTCTGCGGTAACACTGAGCGCGGGTATCAGAATATTGGGCGAGGCAAAAGGCAGCAACTACGGAACCTATCTTGTTGCAAATAACACAACTTCCGTTTTTACCTCTGCTGGCGTAAGCAACATAGAACTGAACGGCTTAATCTTCAAACCGCAAACAGATGCTTCTGGAACCGCGTGGGCCTATTATCAAACTGGTAATTTATCCGCTGCATATAGCGACAGATTTATCGTGCGAGATTGTGCTGTGTGGGGCAGTATGGAAGGTGGATTCTATGGCAACTTTATACTGTCTACATTTGACAACATTGAGTTTGGAAACAGCGGGAGCAACGGCGCGTCGTTCACGCCAATATCAAGTATTGGAGATGTAACCACTCTGGCAACAAACGCTAATCTGATTAGTAACTGTTACATCCTGAACAGCAAGGGTACAGATACAATTATATTCAATGGTGGGTCAGACATTCAAATACGCAACTGCCGATTTGAAACATGCTTGGCAGATTGCGTGATCCGCTTAAAAGGAATGATGGCAAGCAGCATTGATTGCTGTTACTTCGAGAACTGCAACGGCGCATCTGCCACCTCGCTGGTACGCTACTCCAACGACTCCACAAATACGCAAGGCTGCAAATCCCGTAGTTTTACAAATAACTTTGGCTCGTTAAGCTCAAATAATACGTCGCTTATTACATCTACTGGCGCTGCGGGGCCGATTGTTGCCTATTCAAATACATTTGGCGGCATGTCTGGAAAGAACTTTGATAGCAATGGCGTGTCGTCTACCTATACGTTAGGTTTGTACTCATCTAATGATATGGTAGATGGACTACCAGAAAACGTGTTGGCCGGGGCAAGAATTAATGGCGTTTCATCGGGAAACGGAACTACAGAATTATGTACTTCAGGAAATCCATTTACATTATTTACTATAACTGTAGCCGGACTTTATAGCGTTTTTATTTCTGTAGTTGGGCAGGGGCCAACATACACTGCCTGTGCAAATATTGCGTGGGATGGCACTGGTAACGTGGCATTACTTAGCACTGATGCAGGGTCAGCAAATATTGCGATAACTATTTCTGGCGTGATAGTCAAAGGTACGCAGTCAGGTATTGGTACGCAGACCATCTCTTATACCTATTTACGGATCGGTACATGACATTCATGTCTAACCAATTATCTCAGCATTTCACACTAAACAAAGATCACTGGAGAAACTCTAAATGACTAGTACCGTTTTTGTAGATAAAGTTACCGTCATAGAAGCTTCTTGGCTCAATGACGTTAATACAGTTGTATACAATTTGTTTCCTGGCAAGACCACACAGACTGCTACAGCAGGTCAGACAGTCTTTACTGTACCTGCCTATACTCTGGGTGGCTCTATGAGTGTGTGGATTAACGGCTTATTGCAGCAATACAACGCTGCCTATACTGAGACTAATACAACTACTATTACCTTCTCAGAAGGTTTGTCTGTTGGAATGATTGTAACTACAGACTAAAAAAACCAGCGTGTAAAAAAGGTAAACTAGGAGGGAAACCCTTTATGCCCGCAAGGGAGAATTGCGGGGCTGTTACACGCTGGCACAAACATTATACTTGAGCTAACGCTTCTCGGATAAACCCAAGTATCCTTTCAGGACTCTTGAAGTCACACCACTCAATACCTTCTTTGTCACACCACTGGGAGTAGGTTGTTTTTGAGGTCTTATAGATCTTGTTTTGGTGCCGTTGGAAGACAACAAGTATCCTAGTTGTTGGATATTGTTGCTTGATAAAGCAGAGTTTTTTTCTTCCGGCTGCATCAAGGAGACCCTTAGTCTCAATATACCATCCCTCCTTAATTGTCCAGTCTGGGTGGTATCTTCTTTTTTCAGGCGGTGTAACAAAGGGCAGAACACTTGTTTCATAGCCTAGAGTATACCCATTTACAATGCAGAGGTTATTGAAGCTGGTCTCAAACTTGGATCGGTGCTTCTTTTTGGGGTATTTCTTCTTTATTGGCTTCTTCTTTTTTAGCATGGTCTTTTGGTGGCTCCCAGATTTGATTAGCTTCTCTCCAAACCCACAGTAACTTGCAGTTTTTGTGTAGCCTCTCATCGTCGTTATACGCGGCCCTACACGCTTCATAGTACTCTTCTGGTAAGATACCCTCAAGAAGCCTACCAGCCTTCACTGGGCCTATTCCTGACAAGCCAAAGACGTTATCTGTGCGGTCTCCAGTAAGCACTTGAAGGTAGAACCGTCTGAATCCCTCGTCTTGGGTGATTTTAACCATTTCTTTCTTAACGAAGTTGTAGTGCCAGCCTGGTACTTGAAGTAAGTCTTTGTCTATGGAGCAGATGACCGTGCCTTCAAACTTTTGTTCCATTCCTAGCCCGTCGTCAGCTTCGTAGCCTTTGCAGACTTGAGCCTGCCAATTTGTTACTAGGAACTCTTTGGTTGCATCCAGATGTTGTGGGCGGATAGTATCCCTTCGGTTTGCTTTGTACTCTGGATCTACCTTCATCCTGAAGTTGTCTTCCCGGACTCCAGAAAGAAAGACCTTATGGCCTGTTGCGTTAACCTCATCAAGGATGTCCCTCATCATGACTCTGGTGCGTATAAAGGCTATATCCCTGTCCTCATTCTCCGCTGATGCTGCACAGCGATAAGCAACGATGTCGCCATCAATCAAAGCTAACATTATTGTTTCTCCTAGTTGTTTATTGATCCCCCAAAAGGGTTGCCGTGGGGCAACCTTTCGGGGTTGTTGCCCCGCTTTACGCGGGGTTGTTGTTGCTAGGCTGCTTCTTTGGGTACTTCTTCAGCTTCGCTTTCTTTCTTTGCTGCTGCTAGATCCAAGTCACCTGCTGTGTAAGCTTCAAACTGCCTAGCCATCTTGATGATTAACTCCGAAGTAACCAGATCAAGATCAAAAGGTTTACCACCCCTAGCTCCAATATAAAGGTCTGTAGCACGAGCTAAGGCATTTTGACGAATAATGGAACGATCCCCATGAAGAGCTGGGATAGGAAACACTCTAGTGGAATAACTGCCCCCACCAGTAGAGCTGGGTTTGATACTAGTAACACTAGCTACAGGTGCTGCACCAGGTTCTCCCTTAGCTGTAACGGTAACGCTCTTAGTCTCTAAGCCGTAGGTGCCTGTTTCACCATCAAAAGAAATGGTATCTCCAACGTTACAAGAAGGCTTTTTAAACCCGTGCTTAAGCCAATACCCATCTACTTTTAGTGAATAGGTCGGCTTAACTCCAAACCGTGTAGTAACGTCCTTTGTGGTGATTGACTCTACAACTCCAGTCATTGCTGTCATGTTGTTCTCTCTTTCATTTCGTACCAGTTTTTACCCACTGAGCACCCTGCTGTTAGCTTTAGGGCTAGTGGGAATCCGAAAGTCTTCTCAAAATATACATGTGTGCTTGTCAATACATCGAATACCTCCTTTATGGTTGGTTCAAGATAGGCGTCTAACACATCAAATAGTATGGAGTCATGTACAGTATTTACAAGCTTTACTCCAATGTGATTTTTAAATCTTCTGTAAAGAATGCCGAGCATCATTGGAACAATGTCGCCTGTTGCTAGTCCCTGTACGGGATAGTTTTTTAGTTCTGTAGGGCTGAACGTGTACTCTTTTTTGGTTGCCCAACTTGGGCCTGAGTCAGCGTATTTATTTTTGTATTGCTTGAATACATAAATTCTACCAGTCTCGCTTTGAAACCTCCATGTCTTACTAAACTCATAGCCATCAATTACGCTGTCGTGCAAACCTTCTTCTTCGGCTGTTTCAGCCATGTTTGTATGCCATCGCTTGACGCTTGGGTACCTACCGTAAAATGTTTCTATAAACTTTTTAGAGATGTCTATATCACACCCAGCATTGTCAGCTAGGGTCTTAGCACCAGCACCATAGATCAAACCAAAGGTAAGACGCTTAAACCATTTACGTTCGTCTTTGAGTGGTTCCACGTGAAACATATCTTTGTACAGCTCTGTATGGATGTCACGGCCTGCATTGATGTCTGTAATAAGTTGATTGTCTTTTGTTACGTGAGCTAGTACAGCAACCTCAAGCTGAGAGAAGTCAAACTCAACTAAGCTGCCTTCTGCCCCATACCTAGAAAAGAAAACCTTTTTAATAGGGTTATTGCTGATATTTTGTAGGTTAGGACTGCTAGAACTAAGTCTACCTGTTGATGTAGCTACATGAGTTAGTCTGCCGTGGATACAATACTGTCTGCGTGATTCTATGCCGTTATCTATTACGTGCTTACTTAGACCTTGTACGTAAGTACTTAGTTGTTTTGTTAGGTCTCTATGTTGTAGTAGTTTGTTTGTTATTTCTTTTACTACTGTTTCTTTAGTACTAGTATTTATATATGTAAGTACTTTCTCATCTACTGAGACTTTGCCAGTTTTCTCACTCTTCCATTCGTCAAGAGGAGCGACATCAGAAAAAGGCGTTGTAGCAAATAGAGCAGTTACTTTTTTGGTCTTTGGTTTACCGTTTTTGTACATCCCAACAACTTCTTTGGAGTCAACTTTCTTAATACCACCAAAGAAAAACTTACTCCACTGAAGAGAACTATTAACGTCTTCAATCTGGTAAAACGCAGTAGCAGACAATTTACTTAAATAGTCTTTAAGAATTATTTCATTATCAGCAAACTTTATGGCTACTTCAGCAGCGTAAGTTTTGTAGTAATTCATGTCTACAGCTAGGCCGTTGTACATCATCTCAGTAGTAGCGTGTATAGCTTCCATCTGGCTGATAATAAGATTCAACATACCTCTTTCAGTAGCTTCTATCATTTGCTTTTCAGCTATTTGGTGTGTGTTAAAGACATCTCTATTTAGATAGTCTTCCAAAAGCTCAAAAGGAACTTTGTCAGCACCAAGACCCATATTAAAATAATCAGTAACAGCAGAGTCTTTGACAGGCAGGCCATACTTCACAGCCATGCTATCTAGGGAAGGAAACTTAAGCTGTTGCCCTGAAAGCAGATACTCAGCAAGCTGTATATCCCAAAGACGATTCTTTTGTAGTTCCACTTTACAGTTAGAGTCTTTGTATAGGTATTGCAAGTCAAATGAAATGTTGCAACCAACTATAAAGTCATATTCACGAGATTTTAGCCAGAGAGTAAAGTCTGTAATAGAAAGTTCTGGGTATGCCTTATAGAACAACCCATCCCCTTCCGTGCAAAGTGTTCCTAGTAACACAATCTTATTCCCAGGATACATTGGATGGGCTTTATCCAGCTCCCCAGGTGCATCCATTGTTGTTTCTACATCAAGTGTGAGCAATCTCACGTTTATCTCCTAGTCGGTTACTCATAGCGTGCTCTTAGTGCGTCAATCTTAACCATGTATTGACCGTGCCGTTCTCCCTCTACTTGGTACTTGCCGCCACCAGGTAGTTTATTCTTAGGAATATTGATTGTTCTTAGTAACGTTTCTTCTGGGGTACTTGGTGTTTGATACTTACCGATAGTAATGATTGCGTCAGCTTCACCTGGCTTGTCTGTTTTAGATCCACGTAGAGAATCCATGCCAATAAACGGAGGATCTTTTAATGAGTCTACATTACCGTTTAGTTGACTAGCAGCAATCACAGGGCCGTATTCACGAGCACACTCTCGACCCCATTTATAGATACGACCTAACCTAAGATCTTCACGTTCTTCTTTGTGAAACCCTGAGATCTTATCTAAAGTATCAAAGATAATCATTCCTGGATTAACGTCTTTAAACAAAGCTGTTAGAGTCTTTACGTCGTTAGTATCGCCTTTAGTAATGATTACTTTCTTGGCGTTACCGCCCATGTAAGTAATGTACTCTGCCATCATTTTGTCTTTGTTTTCAACTAGTTCTTTAGTTGTTTTTCCAAGAGCTGCTTGAACAACTCTGAAGAACACAGCTTCGCTTTCTTCTTCATTGTTAACCCAAACAATAGGACGATCTTTAGGTAGTTGGGGAGCTATGTAGCTAGCTTCACTGGCTAGAAACGTTGTTTTACCAACCTCTACACGAGCAGCAACAATAACAAAGTTGCCTATACGAAGAAGGCCAAGACTACGGTTAAGAGCCATAAGTCGCCACTCATAACCAGTAGAAACAATACGATCAACAATAACCCCGATGTCAGGTATGACAAACATTTCTTCTTTGTCTACATACCGTTCAACATTACGCAGTGCTTCTACTGTAAGAGAGTTAATGGCTTCTATGTTAGAAGACCCATCTCGAACTTTGCCGCACTCATCAGCAATTCGAGCAACGTAATCCATTTCGATTAGAGTCTTAATGACCTCATCGTAGGCTAGCGTTGGTGTAAACGTTTCCATCTTCTTGATTATGTTACGAATTATAGAAATCTTATCAGCAGTTAGACGCATTGCATACGTAGCAAACAAATAACTACTAAATGGTTCCCAAGTGATACTAGTAACACCAGGAAAAACTTTATAAAACTCTCCTATTGTTTCGAGGATTGTTACAGTTTCAGATTGTATTACGTGGTTCTTTATGTACGGCCTGTACTTGTCGTAGTTGTGCTTTGATTCAGCACATAAAAACAGTATGTCAAAGTCCAAGATGTTTCCTCAAGTTGTCTGGAGTTAAATTTTTAGGTTCAGGAACAAAACTGCTTGTCATGTTTTTAATTTCTATTTGAGATGGTAAGCAAACCAATAGTCTTTGCAGTATTTTTAATGCTGCTTTTTGTCCTGGTTCATCTGGATCTAACCAAATAATTACTTTTTTAAAATTACTTAGTTTGTTTATTGTTGTGTCTGATATAGATGTTTTTAATAACGCCACTGAAGAATAAGGAGATTCTTTCCATACACGATAAGCACTTGTATAGTCTTCAGTAATAGCTATTACATCTCCACCCCTATTCAGCCAAGATACATCTTCACCTGCTTTTCTGTAATATATTGTTTTATATTTAGATCTGCTTGGATCAAATGTTCTTAGTTGATAGCCATATTGTTTGTTATCAAAATCAAAAATGGGAAGATAGAGTTGACCACAAAATTCTTTAAAATGTTGTTTGTCTTCTTCGGTACTTATTGGGTATATGTGGTGTTTGTGTAGCCAGTTAATAACACTAGTACTACATACATCTTTAGGTTTAAAAGTAACCCCTTCAATAATACGCACTACCTTTGGCATGTCGTCTATTTCGTTAAACAACCACTTCCTGAGCACTGTGCCATCAGTAGAAAGCTCTCGCCAAAACCCATGATTAGAACAATGGTGACAGTACGCCACCACTCCTCCAACCACGTGTTTAATATAGAGCCTCTTCTTACGATCTACGCCAGCATCACAGTTTTCATGATCTATGTTTATCTGCTCTCCTATAGCTAATTTGCTATAGGATTGCAGTAACTTTCTATCAATCATTAGGACGTTTTGGTGCCGTAGATTTTACGGAAAAGTTCTTTAGAGACTTTTTGTTGTGTTTCAGTAAGCTTGTTTGTGTAAGAAAGATCAATAGCAGTAGTTAGGGCATAGCCATATACGTATTTCTTACAGATTGCTTGAAGTGCTCTGGGGGACATTGTGAGTGTAAATTGCCCAGAAGAATATCCCTGACGAATTAGATTGGCAAACTTAACCAAGTTCTTGATCCAGTCGCTAGGAATACTTGAAAACTTACCACTGAGCATCTTACATTCAACAGCTTCAGGCATGTAACTCATTTTTACTGTGGTTCCAAACCGATCTAACGTAGCTGTATTCTGTACGTTTGTGCCACTATGAGCACCTGTATCATCGCCTTGTCCTTGTGTATTGCCAAGAGCAACAATGCGAAACCTGTGCTCAGGCGTAATAAACTTTTCAGCAGATGTTCCAGGCATCTCTTTAAGGAACAACTTGCCTTTCTCTTCCAGAAGCCACTGGAGACCCATGCTGATCTCAGAAGGGGTAACGTCCCACTCATCCCAAGCAAACACGGCTCCGTAGCGTACAGCCTCTGTCAGAGTGCCATCTACCCAGTAAGTAGAACCATCTTTAGCTTGTTGCTGCCCAAAGATCATTGAGCTGTCCATATCGCCTGTGCAGTTCAACCGAAAGAATGGGCGACACGTATGAGCACAAAGCTGTTCAATGCAAGAACTCTTACCTGCTGCTGTTGGGCCGTACACCAACACTTTATCGTTGTTTTCCCAAGCTAGCAGAATGTCTTTGGTAACTGTTGCATTAAGAACATAGTCGGGGTCTACGTCTGGAATGAAAGCTCGAATACGTTCATCCCAATCTTCCGGCTTATACACAGCAACTGGAAAACTAGAATCAAAAGTAAGTAATGGAAACAATTTCTTTGCATCTACATGTTTTTCACTAACATGAAACTCAGGTGTTACTGTAGTAACTTTTTTAGTTGGTACTGCTTCAGGCGAAGACAAATCAAGCGGATCACCCGCAAATACAGGAGTAGTGACTTTCTCTGCTAATGTACGTTTGGTTAGAGCATCTTTGATAGCATCTTTTACTAAATCTTCAACAGGTTTAACTGAAAGGCTAGTCATTTAGTAATTTCCTCTCTATAAGTTCAAGTAACTTGGTGGGTATTTCTTCTGGCTCATTCACTGTAGAACAGTGTTTGTAATACCTAAATACTGACTCATCACACAAACCTAAACCATATATCTCAACCCGTTTGTTTTTTTCTATCTCTTGTATTACTTGTTTTGTATACGGCGCTAAACCACTACAACGACGACTTGCAGCAGGTTGCCCATCAGACATTACAATTAACAACCGTTTCTTTTCTTTGCGCCTAACAAGTCTGTCGTATGCCCAAAGAATTGAATCGCCATCGGGATTGCCTGTCATGTGCGCTGAACTTGCACCTATGTTTTTAATTAAGTCTTCTTTAGATACTCTTAGAGCTGCAAAAGATTTATAAACATAGCTAATTGGATGAAACATATCAGTACTGCCTGAGTGCATATCAGTAAAACCAAGAATCTCAACAGGGACTTTAAGAACATTAAATACTTCATTAAGAAGAACAGCAGCTTCACAAGCAAATAGCACCTTATCTCCAGCCATACTTCCTGACATATCAATTAACACAGTTACAGAAGCATCAAGAACAGTATTAGTAACTTTCTTTTTAAATATGCGTTCAGAAAATCCAGGCACTTTAAGTGCCAATCTAGCTAACCTTGCGTAATCCATTTTGCCTTGCTTGGTGCCATACTCATACTGGCTTTTTGCTCGTATTTGGATTAACCGACGTACTTGTTGAGCAAAATTATCAATACGGGCTACTTTACTTTCAACTCTATCGTTAAAATTTCTAATAAAAAACTTAGCACATCCTGTTTCTTTGTTTAGAAGCCCTACTACTTTGCCGGTTATAGTGGTATTTTTTATGTAATCAACAACTTCAAAGTCATCAACTGAGGCAGAAGGCCACTCATCTGATATGCCTGATTCATCTACGGCATAAAGAAGACCAGTCTTATTCATGCGTTCTTCATTTACTGTGTCGTGTGTAGATACAAGTTTTGTGTCTACGTCTTTAATTTCTACACGAATAATTTTCCACTCATCTTCAGTGATTTTCTTAGGCTCATCGCTTGATTTAGCAGTTTCAGGTTTACCTAAACTTTCTTCTTCTGGGCCTTTTTTGTCAGTTATTGCTGGTTTTTCTACTGGTTTGTCGTCTTCTGCTTTTGTTTCTGTTGGTTTCTCCTTCGGAGATTCTTTTTTTTCTTCTTCAGGTGGTTTGGGAGATTCCTTAACTCGTTTCTCCTCCTCGTCAGGATCGCCCCCTAGAGCCTTAAAGATGTCTTTGGCTAGGTCATAGGTCATTGCTGACCCTATCTTCTTTCTAGGCTCTTCCTGAGCGTCCAGGAGCCTATTTGAGAAGGGTTCCAGAGTCTTATCTATCTCCTCATCAGTTTTAAACCTACTTCCAGACAGCTCACACTGAGGAAACAACCTAGAACTAATTCTGGTATCCCACTTAATAAGGGATTTGATGATTTTGTTTAAAGGACTAGCTTCTTCTTCTTCTGTTTTTCCTCGTATTTTGTCAAGTATGAGAGGACAAGACTTATCCCAAAGCTCCCTAAACCCTTCATATTCAGTTGCTTCCAAGGCGTTAACCCTAGAATCTTCTAGAATATTCCAGATAAAACCAAGAGGGCTTGTATCAGCACTTATTTTCTTTTCTCGAAGAATCCCAAAGTCTGAATACAGATCATGAGCTACTTCGTGATCTGTACTAGCCATGATGTCGTCTAACTGCTCTTGGGTTGTGTGCAAAGTAATTCTTGGCAAGTAGATTGTTTCTCCATCGTGCCTTGGTTGGCACTTATCTTCAAATACAACTCGGAGATTTGCTCTGCCTGCTGAAGCTTTTACGTACCTAGCTACGTCTAAGCCCTGAAGTAACATAATTTAGGTTCCTATGTAAGTGAACACGATTTAAGTTCATTCTGCATAATTACTAAGTGCGCTTCAACAGCTTCCCGTTCTGCTGGAGTTAGTTTTTTAATGTTATTAATAACAATTAAACAAGATGCTTGAACTTTTTTAAATAGATTTATATCTGTTGGGCTTTTAAGGTGCTTAAGCAATACTTGAATGTGACTTTTACCCAGTATCTCTCCATTATCCCCAGTAAGAGAGATGCTTTCTTTTAAAGCAGAAAGCACAACGCTTTTGGCAGATCTCCAAGGACTAGGCATTGAGCTGATTTTGTATTCGCTTTTAATCAGTTTTTCAATTTCTTTGAGTTCTTTTTGAAAGCTGCTATATTCAGGATTACCAAAGCTGGCTGTAACCATCTTTGTCCAACAGTTATCGCTACTAGCGTCTGAAGCTAGGCTGTTTGTTGCTGCGTCATATAACAACGACTCATGTAATACGCTCATGGTTAATGTCCTTTAAGGTGATGGGTAAGACCTAAGACACTTGCTAAAAACAGAGCGTCATGTTGTGTGCCCATTCCTTGGGCTATACGGACAAGACACTCTAAACAACGTTGTTCTAGTTCTTGTTGATCCTGGGCTTGTTGTTGTTTTTCGTAGTCATCGTTAAATTCAGGTAAGTTGCTCTCGTTCACTTTGGTTCTCCTTTACCTAGGTTTGCTACAAGCACTTCTTCAACGCGGCAGTCAGCCGCTCAATTCGCTCGTTGTGGTAAAGCACCATCGACTCTGCTGCGATTCCAGCTAGTTCTGACATAGACTGGGTTCTCATCTCATACCTTTATATAACTGTAAAGACTGCGAAGTTTTTATAGCTATCTTGTTTTGCTTTTCTAAAATACCAACACACCAACGCCCTGTATCGAGACCTCCACTGTGATTCGTTCAGAACTTTTTTATATACGCTCTTGCGCGTTTTTTTCGGCGCGGTTGACATAAGCCTAATTATTCGCATTACAGACACTCCTTCAGCGCAATTTTCAGCCTCTCGATTCTCTGAACGTTGTATAGCACCATCGACTCTGCGTAGTCCCGCGCTGTCTCTGCCAGCAGCAAGTCCCGCCTTGCCGTGTCTAACTCCTGCGCCATCAACTCCTCGCAAGTTGCGGGGATGTATAGTTTTTTAAACCAGTTTAAGAATTTCATATCATTTCCTCAGTGTTGTAAATATTGCCCAGAGCATGATAGCGCCGACAATCAGTAGGGCGATTGCTGGTGAAAACTCTACGAGAATGTCAATCATTTTTTCCTCGCTTCCGTAAGCCTCTGCACTACGTCATATACCATCGCAAAAAATTCAGAGTCTTTCGGGGCGAACCTTTCGCAAGATATGGCATACACATTGCCCCAGTGCTCTTTTGATTTGTATGCCTCAAACCCTGCTTGTTTTGCGGCAGCTAGAACTTCGTCTTTTGTGTAGCTATTCATCAAACACCTCCAGCAGCGCCTTCTTTGCTTTCTCCATCCACCAAATTGCTGTGCCCCCGTCAGACTGCGACGACGAGAAGTACAGTTGCCCATACACATCTTCCCCGATCACTAGCACATACTTTGGCTTGGCCTCGATAGCCGCTTGCAATACGCGCTCCACATCCAAATCCAGAGTTGTGATGACTGGAAGGACAGTTACATTGTCAACGAGCTTCATGTGTTTTTCTCCTTTAGTTTGGCAATTGAAAATCTACCAATCATTCTCCATTTAGTCCCACCCTCAAACTGATTTGCTTGCACAAGTTCCGGAGCTTTGCGTACAAATAAATAATGACCTTGTGCGGTATGAGCCATTTCTGATAACTGCACCGCAAAATTTACAACGGCTTCTTCTTTTGTGTCCCAGTAACCATCTAGTTGGTTTGGGTTGCCACCAACCAAACGACCATCTATGTAACTCAAGGGATGGTCTGCTGTCCTCTCTAAAGCAGCAGTAAAATTAAACGCTACTGGGTGGTCAGTCATCTGTTCTTCTCCTCAATTTTTACTGATTCAATAAACTGCGTTAACGTATAAACGCAAGGCAGTATCAGGTCGCGGCAGATCTCATCATTTACAGCAGACTCCTGTACGCCCTGCGCTAACAGTTTAAGCGCACCGATACGCTCGCTGACTAACGTATCAAGCCGGTCAAAATCAAGACGCTTTACTGTTTCGATGTTTTCGTACTTCATACATCCTCCGCCCGCGCCGCATTGCGCTCCATATGCTTAATATCTTTTGGCGGCACCACATTAGCCCCCTGCGTTACGAGCCTTTTGTACTCGGTCTTACTGTGCGCTTGAACCGCTCGAACGGGCAACGACTTAATATACTCATCCATCTCCAGCACGCCAAGGAGCAGCGTTTTAACTCCTACTGGCGTAACTCTTGTTTCTTGATCTAGTGAGTTTATTGCTAACAGCACGGCGTCTGCGCGATATTGGAATTTGCTCATGTTTTCTCCTCAAATGGTTTGTTGAGCGCGTCAAGCGCCTGTGCAATCTTTAATATTTCTTTAATCTCAAGGCCTTCAGCATAGTTCTGCTGGGGCCAACAATTTAGGCCGCGCTTGAGACAAGCGATTACTGCTGGTGTTAATTTAATTTCCATTTGTCGCCTTCAGTATTTTTGGGGTTTTAACCATGTCTAATCCGTCCTTCTTTTATGCCCTGCTCA
>Ga0222712_10000663_pt1 | contig 44281 bp, 69 predicted proteins | sample C33_657DmetaG_FD_165043 | JGI IMG/M metagenome (GOLD analysis project Ga0222712, IMG submission 165043) | Estuarine water microbial communities from San Francisco Bay, California, United States - C33_657D | ecosystem: Environmental > Aquatic > Marine > Unclassified | place: USA: California... | reverse complement strand
GCACCACGGCGAGGAAAAGAAAAAGCAGCGGATCAATCCAGATTACGAGCCAACTGACCATTGGTTCCATCGGCAACTTGAGGGACTTAACTCACTCAACGGATTCGGGCACCTGATTGTCGAGGCGACGTTCCCGGATTTCCTGATCCCTCCATCAAGCACGCAGTTCAAGGCGAAATCCGCTTCACGCACCGTGCTTTCGTGGATGCAGAAGTTCCCGCTCATTCACTGGCATTTCCCCGGCAACCGCCGGACGTGCGAGGTCTATAGCTTTCAACTCATGTTCAAGTTTTTTGACCACTTCTCTCAAAAGGACAAATAATGCTGGTCTTGTCACGGAAGACGGGCGAGGCGATCCGCGCTTCGCTCGATGGGGAGGCTGTCGTCGCGCACGCAATACTGAACGCATGTAGACGCACTGGAAAGGAGCCGCACGAAATCTCAATCAGTGAATTGGATGCTGCGGACTTCTCTCTGTCGTGCGAGGTCCGACTGATCGAATCACGGCGCAACAAAGCGCGGCTCGGATTCGCCAACCACTCTGGTCATTTCATTTTCAAACGTCATGAAATCATTTCGTGAACTAGCTGAAGGATTCAGGAAACATGGAGACGAACTGGAAGGAACTCAAGCAGGAAATCCTGCTGGCGCTCGACATCAAGTCCGAGTACGAGCAGCTTGGCGTCGAGTTCACGTCGCAGACGCCCAATAACAACGGCTGGCTGAACTGTCGCGCGCATGGGCGCGAGGACCGGAATCCCAGCGCTGGCGTGAACATCGGTGATGGGCCGGAGCGCGGGCGATATAAGGAGTTCGTTGGCGACGGCCGCAGCCTGTCGCTGTACGATTTCGCCATCGAGACCGGGAAGTTTTCCGACTTCAAGGCGTGCCTGAAATACTACTGCGAGCGATCCGGGAAGAGTGTTCCGCGTGGACGTGCTCCAGATACACCAGAGGGCCAAATCAAGTTTCTGGAATACAACCAGGGAGTTGTCGCCAACTGGTGCCGCATCAAGACTCCGATTACGCCACAGGCCGTGAAGCTGGCGGGCGGACAGGTAGCCACCTTTGACACTCGCTCGAATTTTGGCGTGCATACGGTCGTCAGCTTCCCGTACTATCCAACTGCCTCAGTTGACACAGACCCATGTGGATATGGTGTCTATGCGGTATCAGGGAACGAATTGCCACTTCCGCAAGGAAAAGGCATCGAACCAAAGATGCTCAAGGTGCTGACGCTCAAGGGGTCAACCAGCGGCTTCGTTGGTAAGTACGGCGTGTCGATTCTCGACAAGGCGGAGCTAATCTGGAAGGTCGAGGGCATCACGGACATGCTGGCCCTTCAGACGGCCATCCTGCGGCACTCCGAGAAGTGCGGCATCTGCGGCGGCTCCGGCTGCTCCAAGTGCTACTCTGGCCTGGTTTATCCATACCTCGGCAAGCACGCCGTCGTGACGACGTCGGGTGGCGCGGCAGAGTTCCCGGCCGAGAGGTACACGAAAGCAATGGCCGGCAAGCGCGTGTTCGTGGTTCACGACCAGGATGAGTCTGGCGAAATCGGAACCGGCAAATGGTTCACTGAACTCGCCAAGGTCGCCTCCGAGTGTCGGGCCTTGCGGCTTCCGTTTGAGTTCGCCAAGTCGCACGGCCGCGACTTGAGGGATTACCTCAATCAAGGCAAGCACTATGGCGAGCTACTTCAGTTCGCCGAACAGCCAGAGAACATCATCTTTACCAGTGCTCGCGGTGGGCAGGCGCTGGCAAAGCCGATGGTCTTGAACAGGTCGCTTCGCGACGTGCGGTCTACGTCCGACGATATTGAGGGCCTTGCAGACGAACGGCGTCTCTGTGAGACGCTCGGCATTCAGGTTGTCGGAGAAGACGAGAAGATGCGAATTGAGGTCTTCTCGCTCCGGCACGGCAAGACGACGCTGATTCAGAACATCGCGTTTCTGATGATCGAGCAACTTATCCAAATCTGCGGGGAGCAGGTCGTCCAGCACATCAACCAGGGCTACAGCGACGCGCCTGGAACTTACCGCATTGCCACGATCAAGCGAGCGATTGCGGCACTGGCCGGTTATCAGCGAGCGAACGCGGCCGGGAAATCCGGTCTTGGATGCTGGCAGGGACTCGACTCGCAGCGAGCCAAGCGCCGCTCCGTCGTGATCGTCGGCGGGCACGAGGGATTTGAGTGGAACGCCGACCGCTGTGAGACGCAGCGTATCCGTCAGCCAATTTGGGGCGGCCTGATTCTTGACCTGAAAAACGAGGACTCATGGTACGGCTACGAGAACATGAGTGGCCTGTTGCAGCAGGCCGGTGGCCCGGCGTGGTGCAAGTCGGTCATCAAAGAGTCGGTCGGAGTCTTCAAGAACTGGCATTGGCGATACCCGAAGCACACGCCGACCGTCATCACTGGCCTCGTACTCGCGTCGTTCGTGCAGACGCTGTGGGGCTGGCGTCCGCTTGTCGCGCTGACTGGCCCTTCGTCAGCCGGCAAGTCCACACTCTTTGAGGCGCTTGACTCAATCTTCGGCGGGCTCGCGCTGCGGTCAGCGAAATCCAGCGAGGCCGGCATCCGCCAGACGCTCGGCAACAACGCCATGATCCTGCTGTGTGACGAGTTCGAGTCCGACTCGCATCGGCAACGCATCCTGGAACTTTTCCGCACGTCCACAAAGGGCGACAAGACGCTGCGAGGGACGACCGACCAGCGCGGACAGATGTTCGGACTCCAGCACATCTGCTGGATCGCGGCCATCGAGACCGGGCTTCGCAAAGAGCCTGACCGAAATCGGTTCGTCATGCTCGATCTGAAGCGGCTCCAGAAGAACCTTCGAGGCTCCATGCAGTGGATGCCGAATACGCAGCAGCTTGGCGAACTCGGCATGAAGCTCCTGGCTATCGCCATCCGGCATGTCCATGCGGCGATGCTGACCGCCGAGGAACTGCGGTCGCACCGGAAGGACAACATCGACGGTCGCGTGATCGAGTCTTACGCGATTCCGGTTTCGATCCTGACGGCTGCAATGGGACATGAGACCGAGAAGGCCAAGGAGTACCTTGAGTCCGTTCTGTCCGAGATCGAGTTCGAGGTCACGAGCGGCAATGACGAGCATGAACTGATCTCGGACATCCTCTCCAGCACTGTTGACTGCGGGCACGGCATCCGGGCATCCGTCAGCCAGCTTCTGGTGACGCCAGCGACGTTCGGCTCCCAGGCGGCGGAGTCGCTCCCAAAGTGCGGTGTCGCCGCCGTAGAGGCCGTCAGAGCCTCGCTTGACGGCAAATCCGCCCCAACCCACGAGAAGTGCCTCTTCATCGTTCCTGGCGTCGTAGATCGCTCTCTCCTGAAGGACACTCGCTGGCGAGGCTCGGACATCGCCCAAATCCTGAAGCGAGTCAAAGGGGCCGACGTTGGCCAGCACCGGGTCGCATCGCATAAACAGCGAGGCATACGAATCCCTTGGGACTTTCTGGTCGAATTCTTTCTTGGAGATAAGGACACGCCTTCTGACCTCACGGAATACTCAAAGCAGCAGAATCTGGATTTCAATTCCGACGACCAGGAATAACCAAACAAATCAGTGGGGCACGGGACGACTTTTGGGACGCGGCTGTTCCAGTTACGATGAACCACAACTCCTTATTATTACTGTTGTTGTGTAGTGTGTGTTTGTTGTTGTCCAGAACAACACACACACCACAGAACAACATGTAGAGAAGAATAAAAAAACACAAAAATCAAAAAACAGAGAAATCTGCATTTTCTGAGTTATTCAATTCTATTTGGTATCTATGTCTCTATTCCAGAAAAGTACGCTTCTCCGGGACAACAGGTTGACCGTCGCCGCTTAACTAAGTAAATTAACGACTTATGGACACTCTTGCCGTCCCAGGCCCGTCACACAAGACGGAGCGCGGATCAGTTTCATCAAAAAGAAAGAAAATTGGATCAATTTCGAGGGATTTTCGATGAGTCTTCAACTTGGCGATACTGTCGGGGTGATCCAGCTAGTCAAAGACCTTGGCGGGGAGCCGCAACGCTTTGTCGTCCGCTGCCGGTGCGACCGGGAGTTCGAGATGTTCTTGTTTGCCATCGAAGAGCTTCGCGACATCCTGCCGCACACTCGCTGCCCGGCGTTCCCGCCATACGTCTGTCACTGCAAGTACGACGTCGCCTTTTGGGAGGCGCGGGCCGGAGCCGCAACATCCAAGATGACCGACACGCCGGAGTACCGCATCTGGTACTCGCTCAAGCAGGGGTGCTGCGACAAAGAATCAACCCGCTGGGCCAGCCTCGGAGCGAAGGGCTACAAGCTCTGTCGCCGCTGGCAACTTTCGTTCGACGACTTTCTGGAGGACATGGGCCGAAAGCCGGACGGCAAGGTGCTCGTGATCCAGCAAAATGAGCGGACCTACTCCAAGTCAACGTGCGTATGGGCCTCGCGTCAGGAGTGGCGTTCGCTTCAGAAGCAAGCCGCCTTCTTCACGTTTGATGGCGTCCAGAAAACCGTGACCGAATGGGCGCAGGAGTTTTCCTCAATCAACGGCGACTCCATCGACTGCAACCGCAACCGAATGCTTCGTGGATGGTCCAGGGAGCGCATTCTTTCAGTCCACCAGCAGAAGGAGCCAGATAATGCCGAACCCGGCAGCGGAATCTGACGGCGACAAAACCACATTCAGCACTGGAGCACAGAGAGGCTCAGATCACGAGGACTGCTTCCTTCACATGATTCCGCCGGAGGCTCTGTACGCCTACGGGCGAGCGTTCGCGGAGGGCGCGAAGAAGTACGGCGAGAACAACTGGCTCAAGGGCCTGCCTTTCAGCTCGCTCGTGAATCATGCAATGCACCACATCCTCAAATTCGTTGAGGGTGACGCCTCCGAAGACCACCTTGGGCACTGCCTCTGGAATATCGGCGCACTGATTCACTTCTCCAAGCACATGCCGGAACTCAACGACCTTCCTCTGCGTCGGAGGTCGGCCGATTCATCCGCAAGTATGCAGGAACTTACGCCAGGAGTTGACTTCACGCCGCAAGTCACGCCGTCGGCCCAGCAGTTGGAGGTCATCGACGACGTGGACGGTGTCATGTCTCGCGTTCGATGGTCGCAGCCGAACGTAAAGGGCGAGTACCTGTGGGCTGCGCACTATCCGCGCGACCTGCGACATCTCGCGGAGTCCACGGCATCGCACTGGAACAAGCTCGGTCGTCATCCATCTGAATGGCAGGCTTGGCGGGAGGGAGTCAATGATTAACGAGTTCACCATCAATGACCCAGAAGACGTGTCGGCCCGGCTTGCGATTTGGTCCGAGGATTGCAAAGTCATTGGATACAAACTAGAACTCACAGTTAAATGCCCATACTGCGCGGCACTGCAACTCGATCCGGCTCGGCTCATCTGCGGCAACAAGCTCTGCGCTCAGCCGGTCGGCCCAGGCAAATGGATGCCCGGCGGCTGGACTCCTCCTCAGACGCTCCCATATCTCAATCGACTGGCTGACAAGAAAGCTCGCAGGCCGGAGCCTGTGACCACGAACGAAGACGAACTGTTTGGATTCTGAAAGGGCTACCTCATGGCAAAACGCGGCGCTGAAATGACACCGGAAGAGCTTCACGATCGGATGCGGAACAAAATCCGCGCCCAAAACATCTTCTCGCGAGAGCGCGTGATCCTCTGTCTGATCTCGCTCTACGGTGTTGAGCCACGGCAATTCTTCGACTCGCCGCCCGGCGAGAAGTCACTGCACCTTGATTACGACTTGCGGCCAAAACCGCTGGCTTCTGGCGTCTTCGATGCCGACGCGAAGGCATGTCTTGATTCAGTCATCAAGCTACTCAACGGCGTCGATCCGAAGATGGCCACTAAGATCATTCGCGTGATTGCGGACTGGTGCGACATCAACATCTTCTATCAGCCAAAGTTTCGCGATGCGTCATTCGTCACAGCCGGCAAGACGCCGGAGCAGAACTCAGAAATCCAGAACCCACCAAAGACATTCACTGCTCAGCCTGAGCCGGAAGAGCCAGCACAGCATCCAGGGCTCAATGAGCCGGCACCGATCCCGTCACCGCAGCCGGAGTACGCTCCGCCGCCAGACGACGATGATCTTGACGAGTTCTTCGGAATCGCGGTCCCACAAGAGGCAATAGCTGCTGCTGTCTCGCACGCCGAGCTTGCGACAACTGATGCCGTGGAGCCGGCCGCAACTCTCGTCCCGGAGGAAGTGAACGACGAGCTAGAAGTTGATCCATTCACAGGACTCGCAGCCACGAAGCCCAGCGATGACACAAACCCATTCGACATCTAGGCAGGAGCTTGCCGACAGGACTGCGGCCAATTTCGTTGGCACTCGCGGGACTCCGTGCGCTCGCTGTCGTTCTGACTTAGCCTACGTCAACATCATGGGGCACATTAAGTGTCGCCAGTGCGAATACCCCGCCAAGCCTGAGTACGTCCGTTTGCCAATCGTGCTGATTCGCTGCGGGGATCATCAAGTGTGGGCCGATGGTCGCGCTGAGTCGCGCCTTCGGAAGTGGGCTTTATCAACCGGCACGGACATTGATATTCTCAGAAGGTTCATTAAACTGCCCGTCGAACTGCTGGTCGGCGAAGTGATCTGGCCACCCAAGGAGCCGCAATGAACTTTCAGGCTTTCAATCGCGAAATCATTGCTCAGTCCACGTCCTTTGGCGGCGAATCCACACCAGTAGCAGCCAACGTCAAGAAGTCCACTCAACTCTGCGCCGCTGCCGTGCTCGTGGCCCGCGACAAAGGGATTGAGTGGTGCTCGGCGAACCCGGATGCTTTTCGAGAGTCAGTTTTCTCGAAGCTGTCCACATGGGTTAAGCTCGGACTGTGGATCGCCTCGCTGTTCGCAGGTGGCTCTGGCATCTGGATGACGCTGGCTTCGTGGATTCTCCCGACCGTCATTAGCTGGTTTGAGTCACAGCAGTCCGCAGGTGCCTTTGGTGACGCCGAGCTTGGCAGCTTGGCCGATGGCGCTCTCTCTTACCTGGAGTCCGGGAAATGAATTGGAAGAAGCCTACTGGAATCGTTGCGGCAGTCATTTCAGCAATCCTGGCCGCGTTCGCGGCTTACAATGGAGGCGCGATTGGGTTCGGTGCGGCAGAAGGCTCGTCCATTGATTGGATCAAGACCAGCGTAGCTGGTCTCGGTTCGATCGGTGCAATGATCTCTTCGGCGGTCCTTTCCTGGAAATCTGGCGGAGGCGTATCGCCGACTCGCGCCGCAGAGATCGCGGCGCTTTCGACCCTCGCAGCAACGTGCATGTCGCACGGAGACGCGGAAGGAGTTCGACTGATCGGGCAACTTGCCGACTACCTCAAGGGTCGCTCAGAAAACAAGCCGCAGGCAGCGAGCGACCTTTCGATCGGTGGTCTACTGAAGTCCCTTGAGCAGAAGCTGCGCGACGAAGTCGCGAAGACCATTAGTCTGCCGCACCAGGAGGTCGCGAAGTGAGACCATGCTTTCTCCTTTCCGCAATCCTCTTTTGCGGGTGCGTTGATACGTCGCACACGAATCCAGTGAAGCCTGCCCAAAAGCAGTCCAAGACATCGGATTCTTTCGCGGCTGACTATTTCATCGAGTACGCCACCCTGGCCGCTGACGCTGCCGCAGAGACGGCCAAGAAGTGCGAAGCGGAAGAGTTCCGCGACATCACCGAGGCTGACGATTTCTTCAATCAACAAACCAAACTGGCTCGCATGAAGGCCAATGAGTCTTTCTCGTCGGCCATCACCAAATCTCTTGACGACAAAAAAGGCAAGAAAGCCTCTGAAGCCGCCGCGACCTACAGAAAGGTCGAGGCAGGTTTTCGCTCGATCAGGAAATAGCCTGGATGCTGCAAGCCTGGATGCTGCAAGCCTGGAGTTCAACATGCCAACGGAACAAGAGTGGTTTTCTGGTTACGACATCATGAACATTGGCGAGCGCGATCGCGACACGCTGACCGCCAGTGGTCTTCGATTTGCGTATGCAGCGCCGTCTGCCCGTGTCCATGATGCTGTTGATCCGCGTGGGTCACTGCGAGTTGAGATGCAGTATTCGCTCTCTTCCTGCACTGGCAACGGCTGCACGACCGCCTGTGAGGCGATTGCGGGATGGCAGCTTGGTTCTTTCGAGAACGTGCCGCAGCTTTCGCGATGGTTCTCCTACAAGACCGGACAGAAGCTATGGGGCCATGAGGGCCGCGACATCGGCTGTAGCATCCAGGGAGTCGTCGATGCCGCAAAGAGGTTCGGTCACTGCCTCGAATCCATCGTCAAGTATCCGTCTGCCTATAACAACTCGCCATTCCAGCAAGCTGCGCTGGCTGACGCGCTGAATCGTCGAATCCAGTCACATACCCCCATTGAGACATGCGAGGATTGGATCAACTACATTGACGCCGGGTTCGGGGCCGTTGTGTTTGGTGTCGTTTGGACAAAGCGAATGCGGGCTTGCACTGGCCGGCTGACGCTCGCAGACGTTCGCGAGGACGGTTCTCGCGGAGGTCATTGCATGGCCGGAGTTGGCTTCACTCGTGACGGTAAGGTGTTGTGGGCAAACTCCCACTCCGAGCGATGGGCCAAAGGTGGATACGCAGAAGTCGATCCTGACGCCATCGACTACCTACTGCAACGACCGTACACGGTCGCAATCGGAATCTCAGACTTGACGGGATTCGACAAGACTCGTGTGCTGTCGCAGTCGAAGGGTATGGGATAATGAAGACGCTGAAAATCTTCCTGTGGTGCGTTATTGCTGCTGTAGTGCTGGCGTTGGCCACATTTGCCTGGATGCTGCACGCCATTTCGCATCACGGATAATCGGAGATTCCAATGAACGAAGCTCTGCGATACTGCTGCGTGTTCGCCATATTCCTATCTGGTTGCGTGCAGACGCACCGCATCAACCAGCCTGAGCCTGAGCCGGTTGTCGAAGACGTGACGCCTGAGCCGGCACCTGAACCGAAGCCGCTTGAGGCTCCTGCGCTCTCAGTTTCCGCTCCGGCCACGATGGTCGCCTCGATCCATGAACTGTTTGGCGACAGTGGCACCATCACTATCAAGCGACCGAAGCCGCTGGTCGTGGACAAGGGCGACACCAAGCTGACATTCGGCACTGAGACGACGCTCGACTTCACGCTGACAGAGGATGGCGGGCACTTGACGTTCGCGCAGCCGATGCCGGTCATCACGGCGCGTATCTGGGGGCCGGTCAAGGCGCAGCCGTGGCTCAAGGACATTCAACTCAATGCGGACGACTCTGCGACCGTCACTGCTCACTCCAGCGTCTATGGCGACAAGAAGCGGACGTTCGACCTGAAGTGGCGCGAGGAAGGGTCGTCTTCTGCCTCTGATTTGCCGGTCGTCGAACTGTTCTGCATTCCGAACTGTCCGCCATGCGCTCTTGCCGAATCTCAACTCAATCAACTCGCCGCTGATGGCAAGCTCCCGTTCCAAGTAATCCATGCGACCGGCAGGACCAAGTATCCAACTGCCGGCGGCTACCCGCACCTGGAATGGCAAGGCTCGTCGCAGCCCTACTACTACCCGCCGGCCAACTCCAATGGCGGTTGGCCCGGAGCCGAAGCGTTCATTCGCATCTGGCAGGGCACGCAGTCTCCGCCTGCCGCCGCATCGTCGCTAAAAAAAAGTGCCCCACTTGACCGCAGTAGCATTGGGTCACGGTCGGTGGCCATCTGGCGGATTGATGGCGACAACACGCCATCGCGATCAACGCTGCTCTCGCATTTACTGAACGACGGCATTCACCGTGGTCGCTACACTCGACAGTTTCTTGAGTCGCTGACGACTGAACAATTGCGATTCCTGCATGACCGGGATCACGGCTCCTGATCGCGTTCCATGCACGCGCCGTTTTTACTTATAGGCCGCTCGCGCGGCCTTTTTCTTTTTGTGCTCTCCAGTGGTATTCGGCCATTTCGTTCACATAGACCTTTGAGCACGTCCGATATCAATTACAATTCACCCAGCGAACAACACGACACACCGAACACGGGAGCCAGTAATGGTCACCTGCACGCGAGACGACAAAGGCAAACTGATCGCCGTTTCTGGCGAAGCCAGCATTCCGCCACACCTGCTCACGATTCACATTCCGCCGGCCTGGACCGACGTTCTGGTCTCCACGAATCCCGCCGCCAAGTTGTTGGCCTCTGGCCTCGACAGCAAGCTGCGGCGTCAGCCGCTCTACAATCCAGCATACCGCGCCGCTCAGGACGCTGCGAAATTCGAGCACGTTGCGGCCTTGACGCCTCTCGCCGATTCCATCCTCGCTCACCTGGAGCAAGACGCACGCTCCGGCAACGAATGTGCGATCGTGGCCCTTCTGGTTTACGAAACCGGCATTCGTCCTGGCTCGCTCGCAGACACTGGCGGCGACGTCCAAGCCTACGGCGCGACGACGCTGCTCTCCAGCCATGTTCACTACGAATTGAATCGCGTCTGGCTCGACTTCGTCGGCAAGAAGGGCGTGCGGAACGTCCTGCAAGTTTCACATCCACTCCTGCAAGACGTTCTCGTCCGTCGCAGCGGTCGCCTGATTCACTGCAACGGCTACCTGTTCTCCATCGACGAGAAGTGCCTGCGAGCCTATGTCGCGACACTCGCTCGCGGCCTGCGGCCGAAAGACCTGCGGACGCTCAAGGGGACGGCTACTGCAATTCAGGCGATCTCAGCACTGCCCGCGCCGGCCACCAAGACTGCGGCTCGCAAGCTGGTCGCCAGCGTCAAGAAAACCGTGGCCGCGACACTCGGCAACACGCCTGCGGTTGCCGGTCGCTCCTACATCGCTCCGTCCGTTCTGCAACCTGTCTTGGCGGCGTTCGCCAATTAAGTTCCGTGACTCTGTTTCTGAAAGGGCTACATCATGTCGGATCGTCTGCGTCAAATCTGCGAGTCCGTCAGCGACTACCGCGCTGACACCGGGCACTACCCGACCGCCCAGCAGGTCTGCGAGTGGTGTCGGACAACTCTCGAATCGGCCGTGCGGGCCATTGCCATCGTCCGCCACAAGATTGAGGGATAACTCAATCGCGTTCCCGTGGACGGCTCGTTGTTGAGCCGTCCTTTACATCTCGACATTCCGTTTCACTGGAGCATCTTATGTCCCTGTACCTCTGCATTCAGAACCCTGGCGCGGCCCCGCCCGAAGCCTTCACGCTGCTCGGAGCGTCCACCAAGCGCAAGTCTGAGAACGCGAATACCATTGGCAAGTTCGGCAGTGGCAACAAGCACGGCGTCGTGACGCTCCTGCGACACGGCATCAGTCCTACAGTCTTCTGCGGCAATCTCCGCATGGAGTTTGGCGTCCGCAACGAGCGCATCAACGATGGCATCCGCGACACCGACTTTGATCGCGTGACAGTGAAGTACGGCGGCAAAGACGCCTCTGGCAAGCAGCGGACCAGCACTGAAGACCTCGGATTCGTGCTCGAATACGGCGCGAACGACTGGACCGAAGTTGACCTCGCGCTCCGCGAGTTCGTCTCGAATGCCATCGACCGTGCGGTTGAGGAAGGCGAATACGCTTTCTCGGAGAAGTGGGCCAAGAAGCATGGCAACTTCATCACCGATGAGGACACTGGCAAGAAGCGGCTCGACCAAGACAGCATTGATCGCGGTCGCGCTGCCCTTCGCGAGTACGCCAAGACGGCCCACGACTACGATGACGTGAAGTTCGAGGCGTGCGACACCATGCGGGCTCGCGATGGTTTCACTCGCGTCTACATTCCGATGACCGATGCGGTTCGCAAGTTCTACATCGACCGTGGCAAATGGTTCTTGCACTTCTCGGAGCCGCACCTGCTCAATCAGGCGATCCTGCCGAAGTCCAACCGGAATCTCGGAGACTCACGCATGGCGGTGATCTACCGGCGCGGCGTTCGCGTCCGGGAGTGTGCCTCTTACTGCGAGCAATCGCTGTTTGACTACAACCTGGAGAACCTGGAACTCGACGAATCCCGCAAGGTGGACGACCACTCGGCCATGCACGCGGCGGCGCGTGCTCTCCGCTCCGCCGATCGCAAGCACCTGGAGACCTACTTCCGCTCGTTCCTGACCGACAAGAAGTATTGGGAGCACAACTTCTCGTCCTACTCGCTTGGCCCTGATCCGTACCGCCAATCCAAGGAGCAGGTGGCAACTCAGGCCCAGAACTGGCAAGAGGCGTTCTGCTCTGTCGGCTCCGATTGCGGCGTGCTCGCCGTTGCCGGCACCGGGGAGATGGCGGCTCGCAAAGGCTTCAAGGTGATCGAGGCCCCCGAATCGCTTGTCAGTGCCGCCGAGCAGCATGGTGTCCGCACGCCGTCCAAAGTGCTGTCCATCGACGATCGGGATGGCCGCGAAATCTGCGCGGCCACGCAGGATGCGATTCTGTCGGTCGATTACTGGTGGCAAATCCTGTCCACGCTCGGCATGACCAACGGCAAGGCCAAACCGACCGTGAAGTCATTCACACAGATCATGAACGCCGGATCGCAGACTCTTGGATTCTACCGTGACGACATCGTTTATCTGAACATCGACATTGCCAGCCCGGATTCTCGCACCGCCAGCGGCAACATGCTCTCGCGGCAACTGCTCGCAACGGCACTCGAAGAACTGATTCACCACACCACGGGAGCCGTTGACGGCGCTCGTGACCTCCAGGACGCGGCATTCACACTGGCGGCGGCTCTCGTGACCCGCGTTGATTCTTAACTCAATCAATTCCCCGGAAGCCTGCTCTCCGCACCCAGGCTGGCCTCACTGAGCCAATCTCAGACGCAACAAATCAGTGCCAACCACGTCGGCGAATGCGTCCGCCGGTCCCCAGGAGCAAGCCCCATGAGAAAGTAGTTCATGCTCGCGGCACGGTTTATCTAGTGGCCGCATGTCGCGAGTAACACCCGAAGTCTGGCCGCGTTCACGTTTCGCGGGTGTGCAGGCGACCGATTCCGGTCGCTGACGGAGAGCCAGGCATGGAGACAAATAAATGGGATACACAACGGACTTCTCAGGCCGAATGGCGATCGCGCCACCGCTCACTGAGCAGCAGGTTGCGTACTTGAATCGCTTCTCGGATACCCGGCGCATGAAGCGCGATCCGGTTCTTGCAGACAAACTGCCTGACCCGCTTCGCGCGGCCGTCGGCCTGCCGGTCGGCATCGACGGCGGCTACTTCGTGAATGGTGGCGGATTTGCTGGGCAAGACCATGATGAGTCCGTGCTCAGTCAGAATTCACCGCCAGAAGGCCAGCCGCAGCTCTGGTGTCAGTGGATTGTCGTTAGCGACCAAGACGGTCAGTGGCTCGAATGGGACGGTGGCGAAAAGTTCTACTCGTACACCGACTGGCTGCGATACCTGATTGCCCACTTCATCTCCCCGTGGGGCGGCAAGCTGAACGGCGAAATCCACTGGCAAGGCGAAGACGCCGACGACTGCGGGATCATTTACTGCCGCGACAACGCGGTTGAGGCCGTTGATTCAATCATCACCAATCCTGGACCTTCATGGAGGGAGTAACATGCGAGACATCATCACGCAAGCCCTGGAATCCGGTCGATCCTGCGGTCAGAACGCAGCCGTGGCGGCGTTCAACGGCGCGTCCAAGTCGGAATTGAAGCAGCACTGTATTGCTGAAGCGGCAGAGTTCGATCAGCCGGCCCGTGCCATGTTCCTCCGGGAATACAAGTTCTGGCTGGTTCGCACGGCATCACGCTTTCGTGACTCATTGGCCGTGCAGCAAGGCGCGGCGGTCCCTGGCGAGCATCTTGTCGTGATGTACGACAGCGGCTTTCGCTTCATCAAGCGTGAGCACATTCTGACGGTGGCGGACACGCACATTCCCGTGCGCGACATGCTCTGTCTGATGCAGGAAATCTCGCCGTCTGTGTTCCATGAAATCTCGGCTTAAACTCTTGTTTTAAGGCTGGCGCGAGACGATAATACTCCTAACAACACGCGGCTTACGCCGCACCAACGCTCTTGAAAGGGAGAACATGATCGACGCTTCACTGCTCCGCGCGATTCGCGAGGACATCAACGAAGCCCTGGCTTCCGTTGCCGCTCGCCACAACGTCACCATTACTGCCGGTCGTGCGACGTACACGCCGACCAACTCCACGATGAAGCTGGAGATCAGTGCAAAGGATGAGTCCGGCTCCGCGATTCCGCGCATGGCTGAAGACTTCAAGCGGCTCGCCTATCTGCATGGCCTCGAGCCGGAAGACCTTGGCCGCAAGTTCGTGTTCTCTGGTCGCGGCTACACCATCCTCGGATTGAATCCACGCTGTCGCAAATCGCCGATCCTCGTCAAGCGTGATGACGGCCGCGAATTCAAGATTGCCGCCCACTTGTGCAAGCAGTAGTTCGCTTGCCGTCCAGTCCACAAACTCAATCAACGGGAGCATTGCAATGGCTTACGTCAGCCCGAATTTCAAGTCCAAGGCGGAGATGAAACGCGCGATTCTCGATGGCAAGACCGTGACCGTTTTTTCCAACAGCGCGTTCGTGAAGGACGCGGACATCCAGAATGGTCTCGTCTTCGTGGAGGGGCCGCATTTTCCACAGCCGCACAAATGGTACGGCAACGTCGAAGTGAAAGACGGCAAAGTCATCTCCGTGAAGTAGGAATCTTCAATGACCACAGTTGAACTCAACGACCGCGAACTCGCGACGGTGCTCGCGGGACTGCGGTTCCTTCAAAGGGAAATGCTCGACGGCACTTCTCGCCGCCTTACTGAACTCTTCTCGGACCACTTCGTCAATCATCCACCACTGCCGCCATCTGGCATCGACGACCTGTGTATGAAGATCAATCTCCCGCACCTGAAAAGGAAGCCGCGATGAACGCGCCAAATCCGCACTACGATCCCTTCTTCGATGAAGAGGACTTCGATGACGACCGTGCCGTTCACGACGCGCACGCTGACGCAGACGAGTTCGATGACGGCCCGCCGTACAACTCCTGCGACGAAGACGACGAAGTTGACTGCGAAGGGACCGGCTGCGGTCGCTACGACTTCGACGATGACGACCGCTCGATGTTCCAAGACCCCGGTGGCAACTCGGCTCTGCGGCGGGCCACTCGCTCGAATCCGCGCAACCTGCCGTGCCCGACCTGTCACCGCCCTAACATGCTCACGCGAGCAGACAGTGCGCTTGGGTATCAGTGTGACATTTGTGCAGATCTAGCGGAGGGTTGCTACTGAACACCCAAGATCGCAAATCCATTCGCCACAACTGGAGCCTAGTCATGGACCTCGTTCAATTTATCGAATGCTACGCCAGCATCGACCACTACACGCCGGCTGGCATTCCCGTCCACAAACTCTGCGCCTGGTGGATGAACGACGGCAAGCCGCGACACCTGCGGTTCCTGACGGTCGCCGAACGCACAGATTTTCACACCAAGAAGTCCGTGAGTGAAGTCATGGACATCACACTTTACTTCGCCCGCTTTCTCAAGTGCCGACGGCTCGGCAACGGATTTCTGCTCACCGGCAACTACGGCGGCGGCTATGCGCAGGGCCTCATGGAAGACTTCGAGGAACTCTGCAAGAAGTCCGGCATCCAACTTACCGTTGATCACAGGAGCGTCTAATGAACTCCAGCAAATTCATGGTCTCCCGCCAGCGACCGTACTATCAGGATGGTCAGCCGCAGGTTGAAGTCGCCAAGGGTGGCCTCGACTATGCCGGCTCCGACATGCTCTGCGTCCGCTACCGCAAGCTCGGTGAGGGTGAAGAGTTCATCGGACTGCGGCCCGCCATCGACGCCGCAATCGCCATCGCCCGGCAATGGGCCAAGGACGATGACATCGCTGTGTTCATCGCCACCGGCTGCACGCACGGACTCTTCACTGAGCTTGAGGGCGAGCCGTTTACTGAAGAGTTGGCAACCAAGCTGCAATTTGAAGCCGACGATCACGACTTGCTCCTGCCGCACTGCGACCGTTGCGGCGAGTTGATTCAGGAAAGTTTCCGGCTGATCGAAGACGAAGACTCTCGCTTCTGCTCCGAGAACTGTGCGTCGAATTACGCTGAGCAGGAATACCGTGAACGCGAGCGCGAAGACCAGGGAAGCGAGGACTCCGATGAGTAGCGTCAAACGATGGTCCGGCGTCCAGGGGCAGTTCTCCATCGAACTGCGACTGCAACCGGAAGTCCCGTTCGGCTACGAAGTCGTCCGTGACTGGGACGACAACACCATGCCGTTAGCCGTCCAGGAGCTTCGCCTGCTCATCGAAGGTGAGAACGGCTCCGAACTGGTGATCTATTTCCAGGACTCCGGCCACTACGATCCTGGCTGCCATTACTTGCGTAATGGCGATCCCGGCTACCCGCCGGAATCCTCGAATGAGCGGACCTACTTCATGGCAACGCTCGACAAGAAGCGGCTGCCGGACGATCTCGGACAACGTCTATTTGATGCTCTTGAGGACCAGATCAATGAAGTCGTTCTCGATGCCGAGGACTACGACCCGCCACAGCCTGACTGCGAAGATGACCACGAAGACAAGGAGTTCTTGCGATGAAAGTGAAAGCCGAGATGACGTGCGGCGGCTCCGTTTTTCGGTTCCGACTGACGTTGCCGGACGGTCGCCGCACAGTATTGCGAGTCGATGAAGGCGAAGGCTGGAGTCGCCGCGTCGCAACACGCGCCCTGAATCTTCTGCAAATCGAGTTTCCTGAACTCGCTCGCCGCTCAATTCGCTTCGATGTCCACTGAAATCTAGTCACTACACTTGTGTTCAGGATGAGTCGAGACGATAATACACTCACACGCCGGCAATACCGCCGACGCCAACCGGAGAATCAAAAATGGACATGGTCAATCCAAAGACGGGCGAAGTGATCGACAGCCCGCGCGACGACGTGAAAGCGTTGATCGAACTCCGCAAGATCACAACTGGCGAGTCCAATCTCGCCGCCTGCCTGTCGGACAACCGCAAGCAGTTTGCACTCTCGCTTTACAATCAATGGAAGTTCCGCGCGCTCTCGACCACGCAGATGTGGTGGGTCCACAAGATCGTCCTGGAGGCGGAATCCGCCGCCGCTCGTCCGCAGCAGCAAGCTGCTCCGCTCGGCGCGGACTTTCAGAAGGTGATTGATCTCTTCGATCACGCCAAGTCCGCCTTGCGGCGTCCGAAAATCCGCTTCGCGCTGCCTGACATCGGAGAAGTGCGGCTCACTGTCTCTGGCTCGCAGTCTCGTTATCCCGGCACGATCAACGTGACGGACAATGGGCCGTTCGGCAACAACGTCTGGTACGGCCGCGTCACCAAAGAGGGTGGCTTTGCGGCCAATCCACGCTGCTCGGCACGCGACATCGAACTCGTGACGCGATTCCTTCGGCTGCTCGGCAAGAATCCCGCGCTCCTGGCCGCGACCTACGGACGCCAGACGGGTAACTGCTGTTTCTGCGGGCTCGAACTCACCGATCCGCGATCCGTTTACGTTGGATATGGTCCTATTTGCGCGGAGCACTACTCGCTTCCCTGGGGCGAGCAGCATGCTTCTGTCGATGAATCCGATCTTGCCGAAATCGAATCCCTCCTGCAACTCGAAGCCACGCCAGCCTGAAAGGCCACCAATGCTCACGCTCTCTTCACTGCACGACCTAACGCCGTTCACGTCACTTGAGTATCCTGACGCGCGGTACGACGCCGATTCTCAACGCCTGTTCGCCACTGACGGAGACACCGTCATTTCCGTGCCGATCGACGGTGAGTCCCACTCCGGCGTCGTGCCCGCGTCTTCGCTTCCGTTCCCGGCGTCCGTGACGCCCGTTGATTCAATCAACGAATTCCCGGATGTGCTCTCAGCGTTCCCGCATGCTCGGCCACAGGTTTTCATTCCGCTGGACCCGGCTGCCATCCACAAGATCGCGGCCTATGCCGCTGAGCACGCAGACTCCGACGAGCCGCTGTGGCTCGCGGCGATTCCGCAAGGAACCTCTGATTTCGTCCAACCAGACGGCAAGGTGCTGTTCTTCTTCGTGGCCCGCGACAATGGCCGCAAGTTGGTCTCTGGCATCATTTCCGTACCGGACGTTGACGCGCACTCCCGGCAGTGCGTGATTGGCCGATCCGAAGCGGCTCGCCACCCTGGCTCCGGCTCGCTCTCCGATGACACGCCGGAGTCCGACCTCTGCGTCGCGAGACACGTTCGCGCTCTGCGACAGCGCGGCTACACCGTCATGGAGCCAGGACAGACTGCTCCGCCGGCCCGTCGCCAGCGTCCACCTGCCGTGCGGAAGCCGCCGAAGTTCCTTGAACTGCTCCGCGCCATCGCCGCTCGTGACAACGGGCGCGTTCTCGACCTGATTCAGCGTGGCGTTCCACTCACCGAGCGGGATTCCAACTCCAACTCGGCCATGATCCACGCCGCGCGATTTGGGACGCCAGACATGATCCACGCGCTCGCGGCCGCGCATCCGCCGCTCCTGACCACGCCAGACGGCAACGGGGCCTGGACGCCACTCATGCACGCCCAGGACGCGAATCGCCAAGACAACATTGAGGCCCTCCGTTCCTGCGGGGCCGCAAACAGCCAGGACCAGCAGCAGGAGTTGCTTGAATCCATTCTCTGAAAGGGCCTCTCATGCTCCAGTATCTTCCGAATTGCTTCCGCGTCGAGCAGGCGATCCTGCAAGACTACCCGTTTGGCGCTGGCCGCTGCATTCGCCGTGTGTGGTTCGAGCAGGCGACGAAAGGCGCTGCCAAGGGCCAGTTCCGCATGGTGACGCAGACGACCATCAAGAGCTTCAATGCTCTCTACAACGCCAAGATCGACGAACTGATTCCGGTGATCCGCGCCCAGTATCCGGCCATGAACGCTGTCGCCCAGGCCCGCAAGGAAGCCCTGGAATGGGCCATCGACACCTACAAGATGCCGACGCGCATCGCCGCCGCTGGCACCTGGAACGCGCCGAAATTCAGCATCTATTCTGACCTCGTGGCACCGTACATCGACACCGAGAATGACCACATTGGTTATGCCACGCTGTTTCGTGGCCACGGTCCAGAACGGTTCAACGAGTTCTTCGTGAAGTGGTTCCGCTTCCTGCCAGACGATCAACAACTCCGCTATCACCAACTGGCCGCCGAGTCTCGCCGGTACAATCCGAATTGCTGGCGTGACTTCGACGCCATTACCGCAAAGGAGCCAGTCCTTGCCTCGTGAACCATCGCAGTCCCGATCCGAAACCGACAAGCGCGTTGATTCAATCATTCGCGACGCTTGCGTTGACCTGTTCCGGCACATTGACGACTCGCCAGACGACCGCACACTGCCGCCGTCTCGCTCCGACTTGTGGGTCTCGCAGTACCAACAAGACCTCTGTGCCATGATCCGACAACGCATCCTGCGATCGCAAATCGACACTGCCTTCACCGCCGACCGCCATCTCATTGTGCTGGATCGCGAAATACTTCGCGTCTGGCTTTCCGTTCGTAAGAACCCTGAAGCACATGGAGTCCCAAAACGTGACTGACATCCCGCACGGCCAGCCCAAATTTTGGGTTGACATCCCGCACGAAGACTGCATCAACAACCCCGGCGGCTCGTGGCACAATGTTGGCTGCTTCGCTTCTCGCGAACTCGCCGTGGCCTTCATCCGCGAGCACTTCACGCCAACCTGTGACGATGACGGCAACGTCAGCTTGATTGCGTCCAGTCATTCGCGCGCAAGAACCATTCCGACGCTGACGCTCCAGTCTGCCCTCTCCGAGCCGCGCAGCGAGCGCGGCGGCATCCTGCTGGTTCACAACGAAGAGCACTGGCTCAACGCCTGGCTCCGGCTGTCGCCGTCCGAATGGCTCGAAATCTCGTTCCGCGACTGCAACTACCCGGCACTGCACGTCGCCATCACGCAAGTCGCCAATGACGCCGATCTCGCCATGCACATTCGCCGCAACTTTGCGGACGACCTCTGGCACGTCAACAAGTGCTGTCTCGATGGCGTCACGGATTCCGTCAACCAAATCATGCCACTGGAGGAATCATGCAACTAAAAGTTGTCGCTGCTTCATTGAACCGCAATTCGTTCGGCCTGCGCAAGATGGTCATGCTCTCGGATTACGGACAAGGCTTTTCGGCCTGCGGCAATGACCTGAACTTCCGCGATGAGGGACACATTTTCGCGATCCCGGACTCCTGGATTCGCCGCGCCGTGGCCAGAGCGGTCAGTGACTACATCTCATCACACTTGCACTTGGAACTCGCTGACGTCCTCACGCCCGATCCGCCGCCAGCCCTGATTGCCGAGCACTTTCCTGCCAAGGAGGCCAGCCTTGTTTGACATCCCGCGTTGCTTTGCCTATCTGGACTCGCTCGATCCGCGACTCACGCCGATTGATGCGCCGCCGAAGCGTGACGTTGCTCCGACGCCACACGATGAAATCCTTCGATCTCGCGTGAATTCCGTCTCGTCGTTTCTGTCCATTCTACTGGACATCCGCTACAATCCACTTCGCGAGAAAGCAGTCAGCATTCTCCATGAACTCGAAGAGATGCGGCGTCAACGCGCTGCACAGAAAGGCCAATAATGGCTCGGCTACCATCACAGGCAAAAGGTGGCTTCTACGCCGTCCCGCTGCCGGAACTGCGGCGCATTCTGTCGCGCATTTCGCCGCCACCTGACAACGGCAAGTTCTACGTTCTCGATCCGTGCTGCGGCGAGGCGGAGGCCCTGGCGGCGATCTCCGAGCACTTTCAGTGCGACCATCGCCGCGTGTTCGGCATTGAGCTTGAGCCGGGCCGATCCGCTACAGCACGCACTCGCCTGCCGACCTGCCAGATTCTCGCTCCGGCCAACTTCCTCTCGTGTGCCGTTTCGCCCGTGGCATTCTCGTTCGTATGGCTCAATCCGCCGTTCGACGACGAGATTGGCGGCGGAGGTCGCACGGAGCATGAATTCCTGAAGCACGCGACACCGACGCTCGCCTCTGGCGGAATCCTCGCGCTCTGCTGCCCGGAGCACGTCGCCCTGCGATGGGATATCAAGGCGCACTTTGCCACGTTCTACGACGACGTGTCCATTGCCGCCTTCCATGAAGAGCACCGCCGCTTTAGCGAAGTGGTCGTGATCGGTCGCAAGAAGCCTGAGAACTCTCGCGACTACTCCAACCGTGACATCGACTATTCGCCGCGAGAACGGACCTACGAGATGCCGCGTGGCACCTATCCGTTTCGGTTTCACAAGTCGGAACTGACGGAGTCTGAACTGTCTGACGTTCTCGCATCTTCTCCGCTCAACCGCTTGCTTCAATCGAGGCCGCTGCCACCACTGCCGTCACCGCCGCTCTCCTTGGGCAAGGGGCACGTCGCACTGCTCTTGGCTTCCGGGCACCTGGACGGTGTCGTCTACCCGCCCGGTGAGCCACCACATCTGGTTCGCGGCACGGCCCGCAAGATTGAATACATCTCGTCCATCGAGGACGAATCTGACCCGGAGACTGGCAAAGAGAAAACGACCGTCACGAAATCTGAGCGAATTTCCATGACTATCCGAACGCTCAGTAGTGCCGGAACAATCCAGACGTTTGTTGACAAGCCGAAGGACGCCGTTGAAACACAGGAAGAGCAATGACTCTAAGTGAACAAGAGGTCGCTGCGATCCGGTTGATCCTCACGACCATGCCACAGGACGTGTGGTCTCAACTTTCTGCCTCTCAGCTTGGCCTCGTTTTCGACAAACTGAATCCAGAATCCGCAGGCTCGATTGCAACCATTCTCTTCGCGAAACACTGCCTTTCTCTTGTAATTGGAGACTCACATGCCTGACGAAGCGTTCTGCAAAATTCGCATCCGGGGCCTCGGCAACGAGTGGCCGCTGCAATGCACTTCGTTCGCGGCCGACAGTGAGCTGCGGGTGAAGATCATCAGTGCCATCGGAGCGGCCACGTCCATCCGTGGCTTCTCGGCCCTTCTGATGGACCCGCGACTTACGGCCCGGATGAACATCACTGACTCGACCGTCTTTTCGTCGTACACCGACTATGCACGTTGCGACAAAGGCTACGAGATTCACCGTGCCAAGCTCCGGGATTCCTGGTGGCACATGGTCGCCATCTCTCGCGATCCGCGCCTGATTCCATTCCTGGATGAGAACGCCCTGTGGGCCAAGCTGAAGTCCACGCACTTCACGACGCCGCTTCTGCGACACTGGCTGCCGCACATCCAGCAGCAACTTCTGCAACAAACCACACGCAATGACGGCAAGGCACTCCAGTCCTGCTGCAACTTCCGATCCAAAGCCGCGATGATCTACGCCGACGACGCCATCCTGGACGGCATCGTCTCCGCTGGCGTTCGCGGCCACGAACTCTACTTTGAGGCCAATCATGCTTAGGTCATGCACCGCAGTCGGCTGCCTCGTTCGAGCCACAGTGGACATCGACTGCCGCGCTTCATTGCGGCCTGTGATCCCGGCTGGGACAGTCGGCGTCACCGTTCGGCATCACAATGACGGAACTACGGACGTCAACTTCCCTGAATATGGCCTGCGACATCTTCTGAACTCCGATCTCACCCACGATCATGAGGACTCCCATGCACGCTGATCACGCTTTACTCAATCAAGTCGCCGATGCCCTGTCTGCCACCACGATCACGCCGTACACCTCCAATCCAGCGATGCGGTACATTGTCATGCCATCCGGCTGGTGGCTCTATCTCTCGTCCGTGGGTCGTGACGGCAAGATCGAGGCCCACATGGACACATACCATCACCCAACGATCAATGGTATGTCTGACCACTTCTACAACCCCGCCGGGCTGCCAACCCGGATTGCGTTCTCTGCCTCGAAGTCGCCAGCCCAAATGGCCATTGACATCAATCGCCGCTTGGTCCCGAACGCCGACCTTCTGTGGCAGAAGGCTGTCGCTGCCCGTGCCGCACGGAACAAGTACGAATCCGACCTGGAGTCGCAATTCGTCGCCCTGAACGCCGCGTGGCCCGGCATCGACGACCACAGCATCCGGCACAGTGAGCCCACCAAGCGCACTGACGGTCATTTTCGTGGCCGCACGCGGTTCATCAACAAGGGCTATCTGAACGCCTCTGACCGCACGCTCAACATTGAACTGACCTCAATCCCGCTCAGCATCGCCATTCCCATGCTCACCGCGCTCCATGCCCAACTCAAGGACCAGCTATGATCACTTGCCCGAAATGCCAATGCACCGAATTCGAGACCACGGATTTCGTGCGCGTACTCCTGCAAATCAAGGACGGCCAGTGCATCTGGTCCGAGGCGCATCACTTCGACGGCAAGCCGCAGTGCGAGTGCCAGACCTGCGGCCATCTCATGGAGATCGACTTGAATCAAGTCAATCAAGAGGAAGATGATCGCATTGCCAAGACATTCGAGCCAGCAGATGCCACCAAGTCCTTTGAGTTCACGCTCAAGGCGGTTGGCACCGGCAGCACCGAGTCCGAGGCGTGGGATGACGTCAAGGACTATCTCGATCAAATGGTTGACCAAAACACCTACACGTCAGCGGAGGAAATCTCGTGAATCATCTGTCGAATCAATTTGACATCATGTCACTCGAATCATGGTGCGAAGAGTTCTACCCCATTCCGGCCTCGGACGTGCCAGCCGCCGATGCCATCGCGCACTCGCTCCAGAAGTGGCGCGGCCTGCTCCCGGAAAACCTCACCCGCCACTCACTGCGCGCCTTTCACGACATCGCCGCAATCACCGACATTGACCATCCTCCTGGCCGCTACATTCCCCCCCAGGATCGACTGGACATCGACGACCGCTCCTGTGCTCTCTGCACACACCACATCCGCTCCGCCCGCGCCGATCAATGCCGCACCTGTCCGCTGCACATCCTCCTTGGCCGCGACTGCGACGCCAGCACAAGCTACAGTCATGAGCCGCCCGCCCCATACGACTACTGGCGCGACACTGGCGACCCGCTCCCGATGATCCGCGCGCTTGAAACGCTCTTCAATCAACAGTGAACACCCGCTACAATTCACGCTCCGCCAATTCCGGCATCTCAAGCGGCGATGGCCTTACCAACAGAAAGCTGCCCATGACACTCTCGTCCCTCACCACGATCGGTGACTACCTCAACACCTACGGCTCACTGATCGGCGAGCAAGCCCAATCGTCCCTGGCTCCGCTGCACGTTCCGGCGCGCGACACGCCGCTGAACTTCTCTGACCTGCGCCGCGCCCCGCTCCCCGCTCAGGCCCATGCCATCACGGCCATCGTGAAGCAACTCGAACGCGACCGCGCCTGCTTCTTCGTTGGCGAGCAGGGCGTCGGAAAGACCATTTGCTCCATCGCCGCCGCCCACAATCTGGCTCGCCATCCGCGCACCGGCCTCGTGGCCCCGTACCGCGCCATCATCATGTGCCCGCCACACCTGACCCACAAGTGGGAGCGGGAAATCCGCAAGACGATCTCCAACTCGGAAGTGATTCAATTACGCCACGTCCGCCAGCTTATGACCCTGCGTTCGCGCACGTCGCCGAACCACGAGCCACTGCGCGTCGAACGCCCGGACTCCTTCGAGTGGTGGATCGTTCGCGAGTCATCCGCCAAAGCTGGCTCCTCCTGGCGACACGCTGCCCTCACCCATCGCTCCGGCGCGCTCCAGTGCCCCTCCTGCGGCCAACTTATCACCGACAAGGATGGAATCCCGCTCTCGGCCAGCCTCATCGCTGCCGACCCGCCCGGCAAGCTCTGCGATCAACTCCTGACCCACGACTACGTCCTGGCCGACGGCAACACGCGCCCCGGCTGCGGCGCACCGCTCTTCCAGTATTGCCGGCATGACTCCGGCCGCGCCGCCTGGGCCATCTCCCGCTACGCCCGGACGCACCTGCCGCGATTCTTCGACATCGCCATCTTTGATGAAACACACGAAAACCGTGGCCGTGACAGCGCCCGCGCCATCGCCATGTCGCAACTCGCCACTGCCTCCAAGCGCGCGCTGGCCCTGACAGGGACATTCGCCGGGGGATACGCCTGGCAGATCAAGACGCTCCTGGGTCGCATCTCACCCGCCACGCTTGCCGCCGAAGGCATCGCCTGGGAGGATGAAACACTGTTCAACGAGCGGTATGGGCGAATTGAGACCAAGATCATTACCACCAGCGGTGGGCAAGGACGCTCCAATGTGCAGTCGCAGGGCAAGTCCAAGACCACTCGCAAGTCGGTGAAGCCCGGAATCATGCCGACGCTGTTCGGGAATCACATGCTCGACAAGTGCATTTTCATGGGTCTCTCGGAGATGGTCGATAACCTGCCGCTGCTCACGGAGCGGGTCATCTCCTGCGAACTGGACCCACAACTCCGCAAGGAGTATGACCGCATCGAAACCACGCTGCGGGAGGCAATTCTCCAGATGCTCCAGCGCGGCGACAAGCGACTCCTGGGCGCGATGCTCCGCGTGCTCCTGACCTACCCTGATCACCCCTATGGCTTCGACACCATCGGCTACATGGACAAGGGGCTGTCGCCGGACGGCATCCCGGTGCAGCAGTTCATCCCGGTGGTCACGCCCAAAGACCTCTCTCCCGATACGCCTGCCGGTGAACCACGACCCAAAGAAGAGGCTCTGCTCGCGGAACTGGCCGCGCAGTTCGCGCGTGGCAATCAAGTTTGGGTCTACGTCCAGGACACGAACAAGTACGACGTGCAGGAGCGACTCAAGGAGTTGATTGAATCACAGGAATTCGCCGCCCGCTATGCGCTGAGCCGGCCGCTCCGCTGTGGCATCCTGCGGTCGAACACGGTCTCCACCGAAGACCGCGAGGACTGGATCGAGGAACATGGCAACAAATACGACGTCATGCTGTCGCATCCGCAGCTTGTGCAGACGGGATTGGACCTGTTTTCGCCGGAGTGGGACGAGCGTACAGGTAGTGGCCATAACTTCTCAAGCATTATTTTTTGGCAATGCGGGTACGAAGCCTTCATTCTGAGGCAGGCGGCGCGTCGCGCATGGCGTATCGGACAGACAAAAAACTGCGAGGTCTTATACTTCTATTACAATAATACTATGCAGGCTCGTGCGATGGCTCTTATGGGCAAGAAGATGGCGACATCGAACGCGATTGAAGGTAAGTTCACCGATGGAGGTTTGTCTTCATTGGGCGATGACTCCGACAGCATCGAAGTGGAACTTGCCAAGTCGCTGTCGGAGAAGTTCGATGATTCCGTTACACAGCGGTCATGGACTCGCATCAGTGGCAATACCAAGCTGGTGTCTTCACAGTCCGCCGTTGCAGAACACTCCATCAACGAAACGGTGAAGATGAAGAAGCGGAAGACGTTCAAGCGGTGAGTCGCACTTGATTCAGTTAATCCCGCTGTGTATGGTGTTCCGGGAAAGGGGCAATCATGCAAGCTGCGATCGAAACCAGAGACTTAACTGAATCAAGAAAGTACGCCAAGGCCACTGTGCGTGAGCAGGCCATTCGGCTGGACTTCATCATCGGTTGTGTTGAGCGAAAGCTCCGCATGGAAATGATGCGGCAGATTTACTGCGATCGCTTCAAAGTCAGCGATGCCACCTTCCGCACGGACTACCGCTTGGCGATGGATGAGATGACGCGCCGGCTTTCTCGTCCGCGAGAAGAATACCGTGCTGAGGCACTCGCCACTTATGAGTCGGTGATTCGCGACAGTAAGGTGCCGGCGATTGTGAAGCTCAAGGCCCAAGACCTGTTGTGCCGCCTGCTGAACCTCAATGAAGGTGCCCTGGCTTCCAACAGCGTGATGCCGATCATCGAGATCATCGTGAAGGATCACGCGGAGGCCCTGGAGTTCCGGGCCGTCAAGGATCGCTTGATTGAATCCACTCGCATGGAGGCCAAGCCGCTCGTCTTAACTCAATCAACTTCGCAGCCCGAACTGATCGAGTGGTGATATGCCCGGACAGTTCAAGCCGCTGACCGCTCGCGAGCAGGACTTGATCCACGAGATGCACGCTCGCGGCGTGCCGATCCTGGAGATCGCCTCCGCAGTCTCGCGGAACGACAAGACGGTGCGCAAGGTCATCGGCATCACCGAGCCGCGTGGACGCCGCTGCACGCCGATGATGCGTGAACTGCTCGATGAACTCCGGCAGTTCATCGACGCGAACAATTACAAGCACCCCTGCCGGCCAGACTGGTGCATCACCTACAACAACTGTGCGACATACCTTGGCCTCCGAAACTCAGGCACGGTGGCTCACTGGTTCTCCGGGAGCCGGGTGATGCCCCATCGCTACATGGCCCCGATCCGCGAGTGGATCGCCATCAAGCAGAAGATGCTGGTCGAGAATCCGCACCCACCAAAGAAATCCGTGAAGCCGCGCGTCGGGAAGAAGGGCTCGCGTGCCGCCGTGGCCCAGGTCGCCGTGGCCTACATGAGACTGCACTCAATCAAGTTTCTGTGCGGGAGTGACCATCGGCACCTGCTGGCCATTGGCGCTCAGGCAGGCTTTCCAGGGATGACCAGCCTTCAGGTGCTGACGCAGATCAGGCAGTACGCCGGACTCTACAGAAAGATGATCTGGGGGAATGCCCCGCGCATGGTGAGTTCGTTCTGGCTGCCGGAGTTCCGCCAGGAGGCCGACGCCGCTGGTGCGGGCAAGCCGCGACCGAAGCAGGGATTTCAGTCAGGCAACCGGCTATGGGACAATGAGGACAGCAAGCGGACCAGATACCCGGCCCATGCTGGTGCGGCCCGTCTACATCGCGTGGAGCGATGGCTGATGAAGCTGGATGCTGCACGCACTGGATGCTGAGCCTGCGGCTGGCTGGATGCTGAGTGGCGTGGATGCTGCACGCACTGGATGCTGCACATGCCATTGAAGTGCTGCTGCTGGCGTGGTGATGGTGGCGTGCGAATGCTGATGGTGATGCCCTGCTGATGGTGCTGATGCCCTGCTGCTGCCCTGCTGATGATGCTCTGCTGCTGATGGTGCCCTGCTGCTGCTGCACTGCTGATGCCATGCTGCTGCACCGCTGCTGCCAGCGTGACAGTGGCCTGCGGCCCGGCTTCTGCTGCTGGGCTGCTGGTGCCTCTGCGTGATCGCCCGCTGAAACTCAGGAACTAGACTCGCGTTCAGTATGCGGTTCGACGATAATACAGGCAGAGAACGCGGCCAGTCAGTTCGGCTGCCGGTTCTTCACTCAAGCAACGGGAGAATTGAAAATGATAACTCACAGTAGTCAACCACTGATGGTCGCCGACCACACATGGGTCATTGTCATTTCGGAAGACCTGCATTCCGAAGAGAACAAAGCCGTGTACGACGCCATTGCCGACAAGGCGGAAGACGGAGAGTTCGCTGGCTGTTGCAGTAAGCATCTTTTGAAACCGAAGCAATAGCACGAGAATCATTCCCGGCGGCTGAAATCCAGCCGCCGGGCCTTTGCGACTCACTGGACATCCGTTACAATTCACCATCGCTGGAGGCAATTCAGCCTTCTGCGAATCTCAACCAGGTCTCGCCTGCGGCCTACGCTGCTGCGGACCATCACGAAAGGGCTACTGCCATGAAGTCTCCGAAGAAAGCTGCCGCTTCCAAGTCCAAGAAGTCCGCCAACAAGGTCGTGGCCTGCGGCCTCGGCATCACCACCGAGTCCCTGACCAAGCCGCTGGCTGCCCAGCCGTCCGACATTCAGCCGCAGGAGACTGCTGCCGCTCCTGTCGTCGCACAGGCCGCCCCGAAGCCTGACGCGAAGATCCTGGCGATCCTGTCGCTGGCCACCCACTTCGCGGCGAGCTATGACGCCAGCGAGTCCTCGGCTCGTTTCGCTCGCATCCTGGCCAACGAGGCCAGCAATCCGATGAAGTCCTCGCGATTCCTCGCGGCCAAGCTGGCCGATGTCAGCCTGGACAGCATCCCGGCCTACTGCCAGCACAATCCGCAGCAGTACCACCTGAAGCAACTCGTCAAGTCGCTCTCGCTGGCCGGCGGCGAGGGTGACGCGCACATTCCGCGACTTGGCGGCATCTGCTTGTCTTACGCCCAGCATGAGTCCCAGCAGAATGGCCGCAAGAACAGCCAACGCGAGCGGCTGGCGGAGATGCTCGACGCTCGGCACGGAGTGGCGACCGCGTAGCAGGCGTCGGACGGACAGTCTCTGAGTAGCCCTGGATGCTGCACGCGCGGCGTCCAGGGTTTTTTCGTTGGATGCTGACGCCTGTGGATGCTGCATGCGTGCGTCATCGTTTTGCTGATGCAGTGCTGCTGATGCTCTGCTGCTGATGCTCTGCTGCTGATGCTCTGCTGATGCTCTGCTGCTGATGCTCTGCTGATGCTCTGCTGCTGATGCAGTGCTGACAATGAGACATTGCGCGATGCCATTTGCGTGCTGATGCCGTGCTGATGCCGTGAAATCGCATTGACGGCTTGCCGCTGCCGTGCTGATGAACTACTCGCGTTGTGATGATGCGTGGCTGATGACGTGATTATGCTACTTCACTCAATCAACTTCTCAGTCACTGGTGAAATCGCATGAAATACACTTCCGTTCACTGTGCCGACAGCCGATAATCCTTCCGTCCGCCGAGTTGTTCGGCGGCAGCGCACATCCAGAACGGGAGAATAAAATGGACAAGCCAAGAGAGTTCGCGCGGTTTCTTTTGCAACAAGAGGGCGACCATCCCATCGAGGAAGCGGTCGATAGCTGTGGTGAAATCGCCACCTTGCTGCTCGCGGATAACGTCAAGATGTCCTACGAGGAAACGATGCTGGTTCGTCAGCAACTCGCGGCCATCGAGATGTATCTTGCTGCTCGCCAGGCCCGCAAGTAAAGACGGTGTGATGGACTCCGCGCGGACATCCGCGCGGAGTCTCTTTCTCTCCAGTGCCGCTGCTGATGCGGTGATGATGATGTGAGCCTGGCCGCGTCATCGCGTCGCTCTGAAACTCGCAATTCGCTCTTTGCATTCTCGCTGCCGCACGTCACACTACTCGCCTCGGCCAGCCAATTCCGGCCAGCCAATCACCACCTTTACGGGAGAATGAGCCATGTACGCCGTCATCGTCACCAAGTTGCCGCCGCAGGTCCGCCAGCAGGAGACCGACTTCCACCGTGCCTTGTTCTACGACAAGAGCATCGCCCAGGGCCGCGTGGACTCCATCTTGTCGCGAGGCGGACGTGCGGAACTCACCGGGACGCTCACTGAGACCCGCATGGTCACACCGAACAAGAAACCGGCCCGCATCCCTGCCGTTGAGCAGTACAAGGAACGCCTGGAGAGCCGTGCGATCATCTTCAGCTAGGACAAACTGCTGGCAACGCTCCGGGGACATCCACCCGGAGCGTTGCCGTTTCGTGATACTGGCGAAACGGCTGATGAACTGCTGATGCACTGAACTCAGTCAACTGTCGCTTGAAACTCGCAATCCAGACTATCCGCCCGCTGTGGCACAGCCGATAATCCTTATACCACTCGCGGGTTTCGCGAGGGTTTGGACAACTCAAGCAACGGGAGAATCGAAATGGCTACATGGGAAGAAGTCGGAGAAGAAGTGCGAGCAATCGCTGATGCCCAGGAGGCGGAACGATATGCACGCGATCCGCGAGTGGTGGCGATCCGGGCCGACAAGAAGATCGGACGCGGGACATGCTCAGTCATCGACGAATGCTGGACCGACAGAGAGCTTGTCGAGCATCTGGATAGCTACCCGCAGGCTGATGGGCAGACGGTGCGAATTCATTCTCCGAAGATGTCTGTTCTCGCTATGCGGTGCGAGGAAAGCATCATCGCAGACATGCAGTCCGAGATCGAATCCACCGCGTTCTGATGCGTCCGCTTCCTCGGCCAGTCCCGCACGTCGCGGGCTGGCTCCTTTTCCTCAATCAACTTTTCACGGGAGCATACAAATGGTAACCATGAACTCCGTCATCGCGCACATCGACACAGCGGCCAGCACCGCCAGTGTGGCGAGACTTGATGCGATTTCCCCATCCGACCCGATCGAGTCCCTGAACCGGCTCCAGTCGGCCACGCAGTCGTTGATGCAGGCCATGTCCGAGATCGCAGACTACTATGCACAACACGAATCTGAGGTGACGCAGCGACTGGCGGCCATCGCGCAGTACGCTGAGTACCTGTCTGCGGCCGGCGGCATCCAGATCAGCGAAGACGGACATGCGGATGCCTACGAACGCGCTCGCAAGCTAGACTGCTGCCTCGACTAACTCGCCTCCCGTTCGCCCGGCGTCTTGGCCGCTCGTTGCGGGCTCGGACGCCGGGTTTTTGCATTGCCTGGATGCTGCACGCGCATGAATCGCTGACACTGGCGATGCTGCTGGTGCAGTGCTGGTGGTGCGATGCTGCCGCTGCCTGGATGCTGCACGCGCGTTAAAAGGCTGGATGCTGAGCGCGTGCGTGCTGGTGATTGGTGCTGCTGCCATGCTGCCGCTGGTTTGCTGCTGCTGGTGCTGGTTTGCTGCTGCTGGTGCTGGTTTGCTGCTGGTGCATGATGCCGCCGCAGTTCGAGAGGCCAAACTTTCAACTTTGATGGCGCGAACGGAAATGTTCGATCAGTCAAACTTTCGGTTTCGCGCCATCAAACAATCGAGACCGAGTCTCAATCTCAGTTCGGCGCTGTCGTCGGCGCTGTCGTCCGATCGACTACAGCGCGCCGGATCGGCAACGCATCAACGCGCTCCGATCTTAATTCAGTCAACGCGCGTCCGGTCTTCGCCGATAATTCGGCAAGCAGAATTCCGCTCGCATCGCCAAGATTTCGAGAAATAGTTCTAACGTCAATTAAACCAACAGTTTAATCCGTCACAGGACACTTAGTTTCCGTCTGTTTCGACGTAAATCAATCAAGGAAACTAGGTCATATAGACGAAAAGTCAGGGTATTGTAGAGGCGTCATCGCATTCCGCGACAAACGCAATTCAAACGAGACTCACGACCGCAACGCGGCAGAGTCACAACTGGAAAGCAGAAATCATGTCACGCAAGACCAGCAAGACCAGCAAGACCAGCAAGACCAGCAAGACCGAGACTCCGGTCATCGAGACTCCGGTCATCGAGACTCCGGTCATCGAGACTCCGGTTGTCGAGACTCCGGTTGTCGAGACTCCGGTTGTCGAGACTCCGGTTGTCGAGACTCCGGTTGTCGAGACTCCGGCATCCCCCGCAATCGTCTCGCCAGTCAAGCCAGCGAAACCGAAAGCTCTTCCGCTTCGCCTCTTATCGCTCGCGACACGCTTCGCCGCTACTCAATTCGACCCGGCGCGCGCCGGTCATGTCGAATTCGCCGCTATCCTCGCTCGCGAGCTTCTCCGAACGTCCGTTCGGCACGATATCGCTAACGCGATGTCCGTCCGTCTCGACGGCATTCCAGAGCATCGCCAGCACAATCCGCAGCAGTACCATCTCGGACAGCTCACGAAAGCCCTCGCTCTCGCGGACGGAGAAGGCGCTGAGCACGTTCGGCGAATCGGACAGACCTGTCAGCAGTACGCGAATCACGCTCCGCAGCAGAATTACGATACGGACGAGAATAACGACGCGCTTCAGTCGCATCTCACCGCCGTCAACGGCATCACTCTCGAATAGGCTACTAGCCTAGCATCCGCCACAGCAAAACCCCGCCGGAGACGTCCGGCGGGGTTTATTTTTTGTCCCGCGCCAAACCGCACAAAACAGCGCAGGACCGGCGCGGACGGTATCGGACGGCATAACCTACGCTCACGCTCACGCTCACGCTCACGCTCACGACACGACAGGACAGGACAGGACAGGACAGAGGCAGAGGCAGAGGCAGAGGCAGAGGCAGAGGCAGAGGCAGAGGCAGAGGCAGAGGCATCACAATCGCAGCGCCATCAACCGGACGACAGCCGAATGTCGTCAATCGGATGACATGAAGAAAAACGACTTCGCGCTTTTCGCGGCTCGCGATCGTTCCCCCCGAACTTCCTCGGCAAAATCGTGCAGTGCCTACTCGCTCACTTCGTTCGCTCGTGGAAAGCCGGGACGGTTTTCACTGCACTGTTGTTTTCACTGCACTGTTGTTTCGCTCAAACAAACCAGTGATTGTCCTTGGCCGTCCGCAGGGCATTCGGACCTGCCAAAAAACCTGCTGGAAAAATCGCGCCCTGCCTAGTGCTCGCTAGTGCTCGCCAGTGCTCGCTTCGCTCGCACTGGAAAGCCGGGACGGAATGCGGTGGCTGGGAACGGCCGGGAAAGGCCGGGAGCGGCTGAGAACGGCTGGGAACGGAAAGCAGCGGCTCAGTGATTTCAGGATGAATTCCGCCCCAGGGCCCCCCGCAGGAGTTGAACATCTGTCATTCGCTTGTTAAACTTCCGCTTTACGACGCCTCGCGGCGAGCCACGGACAGATAGCACCGGAGCGATTCATGACAGCAGCACCCATCGGACGCTTCAAGCTCTCGGCGACACTCCCGATGCCAGACCGGATTGTCTCCGTGTACTCCGGCATCGGGAACTACCGCCAGGAGCGGTTCGCAGAGGGCCGCGACTGCGTCGTCACAGTCAGCATCACGCTTTTCCGCAACGAGTGCGACGCAGCCTCCGCCGTTGCCGCCATCACCCAGGCCCTCGAACAGATTGGAATCCACCAATGACCTTCACGCACCGCGACATCAACATCTTCCTGGACTCCCGTGGCCGCTTCTGCTTCGCCGTCAACGGCACCGGCTCAGCCAACGCCACGCTCGCCGCCTGCAAAAAGGCCATCGACGCCCATCTCGACAGCACCTTTGTTCGCTTCCAAGCCTACAACTGCAATTTCGGCGAGCCATCCCTGGACGTCGTCACGGTCGTCGGCACCGAGACCGTCGGCCGCAACACCCGTTACCGCCGGCAAAGACTCCACTATCTGCTGGAAGGCGGCGCACGGACCACGTCCATCATTCCGATCACGCCGCAGAACAAAAAGCTGATTCGCCGCTACCTCACACTCAGTCGCCGCCTGGAGGCCAGTATTCGTCTGCAAAAGAACGCCCTGCAAAAAGCCCTGGACGCAATCAACGTCCTCGCGGACGGCAGCGGCATGGAGCAGTCGCAGACGCCGGGAGTTGAGTCAGGCGCGAAACCAGAACCGCCGGCCAAGCGTCCGCCTGTTCGGCAGAAAACCAAATCCAGGAAATAAACCACAGCCCGCGCCGCAGTCCTGCGGACGGCCTTTCCTCAAAGAGAATTGGACGAACACATGACGCTTCGCTGCGGATTCCACGACGAAAAGCGTACCCGCTGCGCCCGCCCGGACTCTCATGTCGGCGAGTGCATCTTTCTTGAATCAATCAAGTCCAACCAGCCCTGCCCCGCCGCCGCAGACCAAGGCAACCACACCATCTACATCGGCGATACCGTCTGCTACATGCCAGAGGTCGGCAATCGGCCCGGCTTCGCTCCTGACGACTGCGTCTCCGTCGTGACCAACATCGAGCCGCCGCCGGATGACACCTACGACTGGCCAGAGTACCCGAAAATCTTCACCGCCAAGCATGGCTGGAAGCCGGCGCGGCTCTTTAGCGTTGTCGCGGAGACTCTGCGGCCATCCATCTCGCCGGACGCCACGAAACTTTCGCTGGCCGCCATGCGGCACGAAAACGCCTCGCTCGCTCAGCACAACAGCACCCTCATCAAGCAGGTCGCCACTCTCCTGGAGCAGAAAGTTGACACCGAACTCGTCATTCAGGGGCTCCAGGCCGAGCAGCGCGACTTTGAGGCCGAAAAGCAGCGCGCGAACGCCCTGGAGTTCGCCCTGGCCGACCTGCGGCACGAAAACGGCGACCTGGACGCCTCGCTGAACCGGCTGCTCACAGAGAAACTCCAGCTACAGCAGTCCCTGGATCGCGAAAAAGCCGCCAACGAGGCCCTGCAAGCCGAAATTGACGCCTTTCTCTCCGACCTGCGGTCAGCCTCCGGCGAACTGCTGCTCGAATTACCGCTCCCGCACTCGCCGATGGCCCAGGTTGTGACCGCCAACAGGCTGCTCAAGCAGCGGAACGCGCAACTCAGCGCTGACATAGCTGAACTTCGCGAAGACAACACTCGCACCGGCGCAAACAACGTCGCTCTCACGCATGAAAACAACCGCATTCGTGCTGAAAACTCACGCATCCTTGCTGGCAACTTCACTTCCGAGGAATTTCAGAACTTCTGTCACAATCTCTCGCAGAAGCCGCACTTGTGCGAGCAGTTCTGCGACGGCTGCGACGCCTACCAGAAGCAGCTTTTCGGCTCGTGCCGGTCGGACGACTACAAAGAACAGATCACAGAACTCACGTCCGAGCGTGACAAGCTGATCGCGCAGCTTGAAGACGCCAACTACTGGCGCGAGCGACACTGCAAGGAGGCCGAAGCTCGCGGCGACCAGATGCAAGACCAGTTCGATGAACTCCAGCGGTACAAACGGATCGTTGGCGAGCAGCAATTCGAGATTCGCGAGCTACAACATCGCCTGCGGCAGCTTACCGAGATCGCGAGTCGCTACGTCCACGGAAAGTTTCCTGACAATCCGCCGCCACCGCCTCCGTCCACGACTTGATTCAATCAATACACACCCCCGGCAACACGACGCCTGAACAACGGACCATTCTGTTGGTCACACAGACGGAACTCAGGCTACAAGCGCGTGCTCTGCCGGGATTTTCTTCAATCAACGCCTGCGGCGAGCCTTCGCAAAGGGCCACTTCATGCAATTCCACGACTTTCGCCTGATCTACTCCGACGCACGCCGACGCTTTCCGAACGCGCCGCGCGACCCGTCGCAGTTCTATACCGACTGCCTGGAAACCGCACTCAGGCTGCAACCGGGCCGAGTCTCGATCGAGGCCGCACAATTCTACATGGAGCGAGAATGGCACCACGAACGCCGACCGTACTATCTGGTTCACCCGCAGATCATTCCATACCTGACCCGCCTGCGAGAATCTGTCGTGCTCGCCGAGCAGATTCACGCTCCGATTCCGCATATCCTGTTCCGGTTCCCGGAGAGCAAGCCGACCCTGCCGTTCTCCTGCGGAGGACAGTCGTATCATCTGCGTACCGCGCTCGTGCAGGACGGAGACGCCATGAGCAACTGCGGCAGAACCATGACTATCTTTATGGACTTCGGCGAAATTTGGCCTGACGGCTCGCGGGCCTACACCATGAAAAACCTGCTCATGCAGCCGGGACTCTCCATCGAGCAGGCCATCGACGCTCTGCCGGTTGATGATTCAATCAACATTGGAATCTCTATCCCGCACGAAGTCATCATCAGCACCATTCGCATCGTCTGCATGACGTTTCTGCTCTCCGCCGAGGACTTCATCGAGCCGGACATACTCGCGGCGGACGCCCACAAGCCGCTGACCGACCAAATCATAGACCGCGCTCGCCGTCGCGGCAAAATCGGCTGGCACATCGGCCGCAGCTTCACCGTTTCGCCACATTACCGTGGCCCGTGCCCGCTGGCCCTGTACTGGACCGGCCAGGGCCGCACCAAGCCAATTTACCGACCGCGCGCCGGCTGCATCGTGCATCGCCACAAGCTCGCGGACATTCCGACCGGCTTCGCCGGGACTCTCACTGAGGCAACCCCATGACTCGTCCGCCAGCACTTTGCGAAATTGAAGACATCCGCGACGTCGTCCCGTCTACAGTCCGCTTCGAGTCTCTGGATATCGGCCGCTGGTATCTCTGTGCGTCCGTCGAGCCGGGGCTCGCCACCAGCGTCTTGCGACTCAAGACCTCCTACACGCACTGCTACGACCCGAAGTCCGGCCTCATTAAGGGTCCAGTCCAAACAGACCTCGCCTGCCTGCTCGTCTCGGTCAGCATCGGCATCAAGATCACTGGATCGCTTTCGGAGTGAATCTACGCTGAAATCCGATCGAAGTCGCTCAATACACTTCCGTTCACGGTGATTAAACGATAAAATTCACTACCGAACAGAAAGCCTCTACATGACACCAGAACAGGTCGCCGCATTCTTGAACGATCCAGCCAACAAAGACGCTCTGCATGTCAACTTCGAGCGACGAACTGGCCGACACGTCACGATCATCCCGCTGTCCATCTCGCGCATCATGTTCGTGCCGGAATGCGACGGAATTCTCATCATGACCCAGGAGCACAAGCATGAAAACCAAGACTGAGGCCGCAGCCGCAGCCGCCAAGCTCGTTAAAAGGCTCGGCGCCGGCTGGCGTCCGCGCGTCTGGCAGAATCTCGGCTGGCACTTCGCGGCTCGCAAAGGCCCAATCTCCGTCTATCCATCACTTGACGGCCAGTTTCACTGCCTCATCGCCGAAACCGACGAGCAAGCCCCGGCCGGCTCCGGCTACTGGTCCGGCAGTGACACTAAGACCTTCGACGATCCTCGCAAAGCCGTTGAGCACGAACTCAAGAAAGTCGCCGCGTTCGTTACCGGCGTGTACAATTCCATGCTCGCCGCCACGCAATCGGCCGGCTATGACGTCATCGCCCCGCTGACGGACGACGGAATTTCCATCAAGGTTCGCAAAAAACAGCGACTCACCAAGGGATAACATGCTCAACGCCATCAGAACTCCTAACGGACACCCACTGCTGCACGTCGTCTCGGCCCTTCAAAAAGCCATTCGCCGCTCGCAGGTTGACGACGCGCTGTATTGGGGCTGTCAGATGCACCTAGCAGGCTATCACGAATACTGCTGGAAGCGTCTCAAGATCATCTGCTCGGAAGATATCGGTCCAGCGGGCGGCATTGCATTGCCGGCGACGATCAACGCACTCTACGACACCTACATCTATCTGCGATCGAAGAATGACGGCCGACACGAGCCGTGGCAGGTCATCTTCACGCACGCCATCATTCTGCTGGCTCAAGCCCCTAAGTCACGCATCTGCGATCACGCGGTCATGGCTCACTTCCATGACGCCGCCAACCAAAAACGCGAGATGCCGGACTACTGCATCGACAAGCACTCGCCGGAAGGACGCCGACTTGGTCGCGGCTGGGAGCACTTCTTCGACGAGTCGAGCCGCCTGATCGGACCAGACGGCCAAGAGCCTGCTCCCGATCAATTCAAGCAACGTGCCCGCGACGTCATGCTGTCGCTCGAAAAGACGCACGGGGTTGACGCCATCCAGCCCAATGGCAAAGCCTGGATCGAGCCGCAAGGCGCATCCGTTGCCGCGCCGAGTAAGCGTGAGCCGGCAAAGCCAGGCCGAGCCTCGCCAAAAGGCCCGCGAGACCCGGAAGACCCGCAAGGACTCTTTGATTTCTGAGGGGATCATGAAAAAACCGACCACGCAATGTCCGTACTGCGGCGAGGCGTTCTTTGTATTGAAAGAGAATGCGATCCCGACGCACGACTTTCCACGTCCATGCCGGCAAGTCTGCCCCGGCTCTGGCGCGCAGCCGCGCCGCAGGGGCTCACCGCTCTGGAAGGATGACCCGCAGCAGCGCGAGCGCGATTTTCTTGAGCAGGTCCATCAGGAACTTACCGTTTACGGCTTCGCCATCGTGAAGCAGGTCGCAGCGCTTCGCGGCGATGGTCACAGCGAGCACAAAGAGATGCCGTGCCCGCTCTGCGGTCAGCTTCTCAAGTATTCAGTGGCCGAAATCAACGGCCACTGCCGTGCGAAGTGTTCTCGCGACGGCTGTATCAACATCATGGAGTAGTCTCATGCACTTGGCTCCCGCGAACACTCCGATTCCCGTGTATGATCCGCCGATCACGGACGAGTGGCTCCTGTCCATCGGCTTTCGCAAAAAGCCTCACTACCCGCTGTGTCTCGATCTGGTTGGCCATCCGCTGATTCGCTGGTTCGGCGTCATCGAAATTGAAGGCTTCCAGGTTCCGGCAATTCGCACCCAGCAGGACTTGATTGAGTTAATTCGTGCGCTCAAAATCAACATCGACGAGCACCGCCAGCAGCACAAGGAGTAACTGTGGCATTTAACCCCTCCAAGGTCGCCGAGAATCTCGCCAGAGCCAAGGCCGCACTCCGAATGCGATCCGGTGAGTCGCGACAAATGACGATCGCTCAGCTTTCTGAGCTTACCGGAATGCCGCGATCCACGCTCATTCACATTGTCAAGGCGAACCCACGGACTTTCCGTGCCGTGCCAGTCAAGCAACTCGACAACGCCAAGACATACGAGCTTGTTTGACACGCATAAACTTTCAGACTAACCTCACCGCAGATTTGTGATCGCGTCGGTAAGGTCTTTGGTGAGCCAGCAGCGTACAGTCCAAAGATGCCCGATTGTTGCACGGAAAGCCGGACCACATTTCTCATTGAGTACCCGTTCTGATGCCGATGACTGAGGCTGCTTCAGAAGACGCGGGATACCAGGACGGCGAAGTTTTTCATGCAGAAGGGCTACAGATGAAAGTGCTCGTGACAGGCGGCGCAGGCTTCGTTGGATCGTGGATCGTCCACAAGATGCTTGAGCGTGGCCACGACGTCCTGACGCTCGATCGCATGTCTTCTGGATTGCGGCACAATCTGCACAAGGATTCACGAACCGTCAAGATTGACCTCTGCTGCGGTTCCGCGCTGACGTACCTGAAGCAGCAGAGATTCGATGTCGTCTTTCACTGCGCCGCCTACCGCGACCAGCCCGGATCACGAAGCTACCGCGATTCGGCCCTAAACAACATCGTCGCAACATCGACGATCGTTGATTCAATCAAGAGCGTCGGCGGCAAGCTCGTGTTCATCTCCAGCATCGCCACATACGGGCCGTGCCGCGAAGCCACCGAAGAGCATCCGCAGCGGCCGACAGACCCTTACGGACTCTCCAAGCTGTACTGCGAGCAGGCGATCATTCAGTCTGGCGTTCCGTACTGCATACTGAGGCCAAGCAATCTCTTCGGAAAGCGACAGAACGCAGGCGACAGGCCAGGAAATGTCATCGCGAAATGGATGAATCAGCTTCTTGAGTGTCGCCCAATCAGTATTCGCAGTCATGGCGAATGCGTTCGGCTCTTCACATACATTGGCAGCGTCATTGGCCAGATATGCAATGCGGCAGACCACAGCGGGGTGTTCAACATTGGTCACGGCAGGGCAATTTGCGTGAGAGAGCTTGCCAGGGAAGTTATCGCGGCCTGCAACGTCACGGAGTCAAGAATCGAGCACGAGGATTCCTGTTCGCCGCCGCAGGAACTCAAAGAGGCAACCCTTGACTGCACCAAGGCTCGTGAAGTGCTCGGTGCTCCAGAAAACTACAGTTGGCGCGGTGCGATTACGGAGATGTGGGACTGGTGCAGTGACCTGTCGCAAAAACGCGGCAGTTTAGCTTGACGATATCGCCAAGTCAGTGATTTACTTTTCAAGAAAGCGACCTGTTATGCCCGTCAAAAAAGGCGTCGAAAACATCTGCGAGCACCTACGGCATCTCGCCGTCGATATTGATTCAGTCAATCTCGATCCAGACAACGCCAACTTGCATGGCCCGGAGTCGCTTGCGGACATTCGCGGTAGCCTATCGGAGTTCGGGCAGGACCAGCCGCTCGTAGCCAACGCACAGACTCGAAACATCATCAAGGGTAACGGCCGACTTGAGGCCGCGAGGTCTCTCGGCTGGACGCACATTGCCGTCGTTTTCATCAACGAGGGTCGCGAGAAGTCGATGGCCCGCGCGCTCGCCGACAACCGCTCCAACGAATCGTCTGCGTGGGACTACGATCTCGTTGCCAAACAAATGCAGGAAATCGAGGCTGAGGATGCCGAGCTTCGCAAGATGCTCTCCAAGCTCGACGCAGAGGCCAACGGCAACCTGTCCGAAGAGGAGGGCGGCGATGACGACGACTCAGGGCCGGAGCAGAAAAACAAGACGCTGGCCTCCGAGATGGAGCTTCACTTCAATGAGCACTACGATTACATCGTCGTCATGTGCCGCGATGTTCACGAATGGAACAGGCTCGTGCAGCTTCTTGAGCTGAAGGAAGTGCCCGTCGAGAAGAGAAACAAAATGGCTGGCCTTGGACGCGGAGTCCGTGCCGAAAAATTACTGGAGCTTTTAGATGGAAGAGTACGCGATCGTAATCCCGACCAAGGGTCGTCCGCACAACATGAAGAGGATTTGTTCGCTTTTTCCGACAGCGAAACTGTGCATCAACGAGTCGGAAGTTGAACTCTATCGCGGCGCGATCCCGGAGAATCATGAGGTTCTCGTGCATCCCGATAGCAATCTGCCACACACTGTCAACTGGATTCTCGACAACCGGCCTGAACAGTGCGTAATGATCTTCAGTGACGACATCGAGTACCTATTGCGGGTCTGCTCTCCACAAAAGCGCATTCGAGACCCAGGAATGATCTTGCAGATCGTCGAGAACTCCTGGAGAGTCGCGATGGACTGCGACATCGGCGTGTTTTCCTGGACGATCAACACGAACTCCACACTGCTTCGCCCCTACGTCCGACCACTGCGACCCGTTGGTCCGTGCAGCCTGCACGCCATTGGGATTCGCGGACCAGCCCGCGAAAGGCGGTTTGACCCCAGGTTTAACGGCTGTGAGGACTACGATTTCACGCTGGAAACGATCCTCAAGGACAGGGCTGTGCTGCTCGACGTGCGGTTCCACTTCGCGAACCGCAAGATGCTTGGTGGCGGTCGCGGCGGCAACACCGGCACCATCACGAAGCAGATGCGGTTCGAGGCGAGAGCGGCCCTGTGCGAGAAATGGGGCAACTACGTTGACGCGGGAGAGTCCAGGACGGCTAAGATCACTGGAGACCGTAGCAACTATCAGGGAATGAGTGTTCGCGTTGGAAGGTTGTCGAATCTCGCCTCAAGGTAGGCCCTCTTGATTGGATTTTCGCATGAACCAATTCGATCCGGTCAGCAAGCTGATCCTTCAGCCGGAATACCTTGTCGCAGTCCAGCAGAAGGACTGGTCGCTACCGCCGGCCCTGGTTGAGATTTCGCCGACCAACTCCTGCAACGCCTCGTGCGACTGGTGCTTCTACGTCCACTCGTCCTACAAGCAGCACCACAGCCAGGAGCACCTGCCGCTCGAAGTCCTCAAGCGGACGCTTTCCGAGCTTCGTTCCATCGGCTGCAAAGCGGTCTCATGGAGCGGCGGCGGAGACCCGTCCGTCTATCCCTGGATCAACGATGCGATCTCGCACGCGCACGAGCTTGGACTCAAGCAAGGCATGTTCACGAATGCGTACAAGCCCATTTCGCACCCTGAGTTTCTTGATTGGATCAGGGTAACGGTGACCGAAAAGTTCGTGATCACCAAGCACGTCGCCGAGTACGCCAAGAAGACTCACGTTGGGGTCAATTTCAACCTCAGTAACTCCAACAGGCAACATCTCGATTCAATGGTCGAGCAGGCGAAACTGGCCGGAGTCCAATACTTCCAGTTCCGGCCAGCGCTCGCGGACACGTTCGATCAGCAGGAGACGATTGAGAGGCCGGACGCCGCCGCACTCAGCAGCAAGCACGGCATCTCCATCGAAGACACGGACTACAAATGGCAAGACTACCTTTCGCCGCACGGATACTCCGTGTGCTTCGGGCACCTTGTCTGTCCATTCATTTGGTTCGACGGACGGGTCGATGTTTGCGCGTACCATCACTCGGACGCCGAGCGATACAGCTTCGGGAACCTGAACGAGAACTCCTTTGCGGAAATCTGGAGCGGCTCACGGAGACTCGCGATGCTTGAGGCTGGGATTCCAGTGACCAAGCAATGTCAGCACTGCTGCAAAAATCATCTCGCCAACAGAACGCTTGCCTTTGTTGCTGGAGAGATTTCTCCGCCATTGCATCGCGAGTTCATCTAGTTGAACTTACCAAACAGAGCTTCTCGCGGCGGCTCCGCTCTGTTACAATACATCCGTACAAAACAAACACCACTAGCCACAAAGCGAGACCAGTCTTGGCAACCAACCAGCGTGTCAGCATTGACCCCAGGTATCTACTCACTGACGGCATCCACATCTCCAAGGGCGAGATCACGGACGGTGCTCTCGACGGACTTGATTTCGTTTACGTCTCGCGGCCGAACGACCTCGAAAATCCACTGCTGGTCATGTCCGACAAGGTCGCGGCATTCGGACTCTTTCAGCTTGCCGCCGCGCTTTCCTGGATTCACCAGCGATCCGACAACGAACTCCTGAAAGAGCGACTCTCGCTCATTACCGACCTGGCGCATGAAGTCGCCGAGATTGTCGTTCAGCCGCAGCCGGAGGACTCCTCAGATGGCTCCGATACTACAGGCGAGTAGTGCGACGATTCACATCTGGTACGACGAGTGCTCCGACTCCACGGATTCGGAATACGTCCACGGCGAACGTGACGAAGTTGATTCAATCAAGCAGGCCATTCTTGACAGCGAAGTCGCCGAGCGACTTCGGGAGCAGTCTCAAGCTGAGCCGCAGCCAGAAATCGCCTACACCCCACAACTCAATCACCGCAGGCCAGATCAGAAAGCCTCCAGCTTTGGTTAGCCGGCGTCTCGTTAATTCCACCAAGACCCGTGAATACGGGACGAGCCTCCGCACCATCCATCACGCCCCGTTCAACAACGGACTGACATGAGCGGAAGCGATCAGCGGTTTATCCGATCCGCTTGGCCAAATACGGAATGTTTTGCCTCCGTGCGACACAAACAGGTTATCCCGTCGCACGGAGGCGTTCCATTGGAGTAGCGATGTCCTCGATCTTCAGCCCGCTCATCAAAGCTCCGCCGAAGTCCAACGTCTTGATCGCGACCTGGAATGTTGCCGAGCACTTTTCGATGCGTGAGGTTGTTGTTCCTCTCAGTCGCTCAAAAGTCGGGCTGCTCGTCGGATACAGCAAAAAGACCCACGACCTTCGAGAGCTGATCGGAATTTTGAAGTTCTACAAATACGATCTCGGCTGGGACGTGCGGATGGTTCCGAATCTGCACATCAAAGCCTGGATAATCAACGAGACTGCATACGTCGGCTCCTGCAACTTCGTCCCGAATGAACCGATCATCAACGAGATGTGGAAAGTTCCGTTCTCGAAGGTCTTTCCGGTTGTCTCGCACTACTTCAAAGGCGCTGCCCAGCTTTCGCACTCCACGGTACTGCAACTTGTTCATCCGGTTGATCGCCATGCTTGAATACCAGTACGTTTCGTCACGAATGGCCGTCTTCGTCGGCATCGACTTGCACGGTCGCGTCATCGAGGCCGCTCCGATTGTCGCGAAGTTCATTGGACAGCCTGCTATCAACCTTGAAAACTGGATGCGCAGACAGGGCGGATTCATCAAGCACAGGCTCAATTCCCGGATACCGGAAAGGAATTCCTGACATGCAGTTATCGCAGGACGCA